>Ga0206817_1161_pt2 | contig 18023 bp, 20 predicted proteins | sample Alteio_BWOrgCont_89_FD_152873 | JGI IMG/M metagenome (GOLD analysis project Ga0206817, IMG submission 152873) | Enriched cells from forest soil in Barre Woods Harvard Forest LTER site, Petersham, Massachusetts, United States -... | ecosystem: Environmental > Terrestrial > Soil > Temperate forest >...
TGGGTGCCTAATAGTGCGTTGACAATTGCGGGAACTGGTTATGTAGGTTTAAATTTAGCAAGAAGAACAGATCTTACGTCAACTGCAGCATTATTAACATTTGATAGTTCTACATCAGTATGGACTTTACAAAATAGTGCTGGAAGCTTCGTGTTTTATAGCGGAGGGACGGTTGGTTCTCAAACAGGAACAGAAAGAATGAGGATAGATAATAATGGCAACCTTGGAATTGGAACAACTCTGACTACAACTTCAGGAATGTCCATCATGAACGGCAATGTGGGCATCGGCACCTGGGTGCCCAAAGGCACCTTGGATGTTGGGTCAGCAGGGACTATCTGTTTGGGAGGCACTTGCGATTCATCCTGGCCGTCGGGCACGATCGGTGGGCTTACGACCAACTATGTTACAAAAGCAGCCACTGCGTCTACGTTAACCAACTCTATCATTTTTGATAACGGTACCAATGTCGGGGTTGGAAGTCCAAATCCAGGCGCCACCTTGGATGTCGCTGGTGTGATTTCAGCGGGGGGTTCTGGGAATTCTTATTTTTCATCCGGTAATCTAGGCGTTGGAACAACGACCCCGCAAGGAGCATTTGTTGTCACCAATGGTAATGTCGGCATCGGCACCTGGGTGCCGGGATCGGCATTACAGGTCAATGATACTTTTACGTATCAAAGCATGTACTCCAACGGAAATTCAGGCACTTCTATCACGTTGAATTGGAACAACGGTAATCTACAAAAAATAACAATGACGGGCAATTGTACATTTACTTTTACAGCCCCTGCAGCACCTTCACGCCTTGCGCTTGAATTAGTGCAGAATGGAACCGGCGGTTACACGGCTACATGGCCAGCTGCCGTCAAGTGGTCAGGAGGTGCAGCGCCGACGTTGACTTCGACAGCAACGACAGGGACTGATCTGGTCAGCTGTCTTTACGACGGGACAAATTATTTATGCAGTGCCAATTTAGACTTGCGATAATATTGTTTTTTTTATCTATCCAGCCGGCTTTTGCAGATATAAGCAATGGTTTGGTTGGATGGTGGCAGTTTGATGATGGCAGCGGCACAACAGCAGCAGACCATAGCAATCAATTTGGCGCAACAGCGCATAATGGGGCTTTGACAGGCAGTATTTCTTGGGTGGCGGGCAAATATGGTATGGGCTTAAGTTTCCCTTCCGGTTCAGGCAATTGGATTGACTTTGGGAACAATGTTGTTGGGAGTTTATTAAATGGGAAATCAGGTTCTACTTTAAGTTTTTGGTTTAATTATAGTGGAGTAAATGGTGGCAATCCAATTTTGTTTGCTGGAGAGATCGGGAGTAGTGCAACAAAGAATGCGGTACTTTGTTGGTTTGCTTCTGCGTATACTCTTCAATGCGGCGGGAGAAGTGAAGCTACAGATAATTTTCAGGGTTTAACCTATGGTTCATCTATTACAGTAGGGGCTTGGTATTATGTAACACTTGTTCAGAATCTTGCGGCCAATACGGTATCTCTTTATATTAATGGACAATTAACAGGGTCTTCGGCGGCGAGTTACGGTTCAACAACTTTCGTTAATTCTGTTTCTCCCAATGATGATGAGATGGGAAATAATTATCAACTTGGTTACAATTTTTATGGAATTATGGATGATGTGCGCCTCTATAACCGTGCTTTGTCAGCTGGTGAAGTCTGGGACCTTTATCAAGGTGGCGCGCAAGGCTTGGGAGGTGATTAAGTAGTGTCAGACACTGCTTATTTAAGAATCTAATCCCGTTGACAATACGTACGTAATATGGTACGCTTTTATCAAGAGGAGGGGATATGACTACAATTACTGCGACTCAAGCACGGGCAAAGCTTTACCAACTGGTTGATTTATCGGCCCAATCACACGAACCCATTCAGATTACCGGTAAAAGAAACAATGCTGTTCTTATTTCTGAAGAGGATTGGCGATCTATTCAGGAAACTTTACATCTGGTATCGATACCTGGTATGAAAGAATCGATCATCGCGGGTGGAAAAACTCCGATAAAGAAGTGCGCGAAGAAGCTTAACTGGTAATTTTATGGCTTGGGAAATTGTTTACACAAAACAGGCTCAATCAGATGCGGGGCGTCTGTTTAAGGCGGGTTTCAAACAAAAAGCCATAGTTATTTTGAGCGTACTTGAACAAAACCCTTTCCAAAATCCGCCACCGTATGAAAAGCTTGTTGGGGATTTGGCTGGTTTTTATTCCCGCCGAATTAATATTCAACACCGCATGGTGTACCAGGTCTATAAAACCCAAAAGGTTGTTAAAGTCATCCGGATGTGGACTCACTACGAATAAATAATAAGTAGTGTCAGACACCACTTATTCCATTGAGTCATTGCAAGCGCCCCCCAAAACATCGGGGGCAGGCGCGAAGCAATCTTTTCAATAGATTTTATCCCTACCTTAAGTAAAAATATTTCCTTTTTTAGTTTCTAAACCCTCTTCCTACTAATATAATTAATGTAGATTTCCCATATTATTTCTACTATAGACAATTTTGTTTCTACAAATTATGTTTTATAAAGACTTTATTAAAAATCTCCTTTTCTCCTTCACTTTTATCGTATCCTTTTATATTTCTTCAGCTTACGCTTCGTACGTTCCTTTTAATACCTCTTCCGCAGGTAATATCGGTATCGGTTCTGCAGCGCCGGGCCAAAAGCTCGACGTTGCCGGCACGGTACGGGCGACGAATTTTATCGGCAGCGGCGCTGGCCTGACCGGTCTTCCCAGTAGTGGCTTATGGAACACCATCAACACCAACGACGTTTATGAACAAAACAGCTCCACCTTCGGCAACGTCGGCATCGGCACCAGCACCACCAACGCCGGTGCCGCACTCTCGGTGATGAATGGCAACGTCGGTATTGGTACATGGATTCCTTCACGGGCTTTAGAAGTGGAAGCATCCAGTTCAGGGACAAGTCTGACCAGCGGCTCAGTAGCAGCTATCGGTATCCATAATTTAGATAAAACTGCTTATAATTTTTCAGACTTGGCTTTTTCAACATTAGATAGCAGTAATGTATCAAAACTGGGAGCTAAGATTAGTGGTGTGTTTACTAGCCATACATCAGGAAGTGTTTCAGGGGACATGGCATTTACAACAATGAATGCAGGGACAGCAGGTGAGAAGATGAGGCTGACTGCGGCAGGCAATGTGGGTATAGGTACGTCAACTCCTCAAGGTGCTTTTGTGGTAACCAATGGTAATGTGGGTATTGGTACATGGGCGCCTCGTGGACAATTAGATGTCGAAGGAACATTATCAGTAACAACTTTTGGCGGTAATGTAGGCATCGGCACCTGGGTGCCGCAGGATACTTTATATATTGTCACTAGCGGAACTAGCGGATTTAAATCTCAAAATACGAATTCACAATCAACTATAGGAGGTGCTGGGCTCACTGGATTTCAGGATGATGGAACAGCTATGACAGCTGGCAATAGATTAGGATTTTTAGTATTTGGAGGCTCTGGTGATACAGCGCATTCTGTAAATTCAAATGCCGCAGGAATAACAGCTTATGCGGATGGAAATTTTACAACAAGCTCTATCCCTGCCAACTTAAGGTTTGAAACTGCTCCTACAGGAAGTTTAACAAGAACTGAACGTATGAGGATTGATAGCAACGGCAACGTCGGCATAGGCACTTCTCTTCTTGCCGGTGGGTTAGTCATCATGAACGGCAACGTGGGCATCGGCACTTGGGTGCCTAATAGTGCGTTGACAATTGCGGGAACTGGTTATGTAGGTTTAAATTTAGCAAGAAGAACAGATCTTACGTCAACTGCAGCATTATTAACATTTGATAGTTCTACATCAGTATGGACTTTACAAAATAGTGCTGGAAGCTTCGTGTTTTATAGCGGAGGGACGGTTGGTTCTCAAACAGGAACAGAAAGAATGAGGATAGATAATAATGGCAACCTTGGAATTGGAACAACTCTGACTACAACTTCAGGAATGTCCATCATGAACGGCAATGTGGGCATCGGCACCTGGGTGCCCAAAGGCACCTTGGATGTTGGGTCAGCAGGGACTATCTGTTTGGGAGGCACTTGCGATTCATCCTGGCCGTCGGGCACGATCGGTGGGCTTACGACCAACTATGTTACAAAAGCAGCCACTGCGTCTACGTTAACCAACTCTATCATTTTTGATAACGGTACCAATGTCGGGGTTGGAAGTCCAAATCCAGGCGCCACCTTGGATGTCGCTGGTGTGATTTCAGCGGGGGGTTCTGGTAATTCTTATTTTTCATCCGGTAATCTGGGCGTTGGAACAACGACCCCGCAAGGAGCTTTTGTTGTCACCAATGGCAATGTAGGCATCGGCACGTGGGCACCTGCATTACCTTTAACGGTAATAGGGGACACGTACCATAATGGTAATGTCGGTATTGGCACCACCATCACTACTGCCGGCGCAGCAGTCTCTGTCATGAACGGTAATGTAGGCATCGGCACTTGGGCGCCATCTCAATTGATGGATATTAAAGGGACTGTCATTATAAAAAATATTATCCCTTATACCGCATCTTCATCGGGAAGTGCGACCAGTTTCGCTCCGGACTGCAGCTATTCTCTTTATGAGTTCTCTACCACAGCTACTGCGGGCACCTTGACAGCCAACGCGCCGACCAACTGTACAGGACAGGATGGGCAATTAATGGAATTGCGTGTCACCACCACCAACGCTCAAACATGGTCATGGAATTCCGCCTATGATGCGACCCCGAGCATTGCCTTACCAACAGCCACAGGGGCAGCGGTGTATAATTATATTCTTTTTCAATACAACAGTGCTAACTCCAAATGGGATTGTGTGGCCACCAGCTAATGATGAAAATTAATTTAACCTTTTTGTTGTTTTTCTTTTTAACAGTTACGGCCCATGCCGATATTGTTTCCAATTTAGTCGGCTGGTGGAAATTTGACGAGGGTTCAGGCACGACAGCCATTGATAGCAGCGTCAATGGTTTTAATCTCACAGAGCACAACGCTACGTATACGTCTGGTAGTAATAGTAAGGTGGGGCCTTATGCTTTAAGTTTTACAGGCGCCTCAACAAGTTATGCGGAATATCCTTCTAATAATGCAACACTTGCGACGACCTCAGGTACCGTGGCGTGCTGGTTCAAAACATCTTCCAGTGGGGCGGACAGCGGTGCATATATTGGCCTCATCTCTCAGCAAAATGATTATTCTGTCTTTATGTTCAGCGGCAAGGTTGGTTACTATGACTGGAATGGGACAGGAGCTAATTACTATAATACTACGGTCAATGATGGTACTTGGCATCATGTGGCCATCACCTTTCAAAGCGGGGTGACTAATGGAACGATCATTTATGTGGATGGGGTCAGTAGAGTAAGTAATATCATGATGACTTCAGCCACTAATGATTGCCCTTTTGAGGTAGCTATTGGAAGTCAACAGGTAAATAATAATGGTTTAAATTGTGGCGGTGGCCAAGCCCAAGTTTTTCACGGGTATATTGATGACATTCGTGTTTATAGCAGGGTGCTTAGCGCCAATGATATCAAACAGCTTTATCAGTACAGCGGTTCGACCTTAGGTTTCTTTAGGATGATAAATAAGTAGGGACAGACACTACTTATTTTTTAAAATAAAGGTGACGGACACATTTATTTAGACTTGCGATGAAAAAATTGATCTTATCCATGGTATTCCTGACGCTCTCCTCAGCCGCGCATGCTGATATTACGACTGGTCTCATCGGCTGGTGGAAATTTGATGAAGGGTCTGGTTCAACAGCCACTGATTCAAGTGGGAATTCTAATACTGGAACGGAATACAATAGCCCAAGTTATGTGTCAGGGAAAATTGGCTCGTATGCACTTTCGTTCAATGGTACTTCGCAGTATGTTGATGTGCCCAATTCATCAAGTTTACAAATAACTGGAAATTTAACCATCTCTTTTTGGATAAATAATATCACAAGTGACGCAAATTATAATACAGTTGTTTCCAAAGGAAATGTGAATGAGTATGAGATAGGGATTGATTTTAGAAATGGTGCATGCGGAGCTAATTGTTTATCATTGCGGGCAGGCTCCCCAGTAGATACAATTACTAACTGGGGTGGTTTTTTTACTGGCTATCTTAATACATGGACATTTGTAGCTGTCGTCATAAGCGGTACGAATGCCACTGCTTATTTGAATGGAGTAAGCCAAGGAACAATCTCCATTCAGTCAAGGTCATCAAGCACTAATGATGTATTTATAGGTCAACGATCTCCCAGTAGTTCAGGGTTTTATCTTCCAGCTACACTCGATGATGTTCGTATTTACAATCGTGCTTTGGCATCGTCGGACGTCACCCAGCTTTTTGGGAACGGAGTCCAATTGCACCAATTCAACCATGCACATCTGACCAATTTCAAAACCACTTTTTATTAAAATAAGTAGGGACAGACACTACTTATTCTTTTGACAAAAAAATATTTATTGTATAATAGTGTAAGACCATTTCCCCAATGGCATGCTTCGATTATCAATCCCCCTTAATATCCGAAAGGCATTCCTATGCCTAGACAGCCGCGTTTAGTGTTCCCAGGTCTTCCTCATCACGTTACCCAGCGGGGCAATTATCGTCAAAATGTTTTTTCAAATCCAGCTGATTTTAGGAAGTATTCTTATTGGATGGTCGAATATGCTAAAGAATACGATGTCAAAATTCTTGGCTTTTGCCTGATGGATAATCATGTTCATTTTATCGTTATTCCTTCGGGCCCCCATAGCTTGGCTAATTTATTTAAAATAGTTCATACTAGGTATAGTCTATATAAAAATAAATCACAATCAAAAACAGGTCATCTTTGGCAGGGACGGTTTTATTCTAATGTTCTAGATGAGGCCTATCTTTTAAGGGCAATACGCTATGTGGAAAGAAATCCGTTGAGGGCAGGAATGGTGGATAAGCCCTGGGAATATATTTGGGCAAGCACTAGAGAACATGTTGGATTAGAAAGGCAACCGATTATTAAAACAGTTGATTTTCATAAGATTTTATCTGTATTAGAAGGCAGAAATTGGAAGAAATATATAGAAAATGATGATGAAGAAATGACAGAAAATTTTAGAAAAAATATTTCTAAATGTTCGGCCATAGGCACAGAGGGTTTTATTGCTGATTTAGAGCAAAAAACAGGCTATTGTTTAAAAAACAAAAAAATGGGGCGACCGTGGAATAAGTAGTGTCTGTCCCTACTTATTTACCAATTATTAAATTTTAGATTGACAGATATGCATAAATGATACATACTTATGCATATGAGAACAACATTAAATATCAATGACGATATCCTTCATGAAGCGATCAAGTTGACGGGGATCAAAGAAAAGACCGCCCTGGTCATGCTTGGATTAAAATCTTTGATAGCTAAAGAATCTGCCCGCCGTCTCGCACAGCTGGGGGGAAGCCAAAAATCCCTTCGGTCCATTCCCCGCAGAAGGATGTAGCCTAATGGTTTTGGTGGATACTTCCGTTTGGGTGTCTCATTTTCGTCGCAAAAACGACCGTTTGGAAAATCTCCTTTCCCAAGAATTTGTTTATTGCCATCCTTTTATCATTGGTGAATTGGCTTGTGGTCATTTGCAAAACAGGGATGAGATTTTATATCTTATGCAAGAGTTACCAGGGGCAATTCAAGCCACAGATAAGGATGTATTAATTTTCATCGAAAAACACCGGTTAATGGGCAAAGGATTAGGGATTGTAGACATCCATCTTCTTGCCTCAGCATCTTTATCTGGTTTATTGATATGGACGGACGATAAGCGGATGCGTCAAGTTGCTCATCAATTACATTGCCGCTTACCGTAATTTAAATTATTTATGAAAATCTTAGGTGGAAAATACAAAGGCCGTAATTTTTACATGCCAGCCGGCATTAGACCTACTCAAAACATGGTGCGGGCAGCCATCTTTGACCTCTTAGGCCATGACCTAAGCGATCTTAGCTTCCTGGAGCTTTTTGCCGGCAGCGGGGCAGTAAGCCTCGAAGCTATTTCCAGGGGCGCTTCCCGGGTGGTGATGGTTGAGCATAACGATCTAAACGCTAAAACCATCCAGGAAAACTGTGATCTTCTAGGCATTGAATTAGGGGGAGATTTTTCCCTGATCCATGCAGAAGCCCTGACCACCTTAAAGCGCATTCCCGAAGCTTCCCAACCCTTTGACATCGTCTTTTTTGACCCTCCGTACGGCCAAAAGCTAGCCAAAAAAACCTTGAAACTCATAACCTCCCGTGATATATTACACCCTCAATCTTTGGTCTTAATCCAGTGTGAAGCTTCTGAAACACTCGAAATCCCTGAAGATTTGAAATTGTTGACCCAAAGGCGCTATGGCGCTTCACTGCTGACGTTATTGCAAAGGCACGTATAATGAAAAAAGGTCAAGGGGCGATTTACCCTGGCAGTTTTGATCCGGTGACCAATGGTCATCTGGATGTGATCCAGCGTGCCGCCCGTATTTTTGACCGGGTGATTGTGGCTGTTGCTGATAATACCAGCAAAAGTGCTCTTTTTAGCATCCAGGAACGCGTTGATCTTTTAAAAGAAGTTACAAGCAAGTATAAAAATGTCTCGGTGGAGACTTTTGATTCCTTAGTCATTGAATACGCGCGCCGCAAAAAGATCAATGTGATCATCCGAGGATTGCGCATGACTTCGGATTTTGATTACGAGTTTCAAATAGCACTGACCAATCGCCGCCTGGCCGAAGATATTGAAACGGTTTTCTTAATGCCGTCGGAGCATGTGTCTTTTGTTTCCTCGAGTCTTTTAAAAGAAGTGGCAAGTCTGAATGCGGACATATCTTCATTTGTACCCAAGGCTGTTGAACGTAAGTTAAAAGAGCATTTGAAAAAATGATTAGGATTCCTGTCAGAGATATACCTTCTGGCGGCCTCGATATAGATCAAAGTATCCCGAAAGAAGGGATAGGATTGTCCGACGAAGAAGTGGACATCCGGTCTTTATTGAACGTCAAGGCGCATTTGCGAAGGCAAGATAATTTTGTTATTGCGGATACGCATATCAAGGCTGATTTCGGCTATTTATGCGCCCGCTGCTTGGAAGAATTATCATCAGTCGAAGAACGTACCTATAAAATTGATTTTGAACTAAATCCGACAATGGAATATGTTGATTTAGGTGAAGAGATCCGCCAGGAAATTATTATGTCTAATCCGGCCAAGGTCTTATGCAGTAAAAGTTGTAAAGGTATTTGTCCTAAATGCGGGGCGAATTTAAACAAAGAAAAGTGTAAATGTACATCGTAGTAATATAAAGGAGTTTCATCATGCCATTACCAAAAAGACAACATTCTAAAACGCGCGGCCGCAAGCGCCGTACGCATTGGAAGGTAAGCGTCGCCTCATTACGCGCCTGTCCTCAATGCACCAAGCCTGTGCTTTCTCATCGCGTTTGTCCTTTCTGCGGTTTCTATAAAGGTACCCAGATCGTCGAAGTTGCTAAATCAAAGTAACAACGGCAGTGTCATCCCCGAATGCTTTAATCGGGGATCCATTTTAGTGAGGGTATTTCATGAAGATTGTCATTGACGCCATGGGCGGAGACTTTGCACCGCAGAACGTGGTTGCCGGTGCGGTTGAAGCTGTCAAGGAATACAAGACGACTGTCACCTTGGTGGGTATCAGCGAACAGATCGAAGCTGAGCTTAAGAAACACCAATTTCCTAAAGGCTCAATTGAAGTTGTCCATGCGCCTGATGTGGTGGCCATGCATGAGCCAGCCACTGTTGTCATCCGTCAAAAACGCAATTCCTCCATCAATGTAGGGATGGCGCTTTTGAAAAAAGAGGGCTATGGCGCTTTTGTCAGCGCCGGTAACACTGGTGCCTGTGTGGCAGCTGCCACCTTTGTGTTAGGGATGATCAAGGGCGTTGACCGTCCTGGCATCGGCTGTGTTTTTCCTTCCTTAAAAAATTTCACCTTTGTTATTGATGTCGGCGCTAACACCGCGGCCAAACCTGAGCATATCTTGCAATACGCCAAGATGGCCAAGGTTTATGCCCGTGAAGTTTTAAACCGTCCCAAACCCACCATTGGTCTGCTTAATATCGGCGAAGAAGAATGCAAGGGGACAGGTCTTGAAAAAGAAGCGCATAAACTTTTAGAAGAAAATGAACCGGCTTTTGTCGGTAATGTTGAAGCCAATGAGGTTTTTACCGGTAAGACGGACTGCATTGTTTGCGACGGGTATGTGGGTAATATCACATTAAAAGTAGCGGAAGGCATGATGGAATCCGTCGGTAAATTGCTCAAGCGCGAGATCATGAAGCGGCCGGTGGCTATCTTAGGTGCGGTATTGCTTAAATCCAGTTTAAGCGAAGCTAAAAAAAGTGTGGATTATTCTGAATATGGCGGAGCGCCTTTGCTTGGAGTTGACGGATTAGTGCTGATCAGCCACGGACGTTCTTCGCCTAAGGCCATCAAAAATGCCATCCGTGCTGCCAAGGAACAAATCGAGCATAACGTTCTGGCCAAAATTAAAGAAGAAATGCTATTAGAAAAATAGGGGACGTCTCCCTATTTATTTTTTTCTTAATGTTATTCCGTTTCTCTTAATGTCATTCTGTTTCTCTTAATGTCATTCCGGCGAAAGCCGGAATCTTTACAGTTAGGAAAATTCTTAAATGATTAAAGTCGGTATTCTAGGGCTTGGCGCATATCTTCCTTCCAAAAAGCTTACTAATTTAGATTTGGAGAAGATGGTCGAGACCTCCGATGAATGGATCCGCACCCGCACCGGCATCCAGGAGCGCCGCATTGCTGCTCCTCATGAAAAAACCAGTGATTTGGCCATTCACGCCGCGAAGGCTGCTCTTAAAGATGCTAAGATTTCCGCTGATAAAATTGATCTCATCATTGTTGCCACCATTTCCCCTGATAGTAATTTCCCGTCGATGGCCTGCCTTGTTCAAAAAGCCATTGGGGCCAAAAAAGCAGCTGCCTTTGATATCTCGGCCGCCTGTTCAGGCTATTTATTTGCTATAACAACCGCCAAGCAGTATATCCAAACAGGCCTTTACAAGCGTGCGCTTGTTATTGCGGCTGAGCGCATCACTACTCTTATTGATTGGAAAAACAGAGACACCTGTGTCTTGTTTGGCGATGGGGCAGGCGCTTGTGTTTTAGGACCTGTTAAAACAGGGGGCATTAAGGCTGATTTTCTGCAGGCCTTTGGTGATCAAAATGAATTGATGAAGGTTGTGGCTGAAGAAACGCGCAGTCCTTTTCATCCTGAGAAGACATCTTATACAAAATTACCTTTTATACAGATGCAAGGCCAAGAATTGTTTAAGATCGCGGTCAACTCCATGGCTGATGCCATTGAGGCGGTTTTGAAAAAAGCTAAGATCAAGAAACAAGATATTGATTGCGTTGTTCCGCATCAAGCTAATGACCGTATTATATCTGCCGTCGCTAAAAAATTAAATATCCCCAAGGAAAAGATTTTTATCAATATTGATAAGTACGGCAATATGTCTGCGGCTTCAATTGCGGTGGCTTTATATGAGGCTAAAAAATCCAAACGGATTAAAAAAGGTGATAATGTGGTTTTAGTGACCTTCGGTGCAGGGCTCGTCAGCGCTGCTAATGTGGTGAAATGGTAATGAACGTCGCTTTAATCTTCCCCGGCCAAGGCGCCCAAAAAGTCGGCATGGGCCTCGAGTTTTACCAAAACTCACCCCAGGCAAAGGCTGTTTTTGATAAAGCCGATTCCATTTTTCCTGGTCTTTCAAAAGTAATCTTCGAAGGCCCCGAGGAGAAATTAACCTCAACTGCCTATTGCCAGCCAGCTATCTTTACCATGTCTGTGGCAGCCCTTGAAGCCTTTAAAGCCAATCCCAAATTCAATAATTACACAGTTAAATTTACCGCAGGCCATAGCTTAGGCGAATATGCCGCGCTTTATGCGGCAGGTGCTTTTTCTTTTGAAGAAGGTTTACGTTTAGTACAAAAGCGCGCCGCATGCATGGAAGAAGCCACTAAAGAAGCCCAGGGCGGCATGGCAGCTGTGATTGGCTTTGATGCTGCCAAACTTGTTGAGATTTGCAAGCAAACAGGTGCAGAGGTAGCAAATTTTAATTCCAACGAACAAATAGTTATCACTGGCCATAGGTCCAAGGTTGACGCTGCGATCGAAGCTATTAAAGCTGCCGGCGGACAAAAGGTGATTCCTTTGACAGTCAGCGGTGCTTTCCATTCTTCCTTAATGAATTCAGCTGCTGCTAAATTTGCGTTGTCGCTCAAGACAACTCATCTTCAACCAGAAATAGTCCCTGTGCTCAGTAATTTTACAGGCAAGCCTCATGGTACTAATGAGATCCAAAACAACTTAGCTAATCAAATCACCGGTTCAGTTCAATGGGTTAAGGATGTGGAATATATGGCTGCTCAGGGCATTACCCAAATGATCGAGATCGGTCCGGGCAAGGTTTTGAAAGGCCTTATCCGCAGAATCAATCCCGCTATAACAGTTGTTAACATCGAAAAACCCCAAGACATAGATGCTTTAGGTATTTAATTTTTATCTATTCTTCGTAGACTTCAAATCAAATAATATTGTTTGCACGTATACCGTTAATATGGTATTATTTCAATAGATGATTATCACATTTCTTTCAGAAGCTACGCGTGATATTTATGATGGTAAGGAATCAAAACAGGCCAGACGCATTCCGCAATCTATTTGGAAGGTTGCGCAAAGAAAGTTGGATATGCTCAATGTGGCGTATTCTTTAAATGATTTGAAGTCGCCGCCGGCAAACAGGGTTGAAATCGTTGATTATCATTAGGAGGTTACTATGATCCCCAAATATCGTTTACCCATACATCCTGGAGAAGTATTGCTCGAGGAATTCATTCTTCCAAAGAAGCTTTCACAGGTTGATTTGGCAAGAAAATTAAATGTCCCGGTGCAGCGTATCAATACCCTTATTAATGGAAAAAGGGATATGACCCCGGAAACAGCCATTTTATTGGCTCGTTTTTTTAAAACCAGCCCTGAATTCTGGATGAATCTTCAGACGCAGAGAGACTTGGCCATAGCTCAACAAAAAATGGCTTTAAATTAATAAAGGTGACGGACATATTTATCTAATCGGCAATTGAATGATAAATTCATTGCCTGAATCCTTGCCACCCTCAACAAAGATTTTCCCGCCGTGGTTTTCAATGATCGAAAAGGCAATAGCCAAATCTAGGCCCTTATTTTCTTCCTGATAACGGTAGAAGGGATCAAAGACTTTTTCCAACTGATCTTTAGGGATCGGTGTGCCGGTATCTTTAACATAGATAGAAAAAGTCTCATCTTTCTTTTCAGCGCCGATCCAAAGCTGTCCGCCGTCGGGCATTGTTTTAAATGAATTTAAAACAATATTGGTCAGGACTTGCTGAAGCTGTTTAGGGTCCACGTGAAGCCAGCAAGAAGCTTTTGCATCATAATAACGGTTAAGGCTGATTTTCTGAGTACTTAACTGATGCTGCAGGCCATCTAAAATCTGATTGATCAAAGAATAAATCTCAGCGCGTTCAATGGATAAAGGTTCAGGAGAGCTATATTTGCTTAGCCCGTCGGTCAAATCTTGGATTTTCTGAATTTCTTTGGCCAGGATAAGGTCAAATTTGTCTAAAAATTCAGGGTCGTTGCGTTTGGTGTGATAAAAATGACTGTACGTCTTAAGCGTGGTCAATGGATCGCGGATAGCAACGGTCACAGATTTGGCGATTTCACTGAAAGTTTTGTAACGCTCGGAAACCATGATTTGCCGACGGAGACGATCATTTTGTTCAGCAATTTGGGCGTAGGTGGCTTTGAATATATGCTTTTCCACCAAAGACTGCACAAAATTTTTCACAGGCACAAAGAATACGGCCACCAAAATGGCTGTTGCCAGGGATGCAATGGGCGAATGATAGCCAATGGTTATTTTTAAGAAATGTTCCGATAAATAAATCACCCCGAAATACACGATGGTGATGATGGAAGCCAGGACAGAATAGACCAAGCTGTTTTTAATGACGATCTTGATGTCCAAGAGCTGGTATTTCAAAATGGCATAGGTAATGATAATGACATAAACAGCAACGAGAACGTTGGCCACTGGCGGGATGGGCACGCGGTACCACATCAAATAATTCATGGAGCCGCTGGCAAAGGCAATGCCTAAGGCGATTAAGACCAGCTTGATCTGCCGTTTAAAATCACCTTTTTGTTCATTTTTATAACTGTTCCAAAGAAAAATAAAGGAAAAAGCAACCAGGATGACAAAATGCAGAAGAATAATATGGAATAAAATGCCTGGTTTAAGCCACAAAAAGCCGATAAAGGGGCTCATGTCATGGGCATAAAAGGGCGTATAAACAAAAAGCATGCTGAGTGTTGAAAAGATATAATTGAATATAATGATCCAAGCAGGAACTTTACGGTGGAGAAAACGAACGACAAAATGAAAAAAAGTGGATGGAGCAATAAATACACCGATCATGCAGGTGCGCAGGTAGAACTCGCTCATGGCAAGATTGCTGAAGGGGGTTATGAGCCAGACAAAATAGAACAGGGACCAGAAAGCCACGCCAAAGCAGAAAAAAGCGAAATAACGGTTAGCTTCGATGCGCCATGATTTTATAAGAAGGAAGCATCCCAATAAAGCGGTGGTAAAAAAGTTGATCAGGCCGGTGATAGCGCAAAAGTGGATAATCATGCCCAAATTATACCTGTGAAGGTGGGTATAAAGAATAGGAAAATGAAGTTTTTAAAGCAGAAATAACATAAAAATCACGATTCCCAGTCTCCTCAAATTGGTATAGCAAATTGGCATATTATATAGATATATGGCATACTTTCGCTATGCCAAGACTTTTTTTTCGACTTGTCCTTCCGGCCCTTCAACGTGTCATTCCGGCGAAAGCCGGAATCTTAATCCTTCTTTTTGCCTTTTTGTTTAATTCTTTAGGGCCAATTCCCGCCTGTGCCCAAGAATTCACCTTGCCCGCACCTGGCCAAATGGTGGCTTTAAGCCCATCTTATAACCCTGTGGTTCTTAAGGGCATTCAATTAGACCCCAAGAATCCATTTCGTTTCCACTTTTTTGTTGATACCGGCGATTCATATAAAAAGAATATGTCATCCCCAAATAATAAAAATATGTCATCCCCAAATAATAAAAATATGTCATCCCCGAATGCTTTAGTCGGGGATCTTCAACAAGAACAACTTAAAACAGAATCTGCCAAATTAATCAAATACTTCCTCGCATCTCTGACCATCCCTGAAAAAGACCTTTGGGTCAATCTCTCACCTTATGAAAAAGACCGCATCGTGCCTCAAGAATTTGGCCAAACCGAAATGGGCCGTGATCTTTTGGCAGAGGATTATATCCTTAAGCAAATCACTGCATCACTCATCTATCCTGAAAGCCAATTAGGCAAAGAATTCTGGAATAAGGTCTACGCTCAGGCAGAGGCTAAATATGGCACCACCAATATCCCCATCAACACCTTCAACAAAGTCTGGATCGTTCCAGACAAAGCCGTGGTGTATGAAAATAACGGCACCGCCTTTGTCTTAGAGAATCATTTGAAGGTGATGCTGGAAGAAGACTATTTATCACTTCAGAAGCATAAAACCACCTCCACCCCGGGGGTGCAGGCGGTTCATAGCGTTGCTTCTGAAATTATCCGTGAAATCGTCATTCCGCAACTTGAACACGAAGTTAACTACGGTAAGAATTTTGCCCAACTGCGCCAAGTCTTCTATTCCCTCATCCTGGCAACGTGGTATAAAAAGAAAATCAAGGACAGCATCCTCAATAAGATCTATTCGAATCGAAACAAAATAACCAATTTGTCATCCCCGAATGCTTTAATCGGCGACCAAGAACACATCTACCAACAATACCTCCAAGCCTTTAAAAAAGGCGTCTATAACTATATCAAAGAAGAGCCCGACCAGATAACAGGGCAGACGATCCCGAGAAAATATTTTTCAGGTGGAGTGCTTGCAGGGCAAATAGTCCTTGCAACTTCGTATACTCACAATCTTAATCCAGCACAGCTTGCTGCCTTAGATTCAGCCCAATTAGTAGATGTCGCTGGAAATGTCAACCCAGCGATGAACGTTGTCCTAAATCCAGATGTTCCCGCCATAAATGCTGTTAAAACTTTGGCAGTTAAAAAGAACTCGCCATTTTATTTTCTGCTCACAGCGCTCGGGATTTCTTTAGACAAGCCTGTGATGGGGCAAGCGTTGGATGGTGATTATTCTGTTTTTCCAATGAAATTATCTGATTCACTTTATAGGGTTATTCATGATCTTTATTGGATGGAAGAGCGCAAGGTTTTGCATGTCTGGCTTCTTGCTTACAAAGGGGTGCCTCTTGGCCTGGCCATCGAAAGAGGAGATCGTGGTAGATTTTATTGGACGGATTTTCATGCAGAATTTTACGAGGATCAAAAGCCTGCTTTCGATCTCCAAAAAACTTGGATTAAGTTCTGGAGTGAAAAGAGAGATTTACTGCTGCCTTTGGTTTTTTCTGAGAAGGAACTTCAGGAGCATCGACGGATTGAAATTTTTGGTTCCCGGCAAATGTCCTTCAGAAAACGTCTGCTGAATAAATACTGGTTTGTTGTATTCTCCGATGTGTATCCTCCTGATAATGATTACATTAAAGTTCTGCTTCCTGCGGTTTTGCCTCATATCGGGCAGGGGCAGAAGATCATGATCAAAGGGACTGGTGCAGGGCCGGAAGCAGTGGTTATCGCAAAAGAGAAGAAAAATGTCACTGTCGATGGTGTTGATATTGGTGATCTGGAAGTTAAAAATAGTTTGGCCAATGTGTATGCCTATGGCTTGCAGGGTAGGGTCAAGATCTGGCAAAGTAACGGATTTGAAAAAGTTTCAGAGAAATACGACGTTATCATTGATAACGCGCCAGCACCTTCCGAGGACAGAGGAGAAGTTAACTTAAAGACAGAAGATCCTGGCGGCAGGACTTTATTAAAGACCTTATCTGATTTGTCCAGCCATCTTAACCCTGGCGGGGCTTATTACATCATGGGGGTTGATAATACCTTGGAATCTATTTTTGAGAAAGTAAGAGGTCTTTTGATTAGCCAGATCCGTGAAGAAAAAATATCTATTCGTGCGCATGGTCGAACAGCGGGGACACAGACAGTAAAGATTTTCAAAGTACAAATCGCGCCAGGGTTTCATCAGACAAGTGAGGCGATGATTTCTTTTACTGCCACCAAGGAGGAGCCCAATAAAACAACCTTGAACAAACAATTAGTTATCCAAGCAAAAAGAACATTATCGAAAATATTCATACCGCCTATGCCGCCATACTTGGACAAATCTGACAAAGTCTCGCTGCAAGAATTTTTGGATTCGCTGGTTTATTTGAGTTTTAAAAGAGAGCAATTTATGGCGTATGCCAAGAAAAACAATAGAGATCAAGTCGTACGTTCGCTGTCTAAAGATTTAAAGATGTTGATAAGTTTCGTGGTAAAAGAACGTAAGAAAAAATTTATGAGCAACCGTCCGATGGCGGCGCGGATATTGAGTAATTTGCAAGAAGGGTTGGAAGAAAATCCATTTATATGGAAAGCCTTAAGAGATGTGACCTGTGTCAAAGCTGTGGGGGGCTCGTACAAGCTTTCCTATACAATAAGCGAAGAGAGATATAGAGGTATTAATGCTCTTTATGATCCCAATTCAGAGGCAATTGTTGTTGAGCCTGTTACGCCATCCTCTGGGCCAGTAGAAAATGTACTAACCTATCAGAAAATTCCAACTTCATCAGACGCAAGAAAGTTTTTGGTAGATCAACTCCCTCTTCCAAAATCAGAAAAGTTTAAGAAGTATTCTATTGCCGCGGCAAAGTTTATTATTGAACATTCTAAAATTTTTCCTGCTAATGAACCCG
>Ga0206817_1171_pt1 | contig 17616 bp, 13 predicted proteins | sample Alteio_BWOrgCont_89_FD_152873 | JGI IMG/M metagenome (GOLD analysis project Ga0206817, IMG submission 152873) | Enriched cells from forest soil in Barre Woods Harvard Forest LTER site, Petersham, Massachusetts, United States -... | ecosystem: Environmental > Terrestrial > Soil > Temperate forest >...
TCGCGGCACCTGGACGTTTATATCTTTGGGGTGCGGACGCGCGAGGACGCGATATTTTTTCGCGCATCTGGTATGGGGCTCGCATTTCTTTGTCCATCGGCCTTCTGGGGGTAACGATATCTTTTGTGCTGGGGCTTTTGATCGGGGGCATTGCGGGCTATTACGGCGGATGGATCGATGGGGCTCTGATGCGTTTGTGTGAAATGTTCATGATGGTGCCGGGGTTTTATTTGATGCTGGCCCTGCGTGCGGCTGTGCCGGAGAATTTTAATTCGGTGCAGGTGTATTTAAGTGTCGTGGTTATTTTAGCTTTGATCGGCTGGGCGTCCTTGGCGCGTGTCATCCGCGGCATGACATTGTCTTTGCGTGAGCGTGATTTTGTGCTCGCAGCCAAGACCATGGGCGTTCCGGACATGGAGATCATTATCAAGCATATCCTACCGCAGACGATTTCATTTTCGTGCGCCACCTTGATGCTGACAGCCTCATCTTATATTATCGCCGAGGCTGGTTTAAGTGTGGTTGGCTTAGGGATCCAGGACCCGGTGCCCAGCTGGGGCAATTTGCTTTCAGATGCCATGGAAATTGTGCCAGTCATTTTCGCGCCATGGATTTTGATGCCGGGGTTGTTTATTTTTATCGCGGTGATGTGTTTTAATCTGATCGGCGATGGGCTGCGTGATGCCTTTGATCCGATGTTTCATGATGAAGCTTGAACAGCGCGTTCTTTGTAAGGGATAGATTTATTGCTTCTTGCGTGTATTCGGCCGTTGTATTTCCCTCGCCCTCTCATTACCGAGGACTCCTTACGGTCGCAGGCACGTTTGCCTCGTCCAGCGACTCGGCTGCACTACTCTTCGGACTGATTTGCCGCCGCATGGGATAAAGCTGCCTGCGGACCATGCCAAATCAGTCCTCAGAGTGCACTGCTCGGAAAACACAACGTCCTCATTTGACGCATAAAATAGAATTTATCCCTTATAAACCCTTACAATATTCAACAGCAGTGGGTGGGCAATAGGAAAAGTCACGATTTTCGTCCTGGTAAGAATAGGGACAAACAAAATCCGCGAAAATAGCCATGGCATAAAGAGCCATCAAAACCCACAAGGCCATCATGGCCACACGATTGCGCCTAAAGATTGCCAAGGCCATTTGAATACGGCTGTTGCTCTGTTGTTCTTTTTGAGATTGCTTCGTCACTTCGTTCCTCGCAATGACACAGGATTAATCCGCGGGTCAACCCAGATCAATAAAATATCTGCCAGCACATTGCCCAAGACTAAAAGTACACCAGCCAACAACGTCGAGCTCATGACCAGATACACATCCTTGGAACGCACCGCGGTTAACAATAAAGATCCCAATCCTGGCCAAGAGCAAACAATTTCAATCAATGCAGCCCCGCTCAAAAGTGCAGCAAATTCATAACCCAAAAGAGTCACCAAGGGATTAAAAGCATTGCGCAGCGCGTGACGGTAAATTACCTGGCCTTCCGGCAGACCTTTAGCGCGGGCCGCTAAAATATATTGCTGACGCAAAACACCCAGCATGTTCCCTCTCATGATCCGTTGCAATGAAGCAATAGATGCCAGTGAAAGCACGGATGCTGGGATGATCAGATGCATGAAGGTATCGCCTATTTTACCGACGAAGCTCATATCATCGTAGTTGGGACTGTGCATGCCGCCTAACGGTAAGGCAGCCCAACGGCTGGCCGCATAAAGCATGAGCACCGCCAAAAAGAAACCTGGGGTTGAAAGAGCGGCAAAAGAAAAAGCAGAAAGCAGATGATCAACCCAACGATTCCGATTAAGCGCCGCTACTATCCCTAAAGGAATGGCAATCCCCCAGGTTAAAACCAAAGAAGTGAAAGACAAAATAAAGGTATTGAACAAACGGCTACCCAAGACATGCGTCACTGGCACATTATAATAAAAAGAATATCCCCATTCACCGTGAAGGATATTGATAAGCCAGTGCCCATACTGTAAAAGCAGCGGGTCATGCAGATGATAAAGCCTTTCATAATGGTCCACGGTAGACGCGGAGATCTGCGGATTCAGGCGTAGGCTGTCGAAAAAGCTGCCCGGCGTGGCATGCATGATCCAAAAAGTGAAGAAGCTCACCCCCAGCAAAAGCAGGACGGTGACACAAAAGCGCTGTAGGATATGTTTAAACATATTTAGGAAGCTGTAGTAATCCGATCCAAGACAGCCTGACGCTCAGCACCCAGGGATGCTTGGCCCATGGTCTTAAGCACTGTTTCATGGGCCAATTCTAAATACTTCTTGTCACCGCTGTTGCTGAATAATTCATAGTAGGCCACGGACTCAGCTAATTCAAATTTTTTGTCCCAAGGATTGAGCGCGTCGGCCTTTTGAAATAGTGTAACAGCCTTTTTGCCTTCGATATTAGCATGGATGTACGGCAGGGCCGTAAAATAATAATACTCTGCTTGGGTAAAGCGAAAGCCCATGCCAAGCAGGCAAAGACTTGCAACAGCGAAAAAGATTTTCGAGCGCATTCCAACAATAATACTACGGGATGGCTCGATGACGGCCTGGAGCGATAATGAAATACCGACGATAACCCACCAATAAAGCGCTGAATTTGGCAAAAGCATGGTATAGCTAAAACTATTATCCAGCATGCAAGCCGCAATAGCTGTCCATAAACCCAAAAGAAGCCAACGGTATTTTTTCTCCTTGATCAACAACATGGCATCTTTCCAAAGAAAAACCAAAAAGACAGTAAAAACGAAAAACCCGAGTAGGCCTGTTTCCGCAAAGATTTGAATATAGCTATTATGCGCATAATTAGTCAAACCATTGGCATTCTGGGCAAAGGGCGCGCTGGCTGTACCAAAAGAAGACCAGCCATTGCCCCTAAGAGGATGTTGGCCAATCAAATAAAAAGCATTCATGAAGAAATCCTGGCGAGAAGAGAAGGAATTAGAATAAGAGAAACTTATTTTCTTAATAACAACAACCACTACTCCTAAGGCCAATAAAGCAACGCCTCCCATTACCCATTTGGAGCTGTTTTTATTCAAGAAATGATCTTTAAAATAAATCACAAGAATACCTACAGCCAAAAAAAGGCTGATCCAGGTGGAAATACTCAGTTCAATAAAAAGGGTGTATATTAAAATACCCCCGATGAGGGCTGATAAAATCTTATACCGTATCTGCGAGGCCTGTACAAACAAAGCGGCACACAAAGGAAGCACCATGATCAAGAAACCGGCCATGGTATTAGGCCACAGAAACAGCGTCGGGGTCCGATGGGTCAGGATCAACTGTTCCAAATCACGGTGACCGTTGAGCATTTGGGGATTAGCGTGCGCGATATACCAAGGTAATTGAAAAAAGTATTCATAGAGCGCTTCTCCACTTGCCATCAGGGCAACGGCCATGAGAAAAAATACAATAATCTGAATATTCTTCAAAGAATCCAGAAGATTGATAAGCAGGCCAACCAGGAAAATAAAAGCCCACAGATCAAATACCCCAAGAATGCTGGTGGGAACATCAATGGAATAAAAAATAGATGCCGTGCAAATACATCCAAATAAAACAAGGATAAGCCATGCCCACGGCAGGATTATTTTCTCATTCAAAATAAGTTTCTTAAGAAAATAAAGAAAAACGAGTGCCATCACGAAAAGATCGATGGATAGATCCCCGATCTTATGGGCGCCCAGAGGCCCAAAATTCTTCAAGGAGGTCTCTATAAAAAGCCGTGCGATGAGGCAAAGTCCCAATAGACCCACAAAAACTTTATCTAAGAAGGCACGCACGCAAAAACCCCTATTTCTTAATATAAATTTCTTCAATATTATGAAAAGCCCCACCATTGACCGTAGGTTTCAAATTCCCGAATTTATTGCGCACCGCGAACATATCCGTATTTAAAACCGTATAAATCACAGGCAATTGGTCCGCCACAATGCGCTGGAACTCATCGTAAAGAATTTTACGTTTATTTTCATCCAGCTCCTGAGCACCTTGATCATAGATACCATCAATCCGCTTTTCCCAAGCTGTTGCAGGTTTTTGCTGATGCGGATCCCATAGATGCAGGCCGCCGGATGAAGCCCAGACATTTTGACCGAAATGCGGCTCCACCCCGCCGGTCAAGCCGATCATCGCCATATCCCAATCGAAAGACGCCATTAATTTATTGACCAAGGTATTGAATTCAACCGGTACCAAATTGACCTTCATGCCTAAAGATTCCAAGTCTGAGCGGATAATGGCGGCCATCTGCTCGCGGCCGGCTGTGCCGGCGCTGGCTGTATAAAAATTAAATTCCACATGATGCCCATCGGCGTCTTCCAATGTATTCCCCTCATATTTAAAACCACCTTGTTTTAAAATACTGCGCGCTTCATCTAAATTGTAATCGTAGACTTGAACTTCAGGATTATAAAAGAATCCGCTGCTGGGGCTCATGGGCCCTGTCTGCGGCGCCCCAAAACCATTATTAAGGATCTCAATGATTTTCTGTTTATCAATGGCATGGGCCACGGCTTGGCGAAAATTAAGATTAGTAAACCAAGATAATTTAATTGGATCTATAAAAGGCTTGCCTGTCTGCGGATTAATTCCTGAATTCTGATTAAAGGTAACAAAATTACTATCGTAGTCAGCCCCTGCTTCATAAATCTGGAAATTTTTCTCATGCTCCAAAGGTTTAAGCAAGGGGTAATCTTGACCAGCCACGGAGGTTGCGTCAATCTCTCCGTCAATAAACTTCAATAATTGAGCCTGCGGATCAGGGATGATCAAATAAATGACCTTGTCTAAATAAGGCAAGACTTCCCCTTCTTTGGATCTCTTCCAATAATGCGGATTACGTTTGAAAACCAAACGTTCACCTGGATGATACTCGCTTAGCATAAACGGACCTGTTCCAATGATGCTGGCCGGTGAAGTATCAATGCCCCAGGTGAAAGAAAATTTCTTATCACGCACCGCCTGCCATAAACAATGCTTAGGCAATATGGATTGACTCATGGCCCTTAAGAAAGGGGCAAATTTAACGGGCAAGGTAAACCGCACGGTAAGATCATCTATTTTTTCTACCTTCAAAGGCTTGCCATCAATGGTCAATACATCTTTGGAAGATGACGGGATATCAGGATTGAAGATCAGGTCATTAAAAGTAAAGACCACATCGTCCGCGGTGAAAGGCGCGCCGTCAAACCACTGAACATCGGGCCTTAAATGAAAGGTCCATTTCAAACCGTCGGGACTAACATCCCAAGACTTCGCCAATTGAGGAATGACTTTTAAGGTAAGCGGATCTGCCGTGGTAAGCCCTTCAAATAATAAGGATGTTACCGCCGAGCTATTAGCATCGGTGGCAACAATATCATTAAAAGTTTTGGGATCAGAAGCTGTGGCAAGGACCAAGCTGCCGCCATACGTGGGCTGATTAGCCTGGGCTACGAGCCCTAAGGAGAAAATGCAGATAAAGAATGCGAATAAAGTTTTATTGCGCGGCATTAGTCACGGTATTAACCGGAACTTCTTGTGCTTTGGGCGCGGCAGGTGCCGGCGCCACAGGCTTAGGAGATTCAACCTTGACCTGCACATCATTATCACCAGCTGCTTTGACCGGTGCTGGCGGCGGAACAGTGGCTAAAAGTTTCTTATCAGCCATTAAAGATTTATTAGCCTTAGAAGAATGGAGCGCTAAGAAAAGTGACGTGCTTAAGAAAATAACAGCCAAGACCGTGGTTGTACGCACCATGAAGGCATTGGTCTGTGTGCCAAACATGGATTCCGCTGATTGAAAGGTCTCGGTCAAACCGCCGCCCCGGCCGGCCTGCATCAAAATGGAGATCACCAGAAGAATACAAACAATAACGTGAATAACAAGAATAAAACCCATGAATTTAACTCCTATTTTTTAGAACCTTTAACGATCGCGGCAAAAGAAGGTGCTTTAAGGCTTGCCCCTCCTACCAACGCACCGTCGATATCTGCCTGTGCCATTAAAGAAACGACATTATCCGGTGTTACAGAACCACCGTATTGAATGCGCACACTATTGGCAATTTCATCATTAAACATCTTCCCTAATAATTGACGGATAAAAACATGCACTTCCTGGGCTTGTTGCGGAGTGGCGGTCTTGCCGGTCCCGATGGCCCAGACAGGCTCATAAGCGATCACCACTTTTTTCATTTCTTCCGGCGTCAGACCTTTGAGCGAACCTTCGCAATGGTCCTTAATCACATCAAAAGTTTTATTGCCCTCACGCTGGGCTAAATTTTCGCCCACACAGACAATGGGCGTTAATCCGTGCTTCAAGGCGGCACGCAGGCGTTTATTAACGGTTTCATTGGTCTCGTTAAAATATTGACGGCGTTCAGAATGACCGATAATCACATACGACACAGCTAAATCTTTGAGCATAGGTGCTGAAATCTCACCGGTAAAGGCCCCGCTATCTTCCCAAAATAAATTCTGGGCACCCAAGGCGATGTTGGTGTCTGTCAAGGTATCTGCCACATCTGCCAAGGCTGTAAATGGCGGACAAAGAACAACATCAACCCCTTCCACATCGACGATCTCACGCTTAAGCTCATTGGCCAAAATAATGGCCTCATGCGGCGTTTTATTTAATTTCCAATTTCCTGCAATGATCGGCGTACGCATTTAAAACTCCCTTATTTCTTATCATTCAATGCCGCAATTCCCGGCAATTCTTTGCCTTCCAAAAATTCCAATGAAGCGCCACCACCCGTGGAAATATGGGTCATTTTATCTTCCAAACCGAATTTGGCTACCGCTGCGGCAGAATCCCCGCCGCCGATGATCACGGTCACATCTTTTAAAGAAGCCAAATAATCAGCAATAGCACGTGTTCCCTTGGCATAGGCATCGCGCTCAAACACTCCTAAGGGGCCGTTCCATACAATGGTCTTGGCTTTTGATAAAATCGTTTCGTACTTCTTGATGGTTTTAGGACCAATGTCCAAACTTTCCCATCCATCGGGAATAACGTCTGAGATCTTGCAATCATCGCTGGTAAAGCTTTGGGTGATGACGAAATCTGTAGTCAGAGAAATCTCAACCCCAGCCTTCTTGGCCTGTTCCATTAATTCACGGGCCAAGTCAACTTTATCTTTTTCAAGCTTTGAATTTCCAATGCCGATCCCCTGCGCTTTGAGGAAGGTATAGGCCATGCCACCGCCAATGATGATGCTGTTGGCCTTGGGGATTAAATTCTTGATCAATTCGATCTTATCCGAAACCTTGGCCCCACCTAAGATAACACACAAAGGACGCTTGGGATTATTGATGGCACTGCCCAAATACTGCAATTCTTTTTCAATGAGGAAACCTGCGACCGACGGTAAATAGGCCGTGATGCCCGCTGTTGAGGCATGGGCGCGGTGCGCGGTACCAAAGGCATCGTTAACATAAATGTCGGCTAAGGAAGCTAATTCCTTGGCAAAGGCTGGATCGTTCTTTTCTTCTTCCTTATGAAAACGTAAATTCTCCAGCAAGACAACGCGTTCAGAAGATTTGGCGATCGCCTCTTTGACAGTAGGCCCAACGCAATCGTTGAGCAATAAAACTTTTTCTTTAAGTAATTCCTGCAAGCGTTTGGCCACAGGCAGAAGTGAAAATTCTTTTTCAAAGCCAACACCCTTGGGACGGCCCAGATGGCTCATCAGGATAACCTTGGATGCCCCGTTGCTTAAGGCGTATTGGATGGTGGGCAAGGCACCAGTGATACGGCGTTCATCGGTGATATGAAAGGATTCATCTAAGGGAACGTTAAAATCAACGCGGATAATTACCTTTTTTCCTTTAATATTAACATCACGTATTGTCATTTTCTGCATAAAAACTCCATTCATCTTATATATTTAGGAAAGCAGTATTATAGCCAAGAGCATCCGTTTGTCAATTGACGCTTTACGCGATAGCTGGAACACAAAGTTACTATTATTAACGGTACTTCCTATGCATGCTACGGGATAAAATTTGTTTCCCTCGCAGGCACGTTTGCCTCGTCCAGCGACTCGGCTGCACTACTCTTCGGACTGATTTGCCGCCGCATGGAAAAACCGCCTGCGGACCGTGCCAAATCAGTCCTCAGAGTACCTGCTCGGAAAACAAATTCTTATCCCGTTTGGCGCAAACTTATATCATGCGTTATATGGTTAAGCCGGTGTTGCGAAAGAAACAATAAGGTCTTTTTCGGCAATGTCGTCAAGGTTTTACGACAATTTTTTCCCAAATACTGGTGGAAATCTTTAGGAAAAAATTGGAGTAAACCGTAGACGACGCCGAAAATAGACCGTTTCTGCAGCAACACCGGTTAACCATATTCATGCGTAAGAAATAAATTTTATCTCGTTAAAAACGAAGGAAGAAAGGTAATTATTTATAAGGAGTGACGTTCGTACCAGGCGATGGTTTTCTTTAAACCCGCCTCAAAGGAAACCTTGGCTTCAAAGCCAAACTCCTTCTTGGCGCGCTTCGTATCCAGGCAGCGGCGCGGCTGGCCGTCAGGTTTGGTCTTGTCCCAAACGATCCCACCCTTAAATTTGGTGAGTTTGACGATCAACTCAACTAAGTTCTTGATGGAAATCTCAAAACCAGCACCGAGATTGACTGGTTCAGAGCTATTATATTTCTCTGAGGCTAAAATGATCCCGCGTGCGGCATCATCCACATATAAAAATTCACGGGTGGCCCGGCCTGTGCCCCAAACAACAATATTTTTATCTCCCCGCTTTTTGGCTTCCACACACTTGCGGATCAAGGCTGGGATCACATGCGAAGACTCCCAGGAAAAATTATCCGCAGGCCCATAAAGATTCACCGGTAATAAATAGATAGAATTAAAACCATATTGCTGACGGTAGGCTTGCGACTGGACCAAAAGCATTTTCTTAGCCAGGCCGTAAGGCGCGTTGGTTTCTTCGGGATAGCCGTCCCAAATCGTCTCTTCTTTAAAAGGCACGGGACAAAACTTAGGATAGGCACAAATCGTACCAACAGCCACGAGTTTAGGGATACCCATTTGACGCGCCTGCTCCATTAATTCAACACCCATCATCAAATTATCGTAAAAAAATTTACCCGGATTTTCGCGGTTGGCCCCGATGCCGCCGACAACAGCAGCCAGGTGAATGACCATATCCGGACGGGCTTGGCTATAGAGTTTGCGGATCGCTGAAGCTTTACGTAAATCACACTGCGCCGAGCGCGGCACCGTTATATGCTTGCAGCCTTTTTGCTTTAATTGCTCAACCACCACCCGGCCCAAGAACCCTGCCCCGCCGGTGACAATGACTCTTTTATCCACCCAAAAATTCATCTATTTCCCTTTTAAGCCATACATTGTTTGTTTAACAATCTGCATATCGCTATCAACCATCATGCGTACCAGCTGTTGAAAATTAACCTTTGGTTTCCATTTGAGCTGACGGCGGGCCTTGGAACTGTCCCCTAAAAGCAAATCCACTTCAGTCGGGCGCAAATAACGCTTATCAATGGCTACGTATTTTTTCCAATCGAGTTTCATATAATCAAAAGCTTCTTGCAAAAATTCTTTGACCGAATGGGTCTCACCCGTGGCAATCACATAATCATCGGGCTTTGACTGCTGGAGCATCAGCCACATGGCCTCCACATAGTCCCCGGCAAAACCCCAGTCGCGTTTGGCATCCAAATTCCCTAAATACAATTTCTTCTGCATCCCAAGCTTAATACGCGCCAGGGCCATGGTGATCTTGCGGGTGACAAAGGTCTCGCCGCGGCGGGGAGATTCATGATTAAACAAAATGCCGTTGCAGGCAAAAATATTATAGGCTTCACGGTAATTGACCGTCATCCAATAGGCATAAACCTTGGCCGCGCCATACGGGCTGCGCGGATAAAAGGGCGTGTTTTCAGTTTGAGGGGTTTCCAATACCTTGCCGTACATTTCTGAAGAAGATGCCTGGTAGAATTTGGTTTTGACACCCGTATCCCGAATGGCTTCTAAAAGACGCGTTGTTCCAAGGCCGGTGACTTCCGCGGTATATTCAGGAACCTCGAAGGAAACCTTCACATGGCTTTGAGCACCTAAATTATAAATCTCATCAGGACAGATCTTCTTGATAAGCAGGTTCAAGGAAGATGCATCATTCAAATCACCGTACACCAAATTTAATTTGCGGTTCTTTTCATGAGGATCTTGATACAGATGATCGATGCGCTGGGTATTAAAGCTGCTGGACCGACGGATAATGCCATAAACCGTGTACCCTTTTTTAATTAAAAGTTCGGCTAAATAAGAACCATCCTGGCCCGTGATGCCTGTGATCAATGCTTTTTTCATTTAATAAGCCCCTTTGCCTTTGACAACGACTGGAAAAGTTTGAAATAATATATACAAATCCAGCCAAAAAGACCAGTTCTTTATATACCAAATGTCCCAGCGCAATAATTTATGAAAAGAGACATCACTGCGGCCCCTGATCTGCCAGAGACCGGTAATGCCCGGCCTGATCCCCAAACGCTTTAATTGGCGTAGATCTTCTTTTTCCAATTGGGCAATGGGAAAAGGCCGTGGGCCCACCAAGCTCATGTCTCCTTTGAGCACATTCAATATCTGGGGCAATTCATCCAGGCTGTAACGGCGTAAGAAAGCTCCCATGCAGGTGATGCGCGGATCTTTCTTAATCTTAAAAATAGGTCCGTCTACTTCATTTTTGTCTTTAAGCTGGGCCAAAAGCGCGTCGGCATTAGTAACCATGCTGCGGAATTTGTACATGTCGAACATGCTTCCATCACGCCCATAACGACGGGAACGATAAAAGACAGGGCCTGGACTATCAATTTTAATCATAATAGCCAGGACAATAAAAAAGGGCAATAAAAAGAATATCGCCAGGAACGATAAAATAAAATCAAAAAACCTTTTAAACTTTTGACGGTAATTCACATCCATATCGGAATACTCCAGGATAGGAATGACCCCGATATTAAATCTCACAAAATCATGGGACATGTATTCATAGCCTTGGGGAACCACCCGCACGGCCAAGCCTTCTTCCCTCGCTGTTTCCAACAATTGAATAAAGGTCTGGTGATCCGGGTAAATAGTGATATAAATCTGGTGAATAAATTCCCGCTGGATGATTTCCCTCAAATTATCCAGCTTGCCTAAAACCGGAAAATTACCGCAATTGCCCATCTTATGATCATCCAGAAAACCTCTGATCTTTAATCCTAAGGCTGGCTGCCTGCCGATTTCATCAGCCAATGAAAGGCCTGTTCGTCCGGCACCCACAATCAAGGTATTGAAATTATTGTACCCATTACTGACTAAGTAATTGACCCAGAGTCTTTTTAACGCCCGCCAAACCGAACAGAACAAGGTGATCACCACGGCGTTGAGGATCATAACACTGCGGGGAAAATCCTGGATACGCAATAAGAAAGCCATAACAATGATCAGAAGGGTCGATACACAGATGGATTTGAAGACTTCCCACATTTCCAGGGTCTCTAATTGTTCACGTCGGGTTTGGTAAAGGCCATGGGTGTAATGAAAGAAGAGGATCAACGTGGTCCAGACCATGAACAGCAATCGGAAGGGATTCTCATCGGAGAAAAGCGTTTGAAGTGAAACTTTAAAAGCAATGGTCTGAGGCCTAAAATACAGCACCAGATAAAAAGCCAGGAGGATACAAAATACGTCGATGGCTGCGTATACGCTGATAATAAAAATGGCTCTAAATCGTGGTTTCATCATCATAGATGGGGTGCTTTTTTAAAAGAATCTTTAAGTAGATAGATCAAAAATAAACTATTTCCCACTAAATACCTTTTCCATAAACGGCCAGGCTCACAGCAAAGGCGAAATAACCATTCCAACCCGCTCCGTTGCATCCATCGGGGAGCTTGGGGTTTGACGCCGGCACAAAAATCAAAGGCCGCTCCTGCCCCAATAATGACTGGCGCCGTAAGTTGAGGCCGGTGCAAGTGCATCCAAAAATCCTGCTTCGGGGAGCCTATACCCACCCAGATTATATCTGCCCTGGAATCATTGATCCGATCAATGATTCCTTTTGTCTCCTGCCAGCCTTGAGGTTTAAAAGGTGGTGCGTAACTTCCAGCAATCTGTATTTGAGGATAAACATTCAAAAGTTTCTGCTGTAATTTCCCTAAAGTCTCTTCGGTGCTTCCATAAAAGAAATGACGTAAACCAAGGGCCTGACCTTCCTTACAAACCAGCTGCATTAAATCCGGACCATAGGTGCGGCTGACTTCCTTGCAGCCGCGCACATGCGCCAGCCAGACTACCGGCATACCGTCCGGAGTGACCATTCCGGCACCATTGACTATAGACAAATATTCAGGATCCTGATTAGCATCAACCAAGGTTGACACGGGTGCCACACACACATAGGTACGCTGTTTTGCATTGACCCACTCAAATATCTGCTGGGCGGCCAGATCAAGATTGACCCGACTTATCTTAACCCCTAATAAGGGAATGGTTTTGAGCATAATTCAAGGGAGATATTATATATCAGAAAAGAACGGTGTGGGGCAAATTTTCTTTAGACACGCTTATGATAAAATATCCGCCATACTAAGAACGGCATGAGGTAAATAATAAGCACACGCAGCAGTATCTTCCATTCAAAACAGGGATACCTCGCTAAAAAATTCATATAGTTGTTAAAATGCTGCGGTAATATTTTGGCAACATAACAAATATAAGAAATATAATACAAGCCTCCTTTAAACACGACCTGCACAAAATCATGGGCATGAACAAGGGTCTTCCAAACAGCTATTTGATAGGTGTCATTACTCCAGTCCGTTCTTCCAAAAAATTGAGGTATTAAGTGAAGTGTGGTTGATTCGTTTCCTTCAAAACAGAGCATGGATAAAATAGGAAATACGGCCAATATACCCAACAACCAAAGAATTTTCACTCCCATTCGTTCCTGCCATCTTTCAATCAAAACAGCCAGAGGAATAACAAATACGGGGAAAGCCGAGGCAATCAAATACCGATAACCATACCAGCCTCCCTGTGTGCCAAAGAAAACTATCGTATAAAAATTAACTGATAAAGGCAACGCCATGAGCCATAAGCTGCCCTTAAAAGGGAATTTATATTTCATTAATGCCCCAACTCCTAATAACAAAAAAGGCGCGGTAAATACCAGTCCCCAATCGACACCAAAGAAAACATTCCATAAACGTTTTAGCATCTCTCCTATACCGGCGTGAACACGTATAAAACTAAATGCATCTGAATAAGGATGATAATTATTATAAACTTCCGGTATTAACTTAAACAGTACCACCAGAACGGTAAAAGGAATAACGATGCATAATAAACGGCTGCCACATTCCTTGAAACCACGATACGGCTGTTGGGATAGGAACAATAACGGCCACGCCACAGCTATGATGACGTTGTTGTAACGCACAAGGAAAATCATTGCTGCTAATGCTCCCACCAAAGTATATCTAAACCAATGATCTAAGAACCTACCTTCTGCTTTAGCATTTCTTAAGAAAAGATAGATCATGAGGCTTTGCAGGAAGAATTCCGTGGCGTGACTAAAAATTGGACGACGGAATGCATATAGGGGCATCCCCTGACAGATGACCATTAAAATAACGGCCCAGGAGGCTGCAAACGGTTTAACCACATAAAGGCAGGACCAATACAATAAAAGACACCCTAAACATAAATAAAAAACGCTCGAGATAATGAAACCAAACTGTGACCAGCTGCCTGCAATGGTATTGTAATTCCTCTCAACAAAGATAGGCGCCTTTTCAAAACGGTCGATCAGCGAACCTATAAAAACAAACGGGGTTGCCAAAAGGCCAGGACCTACCGACCTTTTGGGCCCTTGAGGCATTGCTGTAAAGTACTCATGTTTATAGGAAGGGTATTGACCAAAGACGATCCATGAGGATTGGGCAAAATAATCATAATCATCCCCCGCATACCACATCCCATTGTCTTGCATGGCATAGGGTCTTAACAAAAAGAATGCGGATATAAAAATAGCAATGGCAATATTTCTCAAATCATCCCTTCATAAATGCCGATTAATTGTTCGTAGTGCCTCTGGGATGTGTACTTCTTTTCATAGGCTTGACGTGTATTAGCAGATAGTTGAGCATATTTATTTTTGTCTTTAACGATCTCCCTTGCCTTAGCTGCAAGGTCCTGCGCTCCGGAAAACAGCATCCCTGTCATCCCTTCCTCTACAATTTCTTCCATGGTCCCAAGCCTATTGGCCAATACCGGCACCCCACAAGCATATGCCTCCACCACAACCCTGGGAAAATTTTCGTAACAAACTGAGGGAACAACTAAAAATTTAGCTTGAGCCAGAATTTTTGTATACTCAGCGCTTTCCAAAAAACCCAGCATCTTAACATTGGCCAATCCTTTGATCTTTATAAAATCTTCCATTTCCTTCTGTTTGGGGCCCCCACCAACGATATACAAAGGAATATCTTTGATCTGCTCCCAGGCTTTAAGCAAGAGATCCACACCCTTTTCCTGAGAAAGACGGCCGGCATAAAGAGCATACTCCTCTTTGGAGGACGCATGATGAGACGGTTCTTCAACAAAATGCGGTAAGACCATGATCTTTTCCGATGATATCCCCGCCTGAACATACTTTGATTTAGAAAATTCTGTGGCCACGATAAAACGATCCACAACATTCTCCCAAGTTTTTCGACGCCAATGATAATCCGTCATATCCGCCGCTAACGCAGAAAAAAGCATTGAGCCCCGGTAACAACGATGGATGATACCCGGAATACTTGGTCCCTGCAGGCAATCTTCGCAAGACTTGCCATCCCTAAAAAAAAGGCCATTGATGCACATCAGACGAAAATTATGCAGACTAACGACAACCGGCACGCCTTCGTCTTTGCACGCATAAAAAACTGCCGGTGTCATGACATAGAAAGTATTGTGAAAATGGACAATATCCGGTTTGAAGGAACGCAGCAGAGAACGCATCTGATCATAGGAGGATTGTGACCAACGTAAGGTTGCCGCGTGGGAAATTTTGGAAAAAATATCAGGCTTAATTTCATCATTATGCCGTTCATAAAGGCAGACCTCATGACCGAAACTTTTGAGCATGGCCACTTGAGAACGGAATACCGCATCTTCGCCGCCCGCCTGCTGATAATAATTATGTCCAACCAAGATTTTCATGCAGACCTAAGCGCAGGGTTCAAAGAAGATTCGTTCTTTCTTCCACAATATAATGCGGCCTTTTTTTCACCTCATCAAAGATACCGCCAATATACTCTCCAATGATCCCAAGAAAAATAAGTTGGATGCCGCTAAAAACTGAAAATAGAATCACCAGTGTAGTCCATCCGGAAGGCAAGACAAACTTCATGCAATATTGAATAAACGTGACAAAGGCCATTATAAAACCTAAGCCCGCAAAGGCAATCCCTATAAAGATCGCGGCCTGAAGGGGCTTTTTACTAAATGAAAGTATCCCATTCATACTAAACCTAACCAGGCGACCAAAAGAATATTTACTTGCTCCCCCGACTCTTGGACAGACCGTAAAGGATACCGCGGATTGACTAAAGCCTACCCAGCTTATTAAACCCCGTAAAAACAGGTTACGTTCCCGTAAATGCTCTTTAAATACATTAGCAACACGTCGCGAAATAAGCCTAAAATCAGCGGCACTTTCATTAATGGGGATATCTGAAATACGGTTTATCAGCCCGTAAAACCACTTGGAAGAAGACTTCTTGAGAAAACCTGTATGCCCAGCGTCTTTGCGTATCGTGTAGACGACATCACTTCCCTTTTCAAAGGCACTCAGAAGTTCAGGGATGACTTCTGGTGGATGCTGCAGATCACAATCCATCATAACGATCGCATCAGAATCAGCATGATCTATCCCTGCTAACAGCGACATTTGATGACCAAAACGTGATGAAAGGGCGAGGATTTGCACGCTTGGATCTACGTGGGCTATTTTTTTAAGAATAACTAAAGTCTCATCGGTGCAGCGGTCCACCACAAAAAGAATTTTTGAAACGTAACGGTCGGAAAGCTTATCCAATTGGCTTTTAAGCTCATGATAGAACTTTTCAATAACAGCCGCCTCATTGTAAACCGGACTAATTACAGTAAGTGTCCTTAGAGCACCTGGCATAAGTCTCCTTAAATAAAACCTGGGTAGAAAGACAATTAAATATGATAGAGAATATTATACTTGTCCAGGCTCGTCAATTATAAAAAATCTTGGCCCTTTTCTAATAATGCCAGTTGCCCAATAAAATGGTGTATGTTAATATAATTTCAAAAATATCATGAAAAATTTTCTTAATTGTTCTCTCATCTGCATCGCCATCCTTTCATCTCTATTAAGCTGGTATCAAATGACTTACTTTGCCGATACCCAACTCGGTTTTGGCGATGAAGTCTCGAATGTCCAAGACAGTGTAAACCTTTTTGCCAGTGGAATTTATAAAAGTGACCTATATAAAATACAATTTAGCAGCGGCCCTGCTGTTACCTGGCCCAGTGCCATTGGCTGGAACATCGGAAAAAATTTATTTTCTTCCCGTATTGGCTGTATATTTTTCTCCTGGATATTTTTTCTTTTGTTTAGTATTTATTTCTTTCGATCTCAGAAATATTCCACCATCCTATCCATTGTATTCTCAACAACACTTTGGGCGCTTCTGATCACAACACCTTTCGCACAGCCATACTGGATTGGCTTTATGCAAAATCTGGGTGAACTCAACTCTCTTATGCTCATTGGCTTAGGCCTGATATTAATGCGGCGCTTTCCTTATTTAAGTATTTTTATTTTCGGTACGGCAATATGGCTTGGGAAAATTATCTACTTTCCCCTGGTTGTAGCATTAATCCTTGGGAATATGCTTCCGGAACGATTGACAGCGTGGGCTTTTACAAAAAAGATTGCCAGCTACACCATCATCTTCTTTATACCCTTGCTTCTTTGGATAAGCTGGGTCTACTTTACGCTTGGTGCCGACGGGGCGCATGCATGGATCAATGGCCAATTTACCTGGATTTCATATGTTGCCAAATTACATCCTGTTGTCTCTAATGCACATTATTCACTTAAAGATATAACTGAACGGTTTTCATCACAAAAATATGAGTGGGTGAGAGACTCCTTAGGCACCAAATTAAAAGACATAGGATTATCGGTAGGAGCCATCATATTTACATCTTTAAGCCTTATACATGCCAAACAAAAGAAATGGGAAATTTCTGATAGGATTAGATGCACAAGTATCTTGGTCATGATCGTGGTGGGGCTTTATAGCATCCACTTTTTCTTTCTACATCCCTTTATGTGGCAACGCCATTTCCAACCTGGGCTGTACACAGGAACTGCTCTATGGATATTTTGGATCATGCAATGGATCAAAAATTCTACGTGGGACGTAAAGCCGGCCTTTGGAGTTCTGTTGGCCGTGGTTATCGTTGCTCAAATATCAGCAGCGGCTACCCATGCCCTTTTAATGCCAACCGTTTCTTATGCCCGCTCTTGTGTTTATTTGGCCTTCCCAAAATGTGCGCCTC
>Ga0206817_1175_pt1 | contig 17413 bp, 18 predicted proteins | sample Alteio_BWOrgCont_89_FD_152873 | JGI IMG/M metagenome (GOLD analysis project Ga0206817, IMG submission 152873) | Enriched cells from forest soil in Barre Woods Harvard Forest LTER site, Petersham, Massachusetts, United States -... | ecosystem: Environmental > Terrestrial > Soil > Temperate forest >...
TGTAGGCAGATTTTGTAAAGATGGTGCATATTGGTGCCATGAGGTGTCGATCAGTGTACTGCATTAAGCCACACCGCCATTTTTGGCACGTTGGGTGTTCTGGAATAATGTTTATTTCCTTGACATTTATGTGTGTCGAATTACGCTGAACACCAATTCAAAATGCAGATAATAATAACAAAACACCGGATGATAATGATAAGGATAAAGATTATGCTGTGGGAAAATCAAAAGGGCATTGTCCAGAAAACACACCAGAAAAATTAGTAAGGGACCTTAAGAATTCTCTGGGCCAACTTTCAAAGATTAAGCACACTATAGAGGAAGTTATCGCCGCCACAGGAAGAATTATTGACAACAAAAAGTTATGCTTGAAGGAGCGGAAAAAATTGAAGACGACGGATTTTCGAGATCCCTTGTGGTGGGTACGGAAATTGTGGAAGTTTACTATCGGTATTTGGCGGATGGAACATTGGATATCATTAATGCATGGGTAAAAACACGGTAATAAATGGTATGAAGAAGCTTTTTATTGATTTGATTGATATGGGTAAATTTTATGATGCAAAGAAATTATTTTATGAGATTCCTGTGGAAAAGGAGCGGTTGGATTTTTTGGTTACATTGACGTGCGAAACAAATTCGGTTGGGATATATACATTTATAGTACGTTTGTTACTTGAGCATGAAACATCAGAGCTTCATACATATGCAGCAGTGATTTTGAAGTTATCCCTATGGGAAGGGGCATACACATCTGCCCTTTCCCATGCACGAAGGGCGGTAGAATTGAGCCCAGGTGACCTTATCCATAAAGAATATCTATTGTCTTATTCTGGTATGCCAGATTGTATTTTTGAAAAAAAAGAGGCAATCGAACTGGCTAAACAGGTTTTGACAACAAAACCATCGAGCGATGCAGCAAGAGAGGCTCTGGAGTGGGCTACAAAAAAGAGGACTCTAGGGCACTAATTTGGTACGGAGATGGCAGAGTCAAAAATTTTACTTACTATCGAAAAGTCTAATGAATTAATCCCTATTACGGCAGTCTGTCCAACTCGGATGTGCATCTGCACAGACGAGTCGAAGAGACTTCAGTGCGTCAGCAATGAGGTTTCGAGTTCTGCCGTAGGGGATCCAAGGGAACGTTGGCGCGTGGTGGGGTGGAGGTGTTTCGCGCAAAATACCTCCACGAAAAAATAGCCAAAAACTTAGGCATAAATATTTACACAAAATAGTTTACACCATTTCCATTGCGTTTCCTTGATAGCCCAGTATGTGCCTTTTTGCGTGAGTTTCTAATTGTTCAATCAGGAATGGTGTTTTTATAAGCCCACATCTTTGGCCAATAAACCCAGCAGTGCTTATACCACCAACTAATAGTGTCAAAGACGGTATTAATCCTGCGTAGAGTCCGAGCGATTTTGCAAGAATAATGCTCATTGGACAAAGAGGCACAAGACTTGCGGTACTGGCCCACCATGCGGTCTGAGTTGAACGAGATTCAAGCATTCCATCTACATATGCATGTACAAGCCGTTCTTGATCTTCGGCATTGAGTGTATCGGTGATATTTATTTCAGGGGTTTCCCACTTTTCGGAACACCCCATGCTGCTTCCGGTATAAATCGCGGGAACTGATGTTATAGCCATTTTTTTCAATGTTGGATTGTGAGCTACATTTACTGTATGCATATGTGGAAACAGAGCAAATAGATGATCAAAGTTGACCTTCGTCAACTTGTTGTCAGAAATGTCGAATTCTGCCAGGCAATGTTCGCGATTGCTATTGCGAGAACTCTGGTGCCTTGTGCTTGTCACGTAAGGACCATTCGTGAGACCTGCTGCATATAATATATCGGTGATGTTATTGTGACTCACATCTAATTGTTGTAAATTGCACATACCATGGAAATCACGCAATGATAATAAACGAAGATTGATGTTCTGCAGTTTAACGTGTGTTATCTGGGGTAAAAATGGGTGACGGATAGTAGGAGGAAAAGACAACAGGACTTGTCCTGAAAAAGAGGCATCCGTCTTGACGTGTAATGTATTTGAGCCGGTTCTTGCATTCTCATCAATATAAAAGTACTTTTTGTTTTGTATTGATAAACAAGTAAGATTTTCTACTGTATTATCTTCTTCCTGTAGCTCTTGTAACTCTTGCTCATCCGTGTCTAAAGTTGCATAAGAAAATGGTCTGCCTACCAATCTAGTACAGCAAGACTGTTTTGCGAATTCTTTAATTTCTTTTTCTCTGGCAAGCAACGATGCCACTGTATCTTTTTTTTCAATCAACTCTTGAGTATCTGTATCATCTGCTATCATTGCCAACGCAGTATACATATATAGCATGCCTGCGCTTAATATGATTGGCATGTATATGTTATTTTTACTCATATTCACTCTCCCCTATCTAGAATACGTGTATCTATGTATCGCTTTATTTTTTTGGTCAAAAATGTTGTTGGCCGCAGTGCAAGCTCTGCGCCAACGGCTCCAAGTGTAAACATTATACCAGCTGATACTTCCAGAGCGTCTGGCGGTTCTCCCGCGTAGATATGTACCATTGCAAGGGCAGTAGACCCACAAAGAGCAAGTATTCCAACACCCAATATTTCACCTGAACGACCTGCAGGCATTCCGATTTTGTATGCATGCTGCAACTGTTTTTTGCATGAGGGAGTATTGAGTTTTGTGCATGTGATATCTATCATAGGCGATTCCCAGTCATCGAAACGTCCCATACATCCTCCTTTATATGTTGCGGGAATTGATGTTATACTCATTTTTGCCAACTCTCTATTGTAAGAGAGGTCTACCTTTTTTATACACGGAAATACAGCAAATAAGCGATCAAAATTTATATCCCCTAACTTATTGTGAGAAATATTAAGCTCCGAGGGGCAGTGCTTATGATTACCAAAAGAAGCTCGACATTTTGATTTTATGGTATATGGATAATCATTAGACGCATATAGTATATCGGTAATCATGTTGTGGCTTACATCGAGATATTTTAACCTGCAGGCATCGTCAAACAGATTAAGTTGTAGTACGGAAAGATTTATAGATTGTAGTGTAATATGTGTCAAACTTGACCAAGTGGGCTGGGAAAAATCGGGTAAATATAACAGGGATGGGTTGGGAAATGTGGTGTTATTTCTTCTGTATAATTCTATACCAGTTGCCTTTGTACCTTGTGGACAGAGGCCAAAAAATTGTCTATTAGTTATGGATACCCACGTGCTGTTTTGTTCTTCTATATTTTGTCGTATTTCTCCATCCAGCTCCTGCAGCTTTTGTGCGTAAAAATTTAATTTTGTAGGACAAAAAAATCTACCCACAAAACTGGGAACAGGAATCTCTTGTTGGTAGGCAGTACTTAGTAATTCTCTTTTGAGTAAAAGCCGTTTGGAATCATCTGGTGTGTACATCGTCCACGTGGCATGTGTATAAAAGAGGTTAAAAAGCAATACAATTGACATGCGCATACTGTCTCTCCTCATATTTTATTTTAACTTTCCTCTAATACCATGTACCGTTTAGATTGGCATTTCCTTCTTATCTGCTACTTCGGTATCGCACTGTGCTATTTCTTTGATAGTGGTTTCATCGCTGCATATGATATGGCTTTTCGCATGTTCTTCTAGCTCTTGGGTTAGACATTTCGCTGTTCTATCAGCAAGTATTCCAACAATACTTGTGGGTGTATTTATCCCTATTAATGCCACCAGTGTCGTAACCATTGCTGCATCCAACGCCGAAAGATTCGGTAAAGAAAGTGCAAATAGCGAGCTTCCTACCAGGGAAGGCATAACGCTTGTAACTAAGGCACGCAACGTTATGCAATTTGAACGAGCTTCACACATTCCTTCAACATATGCTTTTACTAATTCTTCTTTGTGCGTAGGAGTTAATCCTGTATTCATAATTTTTATTGTAGGAACCGTGTATTCTGGACTCTCACACCACGCTTTGTTATATTTTGCAGGAATAGATGTTGTAATCATTCCACGTTGTAAGTCATTATAAGACAGATCAATTTCTTGTAGTTCTGGACATTTTTTGAATAAATTATCAAGATTGACATGTGCTAATTTATTATGAGACACATTCAAATTTTCTAAATAGTTCGGCAAGTTTTTATTATGCGAAGTACGTCTTGGTGCCAACATTATATCAGTGATTTTGTTGTTGCTCACATCCAGAGATGTTAATTGGAGGCAGTACTCCATGAGATCGCCAAGTTGCAGCAAGCAAAGATTAATATCCTGCAATTTAGCCTCGGTGCAGCCACGTAGGTACGGTCGAGGTTTTAAAAATGATAGTAGGACTTTATCAGAAGTGATCTTGGTAGTGTCTGTCTTATAAAGCGTTACTTTTTTCAATTTATTGTCTGAATTTTTCCATGAATCAAATTTCTCTACATTGTAATCGAACAATTCTGGGTTGTTTATAGATACGTATATACCAGGCTTATTTTCAGACTCCTTTTCATATTTTTCTCGCCGCTTGTGCAGTTTCTCCAGTTCTTGAACATAGTACTTGGGTTCTCCAGAAAAGGGCCCGCATAGGTTCTTACGCCAAAAAGACAATTCGGTGTATTCTTTATTAAATTCTTCTATTTTATGCAGAAGTTCTATTGGCCCATATTGTTCTTTATTCGACAATGTTATAGGTTTCTCCATGGTCCATGCGGTATGCGCAGACAATAGAGCCACGCCAAATATGCCCAATAAATACATGTTATTCTTACTCATATGTATAATTTCCTTCCATGATTGACTGTGTAGATTTACTATTTTTCTATGATCGTTCCCCTTTTTGTTCTCGCTTCTCCCCTTGTTGTTCTGTCGTGTGTACCGGGTGTTGATCGCCTATATTTTTTACAACGTCAGAGGCCTGAACAACGAGTGAGCGGGTGAGTGATGCAAAACCAACAATAAAATTGTATAGGCTTGGCACAGAACTTTGAATGTGCGTGCACATGGTCTCCATACCCTGTGTAATAGCGTTTACATGCGCCGCCTCTGTTTCTTTTAGTGTAAGTTTTTTGAGGTAAACACCCCCAAAAAATAGCGCTACTGCCAAAATGGTTCGTGGCTTCAAGAACAATCCAGCTCCTCCCATAATCATGCCCCATGCAATGTTATTTTTCTTATGCTCAAGCTCCTGTTGCTCTGACAATGAAGTTCCTTTTCGGAAATTAGTAATAACTTCAGGGGTGTTAGTATCTGCAGAAATTACCTGCTGAACAGTGCTGCATACTATGCAAAGTGCCAAGGTTAAACGTGCGATGTATTTGTTGTGACTATTCATACTCTCTCCTCAAATAAAGCAAGCGCGTACGATATTGATATGCACGCATTGTACGACAAAAAAGAGTAACATGCAAGCGTATCTTGCGTGATGCAAGGGTGGTATGCGAGAATACATCAAAGTGTTCATTACAAGGGAGATATTGAAGATGCGCGCGGGATTTACACTTGTAGAGCTGATGATTGTTGTTGCCATTATCATTATACTCACCATGCTCGCAGTACCAAATTTCACTACCTTTGTTGCAAAAGCAAAGCGTGCTGAAGCATATGCAAATTTACATGCAATATATGCAGCAGAAAAAACATTTTGGATTGAGCATGGTACATATACTTCCGTATTATTTGGTACACACAGTGCAGGGTGGCAACCGGAAGGATATAGGGGTGGTGGTGCACAAGAAAATTTTTACTATACCTATGGATTTGCCGGTACAGAAGGTACCAATCATTACACCGGAAAACTTAATACACCAGCATCTTTTTTACATGGTAGCCATGCTGATGTAAACGGTTTTGTAGCAGTTGCAGCGGGTTACATCAATGGGCAAAAAAAGCCGGACATTATTACCATTGACCACAACAATAGAATTACTGTAGTACAAGATGCGCTATCATAAAAAAAAATATAACAGAAGCCTATAGCATAATGCGCAGTTTGAGATATCATAGGAAGGTATTAAATGCGTCGTATGGCACAAAAACATGAAGGGTATGTAATGCAAGTCCTGGATGCTTGGAAACGGTCGTTAGTATTATGCAAACCGACAACTATAAAACTTTTTGCATTTGTCACTATAAAAGCTATGCGGGATGCTGAACGTATACTTATGGTGCCGTGGTTCGGTTGGCTTTGTGTATTATTTATAAGCATGTTGTACCTGTCATATAGGAATTTACTACCTTGGGCATGGCTGGCTGCAATGCTTATGACTTCATGTGCCAAAAACATTTTCGAACTTATCTTTATTTGCGCAACACGACCATCTATAGAGTACAAAAATGGTGCATACTTTAGACATAATATAGGCAGAACTCTCCTGTTCTTTTGTTATTTTGCTTTGCTTATGTTGTTCGTTGCTGCTATGTACACAGTGGCAAATATACATTATACAGGAATGGTCTACGGGGGGAGGGAAGAAGGGTTATGGTGGTATCTTTCGGGATTCTTAGGTGTATCATTTTTTGTATTCACCTGTTTTTTTCCATTGGCTTTGCTTTTTTACCTTGATAGAAAAGAGGGCGTTATGATTGCATGGGAGCGGGCAATAAAAATGGTCTGGTACAATGCGCCAATATTTTGTCTATATTGCATCATATATGGCGTTCTATCTCTCATTGTGGCAACTGCATCACATGCGACATTGATTTTTGTTTTTGGCTTAACATCGTTTGCCTATGGTGCTTTGGTCCAAATAATGCATATATGTGGCTTACTTGGCTTTTCGTGTCTATTGACCAGTTTATACATCAAATTGGTGCACGAACAATATGCACTGTACTTTCCTGAAGATACGAGTGATATGTAGGGTGGTATGATTTGTCTTATTATTGAGGTACATATACAATGGATATGTGGTAGTCCTACCTAATGTTCAGGGTTTTTATGGTGCCAGTACGCGTTATACTTTATACAGTGTATAGTTATGTGGCTATTGCTATCCTTACTATTATATACGCTATCCCCATTCTGCTTGTTATGTGTATACCAAAAAATGTACGGTTTCTACATTCTTGCGTATACTGGGTTGTGTACAGTTTTTATATCATGGTGCAAAAAATATCCCTCCTGCGCATTGTGTATAGAGGGGCGTGCCATATGTCATCAGGTCCTTTTATATTTGTTGCCAATCATCAATCTTCGTTTGATATACCGCTTCTTGGACTTTTAGCACGTGGGATGCCTCATATTTGGCTCACTCGCAAAGATGTGCTGCAAAATTTTTGGTTTATAGGATTCTTGGTCTCTCGGTTTTCAGTGCTCGTTGATGTCACTACACCCCGTCAAGGCATGCGAGCTTTATTGAATATAATACGTTTGGTCAAACAACAACAGTGTCATGTTATGATTTTTCCAGAGGGTAGTAGATTTGCCAATGGCACTATTAATGAGTTTTACAATGGGTTTGCAGTGCTTGCCCGTCGCCTTGGCATACCAGTGGTTCCTGTGTATATTAACGGTATGCAGGAAATATATCCGCCATATTCAACATGGGCCCAATGGGGGACAGTGACTGTTACTGTTGGTTCTCCAATGTCTCCGAAAAAGGACGAACCGGATGATGTATTCAAAAGACGAGTTCACCGATGGTTTCTTGAGCAGGTACCCTGACTATGTATGCTTTTTTTCGCTTTGGTGAGCCGTTAGTGCTATGGTACGTGCTTCCTGCGCTTGGGGTTGCCTGTATTGTGCGCTATTTTATGTACAAACAGCCAACGTATATGTATACGCTTGCGTATTATATAGATGCACAGCGCCCTGGTAAGCAGCGAATTTTTACTCTCTCGGCATTGCTTCGATTAGTGACCCTTCTTCTTATTGCTCTTTTATGTGCGCGACCTCAATTAGGAGATGTGCGTCAATTAATTACCGTAAATGGTATTGACATGGTGGTGGTGCTCGATGTTTCTGGCAGCATGGGAACGTGTGATTTTGAAGATGATCCGCGGCCACGTATTGATATTGCCAAGGCGGAAGCAATTCGCTTTGTCGAAAAAAGAGTGAATGATGCTATAGGACTTGTGATCTTTGGCAACGATATCCTGTCCCGCTGCCCACTGACTATGGACAAAGGCATGTTAAAAAAAATTATTGATGAACTTTGTATTGGTATTATTGATCATCGGGGTACGGTGCTTGCACATGCCGTTGTGGCCGGAGCAAACAGACTCAAAAAAGCAGGTGGTAAAAGCAAGGTTATGATTCTATTAACCGATGGTGAACCAAGTGATAACGATATCCCTGTGGAAACAGCATTAGAAATTGTGCGTGCATTGGGTATTAAGGTATATACTGTGGGAATTGGCAATGATGAGCCACAATTGCAGCGGCGCTCCATGTTTATGATACCCTACAATGGTGTCAACAAACAATTATTAACAAAAATAGCAACAAGCACAGGTGGTTGTTATTTTTGTGCTCGCAATGCTGCAGATATGCGGCGTATATACGATGAAATAGATCTCCTGGAAACGACGGATCATGAGATGCCAGTATTTACCCAATGGTATGATGTGTATCTACCACTAGTTATTTGTATTCTTCTAATGATGTTATTCTCTCTGATGATCTCAACGGTGGTGTGGTGTATGTTATGATAACGCAGTGGATGGGAATTACATGGCATATATCTGCCTACTTATGGGCATTGGGCATTGTATTTTTTACGCTTGCGGTTCTTGTGTTTCGCTATCGGCGGATCGAATATCTTATCCATGCTCTTGCAAAGGATCGACATGCGGTTTTGTTTAGGCACACATCTTTTGTACGACGAGTTTTAAAATTGATATTGTTGGCAGTTGCATCGATTTCCTTGGGATTGACTTTGTTACAACCACAATGGGGGAATGATACGCAATCAGTGGAACAATATGGACGGGATGTATTTATTGCACTAGACATATCACGTAGCATGCTTGCACAGGATGTTTCGCCAAACAGATTGCATGTTGCAAAGTCAGTTATCAGGCAGCTGACTGAGCAACTCGTCTGTGAACGAATCGGCTTGGTACTTTTTGCAGGGAGTGCCTTTATTCAATGTCCGCTTACCGAGGATTATAATGCATTCAACTTGTTTCTTGATCACGTTGATGTCGAAACTATTTCGTCAGGACCAACATCACTTGAATCAGCTTTTGACCAAATTATCAAGGCGTATGAGCGAATGCCAACACGAAAATGTAAATTAGCAATCATCATTACCGATGGAGAAGATTTTTCACCTCATCTAACGGCTATGTATAATCGCATTAAGCAGGCAGGTCTCCTTGTATGTGCCATAGGCGTTGGTACGGCACAGGGAGCTCCAATACCACTCTACAATGAACGGGGCCAACAGGTGGGTCACCAAAAAGATGGGAAGGGTAACATTGTTATTTCATCCCACAATGGACCGCTGTTACAGGAGCTTGTAACCCAAAGTGGGGGAGAATATGTTGGTACTGTGTGTGATCGTGTCAACGTCCAGTCTATTGTACGCCGCATTATGGCTGTAGAAAAAGAGAAACTAGAAGCTCAAAGAGTGTGGATTGATCTAAAACCTCAATACCCGTATTTTGTCGCGGTGAGCTTTTTTTCATTACTGCTTGAGTGGTTGATATGATGTGGGTACTATTATTGTGTTTACTGTGTATGTGGGATACTCATCTGTATAGTGTTCTACCGGGTGCGTATGACCGTGCTATTATGCGTGCACATGATGGAAATTGGGATGATGCCTTGCAGCAACTTCAGACGGTGTTGGTTGATGCGCCCCAAAATGCTTCCGTGCTCTATGATGTCGGTGTTGCTGCATTTAATGTGGAGGATACAACGCATGCTGCTGATTATTTTGAGCAGTCGGCACAACATGCAACTACTGACTCTTTATTGCAAGAAAAAGCATGGATTAATGCAGGGACTGCGTATGCAAAAAATAATGACTTTGTAAACGGTGTTCGCTGTATAGAAAAAGCACTTTTATTGAATCCTGCCAATGAAAGTGCACAAAAAAAATTAGAAGAATTTAAAAAGAAACGAGACGAGCAAGAACGGGAGAAAGAAAAGGAGCAAGAAAAACAGTCTCAACCTCAGGACCAGCCGCAGGACCAAGATCAGAATCAGGAACAAGATCAGAATCAGGAACAAGACCAAGAAAATCAACAACAAGAACAGCAGAAGCAACAAGAACCTGGAGATGAAGACGAGTCTGAAAACGGAGCTGAAGGTACACAGCCACAGCAGGGTGAAAATGGAGAACGGGAGCATGGCAACGATGAGAACGAGAGGGAAAGCGCTGACAGCAAGAGTGGCACTGATGGTAAGCCACAACAACCGACACATGAAAAGCAGTCGCAGTTGCCGCAGCAAGAACAAGCGACCGATATGACTGACGCTCCGCATACACAAGAACAAAATGATGAGATTTCGCCTGCTGATACACAAGAGCAGCAGAAAAAATCTATGGCGCTGCACGAGGCTTTGCAAAAAGAAGAAAATCAGTGGATGTGTGCCCTGTTAGAAAAATATGATCAGCATGACGTGGAGGGGAACAAGCAACTTCTGCGTTGTCGTGTACAATCTCGAGGAGGAAATCAGCCGCATGATAAAAATTGGTAGTTTGGGCTGTGTCGTTTCTTTAATGACTTTTTATGTACTGTCCCAGGCACAGGATATTACGTTGTCGGTACGAGATACTCATGGTATGCCAGTAAGTACGTGTATACGAGGTATTCCTTATAGTGTGCATATTACCACTCGTGGTAGCCTCTCGCAGGGTCATCCTTCAATTACACTCGATCTACCGTATACGGTGCAGCGACACAATAGTCAAAGTATTGCGCGTCATATAGAAAACGGTGTGAGCTCTACCATCTACACATACACTATCACGTTCAATAGCTGTGGCACATATACTGTTGGTCCCGCGCATATAGACAGTAGCACACATCGTGCTGCTTCCAACAGCGTCAATGTAGCTGTTGTGGAGCAAAGTAATACTCGTGCTGATGTGCGGGCTATATTATCATTTCAGCTTGGAACTCCTACTGCATATGTAGGACAAGATATTCCTTGTGTATTGCGATTTTCTTATATACCAAATCATATAACTCTCGAACAGATGGTAAAGGCTGAAATTTCTGATATTTCTTCTTCGCCCTGGACTGGTCCATTTACTGGTACAGAGGATATCAGAGGAACCGTCTATCAATATCTTGAGTGGCATTGGACGATACGTTTTTCAAAAGCGGGAACGTATGATGTGCCAGCATTCCGTGCTGACTATGCCGACGATACAAAAAGAAGACAGAACTATTCTCCATTCTCTATGTTTTTTAACGATGTACCACTACAAACAATATATTCTAATACACAGCGTATTACCGTTAACATGCTTCCTTTTCATGTAAGTGGTACACAAGCGATTGGTACTGCGTCTTCCTTTAGTGTCACTTGTGATAAAAAAACGTGTGCAGTCGGCGATGCAATTGTATTATCTCTTGTGCTGGTGGGAACAGGTAATTTTATTGATTGTGCAATACCGTTGCTTAGTAATATACCGTCAGCAATCAAATATTATGAATCAAAAAAAGAGACAATTGATACGCCGCAAGGAGCCGGGGTAAAATATGAGTATGTGTTACAACCATTGCAGGATGGTGTTTGGGAAATTCCTCCTCAGGAATATACGTATTTCGATCTCCAAGAGGAGGCGTACAAAACGTTAATAACTGATCCGTTTTTTATCGACGTTGCTGCTCCACTTATTTCTCAAGCATACGTGCCATTGCTTGATACAGAATTGCCTAAAACAGAAAGCGTATTATGTGATTTGCATACTGAGGGGCCGTGGTGCAAGCAGACCAAATTACCTCCTTTATCTTGGTATTCGTTTTTTATAATTGCTAGTATTCCTTTCATGGTATGTTGTTTTATTTTCTCGCGGCGTATGTATATTCGATTACATACTATGTATGGTGGCAAACGTCGTGCTCAAGCTGCCATATACAATGCTAAAAAGCATATGAAGCGTGCGAAAGATACACGTGCAGTATACCGTATATGGCTTACGTGCTTTGCAGATCGCTGGTCGGTACATCAGAATATGATAACAGAACATTTTATTTATGAACGTTTACAAGCAAGCGGATTACCTGCTTCTAAATGTACAGAGTGGAATATGTTTTGGCACCGTTGTATGAGTGCTGAATTTATGCACTCATCGTCAACACCGACCGATGTACAAACGCTGCGAGATGCATCAATAGCGTGGTTAGATGTATTAAAAATGTACATCTGTGACTAACAGATGAGGAATCACATGTATGTATACTGGTATCTGGTTATTACATTGATAGGCGCATCGTACATGGTACGAGCAAATATATCAGATGAAGAACTTTTTTTGCAGGGTAATAAGCATTATGCTAACCACCAATACGCTGACGCACTTTCTTGTTATCAGCATATGTCATGTACATCGGCAACAGTGCAATACAATATGGGAAACTGTCATTACTACTTGGGACGTTCTTTTGATGCGTTAATATGGTGGTTGCGTGCGGAGCGGCATGCTACTGGCCGTCTATTGCAGGATATTCAAAGTAATAAAATTCGTGCCTACGACGTACTTGATAGCACGCCGGACGGCGTATCTATATATCATTCTCCCATTTCAATATATCTGTTACAGTGTCTTACATTATTATGTTGGTGTGCACTCCTTGCCGGTGTAGTGATGCTTCGCAAGCAATATAGGGGTATTTGGATATTCGTATGCTTTATCGGGCTTGTGTCGTTCAGTACTCTTTTGTGGAAGCATTATCAGGCCCATGGTATGTGTATTGGCTGTGTATCAAAAAAGGAAGTTTTCCTGTATAGCGGTCCTGGTTTTTGGTACCACCAAAGAGGAACGTTGTCCTACACTTCCTTGGTTGAGATAGTAGGTTCGCAAGATGCGTGGTATAAAGTGCACGTTGGCGAATTGCAAGGATGGATAATTGGTGATGTGGTGGAAATATTGTGATAGATATAGCGCGAATACAAAGTCGTTTACTGGTGATTGTACTATGTTTTATTTACGTAACTCTCTATATACACGTCGGTGCAGGTGTACGTGACATATGTGGAAATTATTATGCATGGGTCTATCGCACATACGCTACCCACATTGAACGGCAAATCTTTCTCTATCGTCAGCAGATGCATCATCGAACACCCCCAATACCGTCTTCTGCTCCCTGTGGGCACTGTGATGATCGTAGTGTCATGCCACAAGTGTGTGTAAGGCGCTCTGAAGTACGCTCTTTGCACAAGAAAAATATATCGCTGTTTGAGTGGCCAATAAAGCCAGGCCTGTTTTGGCTGAGCGCGCGCTTTGGTCCTCGTACGTTCCGAGGTAGTACGATGGTTAAATTTCATTACGGTATAGATCTAGCTGCTTGTAAAGGAACACCGGTACGCGCTGCTCTCTACGGTATTGTAGAGTATGCTGGATATTTACATGGATATGGTAATACTATCGTTATTGAGCACAATAAGCGTTTTAAGACAAGATATGCTCATCTTAATACCATTCGAGTCAAAAAAGGTCAAAGGGTTGAAAGGGGCTATGTTATCGGAGAAGTCGGTGCTACTGGTTATATTCGTAAAGAAGGGGATGATGGCTCTCATCTCCATTTTGAATTGTATGATTCGGGTACGCGGATTAATCCGATGCAATTTTTGCCAAAACTAGTATGATGGAATTGTGGTGCCTGTTTTTTCAACTGTTTTATTAGTGTGAAAGGTGTTTTTGTGTCACGAGTACATATTGCCCCCAAATCAGGATTTTTAGCGAGTGCTAAAGAATTTACAACACTTCTGTCCATAGTCCTTGTGGTTCGTATTTTTCTTTTTGGACTTTATCAGGTGCCCACTGGTTCAATGGAGACGACAATGCTTGTGGGTGAAAGATTTTTTGCCGATAAGTTGAGTTATTTTTTTAGGAATCCTACGAAGGGTGAAATTATATCGCTTAATGCACCCGATTTTGTTTATTCAAAAAATCCGCTCATGAGATTATTGCAACTCTATGTATTTGGCCCATTTCCTTTTAATCTTGGACCGGATAATTGGACTAAGAGAGTCATTGGTGTGCCTGGCGATCATGTGGAGGGGAAAATAGAGGATGGAAAGCCTGTTGTATACTTGAATGGCGCAAGGCTTGAAGAGCCGTATGTTAATCGATATCCGCTTATTAGAATACGCACTCAAGATTCAAAAAAGGCATGTGAACAGCTTGAGCAGGAGGTACGCAGTGCATTTGGTAATGCTTTTGTTGATCGTACTATGATTGAGCGCTTTGTTGGGCAGCGCATGGATTTTTGTCCCCGTTCGTATGATCCTTCGGTAGGATATGATGCGCAGCCTTTTTATCGCATTGATCCAAGTAAAATTGCGTCTACCGACCTTATTATGCCACAGACACCCATCCGTCCTGATATGTCCGAGACGCCAGTGAGGGCAGGTGCAAACTTTTGGAACGGTTCCGATGTTTTTTCAGTGCATCTTAGGCAAGATGAATATTGGTGTATGGGTGATAATCGACGTGGTAGTAGGGATTGTCGTGTGTTTGGGCCCTTTAAGGGCGAATGGATTCGTGGTCGCATAGTCCTTCGGCTTGTTTCTTTTGACAGTACCGAGAACTGGTGGATAGTGGACCTTATTAAACATCCCATTGATTTTTGGAAACGTGTTAGATGGCATCGTTTTTTTCAGTGGATCAATTAAATACGTCATGTATTGGAAAGGAAAATAGATATGGGTAAAAGTCTAAAAGTTATTAATGTTCTTGATCCCGAGTATTATGCCGATGCCCATATTAAGGGCTCGATGAATGTACCTATAGATGAGCTGAAAGACTTTGCGCTATCTACTGCGAAGGATACACCTATCGTTGTATATTGTGCAAAATATACGTGTCCTTTAAGTGCACAAGCTTGGCATACGCTTCACGAACTCGGTTTTGAACATATATATGCATATGAAGGTGGAATGAATGAGTGGTACCTTGCCAAGTTGCCGGTCATTGGTCCATGCAAAAAAGAATATTTACAGGAACCGGTTGAGAGGTTGGAAAATCAGCATGATACTGCAATACAACAAATCAGCATGCAAGAGCTCAAAAAAATGATGGAAAAGGAACGTTTGCTTTGATTGTTACGATGGTTGCTTGCATAATCTCTCACACATGGTACAGTATAGCTTGAATTATAGTAGTGTGTTGCGTTTCAGAATTAACTGGATAAGGTTCGGTTTTTTGATGTATGCATGAGAATGTTGGTATGAGGTTCTTTTTTTTAACATGTTTGCTTGTCATGATTGGCGGGTGTGCTGCGCCTGCAGGAAAATTCCTGACACATACCGTTGTACTTAATGTGCTTGACAAGGCATTGTACGACGATTGTCATATACCAGGTTCCGTTCATGTACCATTCACCGATGTTGAAAATTATGTCCGTGGTATGGATAAGAATCAAGAAATTATTGTATACTGTAGCAATTATGCATGTACCACAAGTCATTACGTGGCGGAAAAGTTGTACCGCAGCGGTTTTGCTAATGTGTTGGTATACGAGGGGGGAATTGCAGAGTGGTGGCAGCATGGTCTGCCTACGGAAGGACTAGGACTGCAATCGTATCTTACCAAGCATGTTGAACCTGCAGAGGAACAAATGGGAAGTGGCAGTACGATTAAGACCATCACCATGGATGAATTAGCCCGTAAGTTACACGTTACTGCACCAGACCATGTGGAATAAAAAGGCGGCATAGCCAAGCGGTAAGGCGTGGGTCTGCAAAACCCTGATCCCCGGTTCGAATCCGGGTGCCGCCTCCAAAAGTATGCCGGGGTGGCGAAATGGTAGACGCAAAGGACTTAAAATCCTTCGGGTTTTTTTACCCGTGCCGGTTCGAATCCGGCCCTCGGCACCAGCTTTCGCCAAGGCTTCGTATGGCTTGCGCCATTACGTGAGGAATTATAGTTAAGAGATCTTTATCTATAAAACATGCATTAATTGTTCCGGCATACGCAAAAAAAATGAGAGAGTGGTATGAAAAAAATCTATTGCTACGTCTACCTTGTCTGTATCAATCTACTGACAATAAATTTTTGTATATTATTGGGACAAACAATAACGCAACAATTGACCGTATATGTACAACCAGGTGTATTTCCCGGCATCGAGGGTACCTATACATATAATGAGTTGCGTCAGCAATATCAGCAGTACGCACAAAATAGTAACTATTACCGGAATCAAGCACCGAGTGATCCGTATAGCACACGCCAGGCCATGCAACAGGCAACTGGATTGTATCTGAATATGAACGTGAATGGTGCGCAAATGTCATACGGCCAAGCAGCACACTACAATAAGCGCAATGAACCTTGGTATACGGACCACTCGCGTACAGAAGTTAACCTCTCGCAATGTACTTATGGACAGTTTATCGTCTACTTTGTGACACACAATTATTCGGAAGAGCAGATTCTTGATCAATACTTGTTGTACATGAACAATGATTTTGTACATATTGCCAAGCAACTTCCCGGATATGCGGAAAAAATACGTGCACTAGAACACATCTGGACAAAGCACAAGACATGGTTGGATAGAGCCTGTAGTCGTATGTCTGGCTCATATATACCTGGTCTTGCCCAACGTTTTCGGAACCTCAAACAGGAAGCAGATCAAGAACAAAAAAAGACTGCTGCACGTGTACGACAAGAACAGGAAGCGCGGCAACAGAAAGAAGCTGAAGAACTGTGTATGCGGACAGCGGAATATTGTGCCAAAATCGATGCTCTCTGTGCAGACGATAATGATGCAACTGCTATTCCATGTGATCATGCGCAAGCGCGTCACACTGCATACACACAGATCAAGACAAATTCCGTATCTCGTACCAAGAAAAATTATACGGTCGATGCTGAAACAATTAATGTTGCACATGCATACGACATCAAAGAACAAGATTTAGCCAACTTATGCGGCAATGCATATGAACATCAGTTACACACAGAATTTCTGGAACAACTCGGGGAAGTACACACCATCTCAACATATTATGCACTGTCATCTCAAAATTTGTTGATTGATGCCGTTGGTCATAGTATTGCCATTGGCATGGAAGCAAATCGACTGCAGCAGCCGGCAGTAGCAACCACCTGGGCAAACTGTGGATGGCAGCTTCTTGAAATCATTGAAGGCATCGGTGAAGGTGTGGTGCAGTGCATACAAAATAATGTCGATATGGTACTCCATCCCATACATACACTCACAAACATAGTGCATGGTTTAAAAACAGTGACTGGTTATTGTCTGCGTGCCATTGGTACTGCGATTCG
>Ga0206817_1176_pt1 | contig 17267 bp, 15 predicted proteins | sample Alteio_BWOrgCont_89_FD_152873 | JGI IMG/M metagenome (GOLD analysis project Ga0206817, IMG submission 152873) | Enriched cells from forest soil in Barre Woods Harvard Forest LTER site, Petersham, Massachusetts, United States -... | ecosystem: Environmental > Terrestrial > Soil > Temperate forest >...
GTGTACTGCGTATATAGCAGCTTTGGATGGAGTCAATAATGACAACATCCGGTTTTCGCGATTCTGTCACCTCTATAATCTGGGCAAGATCTGCTTGATCTGAAAAGAGGGTAGTAGCATCAATACTTGATGAAAGACGGTCCGCTCGTTGTTTGACTTGATGCAGTGATTCTTCGGTAGAAAAGTAAAATACTGTGTATTGTGTGGCAAGCCGATGAGCAACTTGCAAGAGTAATGTTGATTTACCAATGCCAGGATCGCCTGTAAGCACTATAAGCGAACTGGGCATAATGCCGTTTCCCATGACGCGGTCCCATTCTCCGATATCTGTCTTAAGCCGTTGTTTGTGTGTCATTATAATATCAGCAAGTGGCAGCAATGCGGTTGGTGATGTTGTTGCTGCATACATTGAAGTATGGAGTGTGGCTGCTACTTCAGAAAAACTGTTCCATTGCTTACATCCGGGGCAGCATCCAAGCCATTTTATGGATCTATGGTCACAGTTACTGCATTGAAAACTTGTTTTTTGTTTTTGCATATGATTGCTCTGGCCTAGCTTTTGGATACATTTTGCATTGTTTTTTACGTGGCGTTATCTCTGGAACTGTAGTACCATAATATTAAAAGTATAATTTTTACAAACAAAATAAAATGTCAAAAGATATTTCTCTCAGTAAGTATATAGCCCAGGCAGGTGTGTGTGCGCGCCGCAAAGCCACAGAGCTGATTAAGGATGGTCTTGTGAAGGTGGGCGGCGTGATTACGGTGAATCCTGCGTATCGGGTAGCGCCGAAAGATATTGTAGTATACCAAAATCGCGCATTGGTTCCATCGCAACACATCTACGTGATACTTAATAAGCCACGACATGTGATAACTACGGTGTCTGATGAGCAGGGAAGAAGGACTGTGCTTGATTTGTTGCCTGGGCATATCAAAAGACGAGTATATCCTGTTGGCAGGCTTGACAAAGATACGAGCGGCTTATTATTGTTGACCAATGATGGTATACTCGCACAATATATGGCACATCCCCGATATAAAGTTCAAAAAACGTATCATGTTACTCTCGATAGAGTTATTTCTGAAGGATTGCTCGAACGTATTCGGCTCGGTATTCGCTTGAGCGATGGTATGGTTCGGATAGATGAGATCAGATACCTTTCTCCTGACAATCATGCAGCGCTACACATAGTGCTTTGTAGTGGGAGGAACAGAGTTATAAAAAGACTGTTTGAGCAACTTGGCTTCTGGGTAAAACGGTTAAATCGGCCATATTATGCAGGTTTAAGTACAAAGGGGCTTGCGCATGGGGAATGGCGCTATTGTACTGATCGCGAAATTTCCGCATTGAAAAAAGCTAGTGGAAAGCGTGCAACATGTGGTAACCTCACAGGGTTATAAAAAGCGGTGCGCAGGGTTTGGTGCTTTCGTGGCATCATGCGTACATTCGCAAATAATTGGTAAGAAGCTTGGATAATATATGAGCGCAGGAGTTTTGGTTGTCGAGCCATCGGGTCCGCTGTACGGGACGGTTGAACTTGCTGGGGCCAAAAATGCTGTCCTTGTTATGATGATTTCCCTGATACTAGCACGAGGTATTTCTCGTTTATATAACGTGCCCAATATTTCTGACGTTCGTGACATGATATTATTGCTTGAGTCTCTGGGTGTTTTGATTGCATATTGCAGCAATACGCGCGAACTTGTGGTAGACACGACGCACATAGAGTGTACTATGATTGCTCACGATCTTATGAAAAAAACTCGAGCATCAATTTTGGTTATGGGTGCCCTACTTGCCCGTTGCGGCGTAGCGTCCGTTGGATTGCCTGGTGGCGATGCAATCGGAAAGCGTCCGATTGATTTCCACATAAAGGGATTGCAAAAATTAGGTGCTGATATTGTGCACGACGAGGGGCTAATTCATGTAAGTGCCGATACATTGCGTGGAGCGCGTATTATTTTGGAATACCCGAGTGTGGGTGCAACCGAAAATATTATGTTGGCAGCTGTAGGAGCAGAAGGAACAACTACTATTGTAAATGCAGCACTGGAGCCTGAAGTAGTAGAGCTTATACACGTGTTGCGTTTGATGGGAGTTCATATTACCGTGGAAGCGCCTGCTACTATTCGTATTGAAGGTTGCAGACCGTTGACGCCAGTTATACATACTGTCATGGTTGATCGTCTTGAGGCGGGAACGCTGTTGATTGCAGCTGCGGTAACGGGTGGTTCAGTGTATCTTCCAACTGCACGTCCTGACCATCTGGACATGTTGTTGATGAAGTTGGAAGAGATGGGACATAGTATTTCCGTCGATTCTTTAAAGGCGGGAATTCGCTTGGTGGCAACGCGTACGCCGACTGCTGTATCTTTTAAGACAGGTCCATATCCTAGTTTTCCCACCGACTTGCAGGCGCCTATGATGGCGGCGCAATGTGGTGCTCAGGGACGTAGTTTTATTGAAGAAACGGTATTTGAAAACCGCTTATTTCACGCTGAAGAGTTGATTAAGATGGGCGCTGAGATTATCATTACGAATAACAGTAAAGTTGTGGTGCAGGGAAGTTCTACACTGTATGGTACGCAGGTAACAGCAAATGATATTCGTGCTTCCAGTGCACTGGTCATCGCCGGTTTAGCAGCATCTGGTGGTTGTACTGAGATCAATGGACTTATACATTGGCAGCGGGGTTATGAGGCACTTGAACGTAAGCTGGTTCAGCTCGGAGCATCTTTATACACCAAGAATGTAGGTGCCGAGATGACAGTTCCAAAAGTGTATAGTGGAAACGTGCTAACATAAACTAGAGATTTCGATCATATCTTTGGTGATTTTTGCTTGACGCAACTTGTTGTAACTTAATCGTGTGTTCTCAAGTATAGTGTCGGCGTTGCGAGTAGCACTGTCCATAGAGATAAATCGTGCAGCCTGCTCTGCAAGTAAGGATTCAAACAAGAGTGCTTGAATCGTTGTTTTAAGGTACAACTCAGAAAGATAATTTAATAGATAATAAGGGTCTCCTTCAATAGTAGATTCTTGCAATGTTGTACTGCTTGCCGGGGGGATAAACGGTATAAGTTGTGTGGCGTGCGGATAATAAATGAAAAAATTTTTCACTTTGTTACTTATTAAGAATATTTTTTTATAATTATTTTGTTCAGCCATAAGTATTTTGGCGAGGTGCTCTGATGTACTAGCGATAGAAGCGATTGTATGATCAAGAAATCGGCTCATTACATAGTGAGGGTACTGTGCGTGGCCGTATTCATTTGCCTTGTGTCCTATAGTAATGAGATGAAAAATTGAAGCGTCTGGACCGTCGGTAAATCGATCAAAAAAAGAGAACAAGACGCCATTAAAGTTACCACACAGCCCTTTGTGAGATCCTACAAGGATATAGAGAATGTTGCTCTGCTTATGCGTTGTAGGGGATAGATACTGCCATGTAGGATACTGCTTTTGTATACCAAAAAAGAGATGAGCAACGCTCTGGTAGTATGCCTGTACAGCCTTTTTTTGCTTATTTAAACGAAAATGGGATGAACGAGAAACAAGACGCATCGCGTTTGTTATACGCTTGATAGTCTCTATCGTTTGTATACGTTGGCGTACATGTACAAGCTGTGACATAAGGCAGCCTCTCGATATTGAATATGGTACCGCTTTTGTTTCATTTTATCAATAAAATAATATGACAGGTTAGTTTGCGTGAAATATTTTTTCTGTTACTATCAATCCGCGGTGTGTTATATCGTATTTTACTATTGTGCAATATTTAACAATAAGTATGAAAATTAGATTACTTAGTTTTTTTTCGTTGTTTTTTCTCATGTTTTCGCATTCTCATGTTCAAGCCTGTCAATGTGCAATATTTCGGTTTTCGCGTCCACAAGCTGAAGATATCACCACTAACGTGGAGACTATTGTTTTCGGCAACGATGGGCCATCTGTATTTCAAAGACAAATAGCATTAACTCCAAATAACTTTATTGAAGTTGATCCGAACAATTATCGTGAATTGCTGCAGGCTGCAATTGGATGTATAGATTCTCGAATACAAGAACTACAAAACAATGGACCACGCCTTACAGAGTCCACACCTAGCAGATTTCAATGCTTTGTGTCTTTGTTGAATATGATATTAGCCTTTTTTAGTTTGCGAGTTTGGAGGACAAGAGATACGGGAAATTGGCATGACCATGCGAATGCTCTTAATATGGTGAGCAGCATTAAAAACCGATTGCAAAAAAATTATCAAAAAGCGCGAGAAAATGCCACGGTAGATCCCGTGAAACTTTTCACAGGAATGCGTTATAATGATGATGGATCGCTATATATGAGAAAAGATTGGACTGTTAACGACACAGGAGACACGATCTATACCTTTAATCCTGTTGAAGTTCCATATGAAATTGCAAAATTAATTTCTACTTTTGCGTTGCCTTTGTTGACTATTTCTGAAAAAGATATTGTTCTCTGCTACCAGTGGGGTTCGATTGCCAAGAGCAAGGGAGGGCGTCCTTTTGAAAAAGTACATATGGCAACAGAGTTGTATTTTTCCAGAATCGGTAAATCTGTACCCATAGTTGACACAGCAATAGGCGAAGTGATCGCAGACCATCATCACTGGCGGTGTATGCATGACGAGGGTTTAGCGTTATTTCCTTCTTTAAAAAAGCAGCGGGGCAAAAAACCGGGAGGGGTGTTGTTACGCGCTCCCTTTGCATCTTCCTGGGGGTTTAAATTTAGCACACCGTATGGACCATACGCTTTGTCATGGCGGGACACAGAAGGTATGTGATGCATAGTGCTATTTTTCTTTTCTTCAACATATTAATAGACAAGATAGCTAAAGAGATATATACACATAAGTATCCTTCATATTTTGCAAGAAAGATTGGCGTTGTATATTTTCGTAGATGGCTATAATGTACTAAAGTTTTTAAAGGACGGTCCAATTGGAGAATCTGAGCGGCGCTGGTTCCTCAGGCAGTTGCAGCAATATACAAAAACAAAAAATCATAATGTTACTATAATATTTGATGGGGCAAGCGAACATGATTTTTTGGTCAATAATGGCATGGTGCGTGTTTTGTATGCGGGCGTTCAAACAGCCGATGAACGTTTGATATACGAAATGGGTCGTGTAAACGGCAGTGTGCTTCTTATTTCTAATGACCGGGGCTTGTGTGCAGATGCGTCAGATATGGGAATTTGCTCAATGGGAGTAGGAGATTTTTGGCATTACGTGCTCGTTGCATTAGGTACCAAAAAAACAAGTGGTATGATAGTGCAACGTGGTATACTGATAAAAACAGCGGCAGAAACAAACAGTGAATTGGATACGTTGATGGAGCACTATTGTAAAAATCAAAGTTTGAGCAAGGATACGGACCAATACAAATTGCGGTGTACTAGGCGCAGTAAGGATACGAAGTTGGAAAGAAAATTGTTGAGCATCTTACGTAAGTTGTAGTGCCATGCGTGCAAAGAATGTAGTATATACTCTTAATCAGCTGCCAGAACTAGCAAAGATAGTTAGCACTGCAATGGATACGTGCCCAATTGTTACCATTCAAGGGCCAGTAGGGGCGGGTAAAACAACGCTTGTTCGTTGTATATTGGCATGTATGGGTGTCAATGAAGTAGTGCAGAGTCCTACGTTTTCGTATGTCCGTACGTATCAAATGCCCCGGGGATTGCTGCATCACTTTGATTTATATCGTGTTGAAAATGTATCACAGTTTAAGCAGTTTGGTTTTGATGAGTATCTGTATCAGCCTAATCAGTGGGCAATAATAGAATGGCCAGAAATTATACAGCACCTGCTGCAGCGTGATGCATGCCATTTAATATTATCATACAATGCGGATGATACGAATACACGTATTGCAACATTCCACACTATACCCCAGGATTAAGATTTTTATGAATAATAACAAAGGTCCTTTGGCACATAAACCCGATTATCTCGTGTGTGCATGCATGGGGGTTATGCACTCAGAAATTTGTGATAGTATCAAAATGGGAGCGAGAGATATTAATACGTTATCCCAAGAGCTTATGGTGGGATTAGGATGTTCCTCTTGTATACAAGAAATTCAAAAAATACTTGACAATATGCGGGATTCATGATTTCCTATGCTTTGTTCACAGACAGATTTTTATATGCTACGTGTGCAGGCGCGTGTGATTTTCATTGACATGATGTGGTATGCTAGGGGGCGGTTTAGTCTGCTCGTTGGTGAGGTTCCCGAGCGGCCAAAGGGGACGGACTGTAAATCCGTTGACTCAGTCTTCGCAGGTTCGAATCCTGCCCTCACCACCATAGATTTTCTTTTTTCTTATGAAGAAAATTTTAGTAGGTGGGTAAGATTGTGTTGCTATGTTTGTTTTCTGGTAGGCGGGAATAGCTCAATTGGCTAGAGCGACAGCCTTCCAAGCTGTAGGTTGCGGGTTCGAGTCCCGTTTCCCGCTCCATAGATGTGCACGTAGAAGTATATTGGAGATAGAAAATGCTGGCGTAGCTCAGTTGGTAGAGCAGCTGATTTGTAATCAGCAGGTCACGGGTTCAAGTCCTGTCGCCAGCTCCATAGTGTTTATTTACTTAAAACGGAGTGTGCGGAGTTGTATTTTTAAATAATTTGCCTTAGACTAAAAGAGTTTTGCTTGGCTGTAGTGGTTAATGCCCACGTAGCTCAGGGGTAGAGCACTCCCTTGGTAAGGGAGAGGTCACCGGTTCAAATCCGGTCGCGGGCTCCAGATGCAGCGGGGGTAGTTCTATCGGCATTGAGTATTAAGATAAAAAAAGGCCAGTAGCTCTAATGGTAGAGCGGCAGACTCCAAATCTGCGGGTTGGGGGTTCGAGTCCCTCCTGGCCTGCCAATGGTTAGGTTGAGGCTATTTTGGTTGATTTTGCAATGCGGGATGTTATGGCAGTTAAAGATTTGTTTCAATTTTTGCGCGATGTGAGAAATGAAATTGCGCGCGTGGTATGGCCGCATTTTGATGATTTCGTTGGGTCAACGGTTGTTGTTTTTGTTGTAATGACTCTTTTTGCCATATATCTCGGTTCTCTTGATTTAGTACTGTCGCGGCTTGCGCAATATATTTTTGCTTGGTACGGCGGCTACTAGTGGTGAGGTATTAATGAAACGATGGTATGTCGCTCAGGTGTTCGCGGGATATGAGGAGCGGGTAGTTGCTGATATCAGAGCTCGCATGAAGGAGTTAGGATTGCAGGAAAAGGTGGGGCAGGTGCTGGTTCCTTCAGCAAAGCTTAAGCCACTTTTTTCCTTTGACGAGCATCAGGATCAGCAGTTATTTCCCGGATATGTTTTAGTGGAAGCAGAGATGGGACCCGAAATAATGCGACTTGTAACGGGAAGTCCACGGGTCATAAAATTTTTGGGGGGTAAAGAGCCGGCGGCATTAAATCGTAAAGAGGTCGAGCGTATACTATCCCAGATGAAGGGAGAAATTGAGCTTGCGCCTGTTCAGGCTGATTTTGTTGTTGGTTCGGAAGTTGAGATTAAGGAGGGGCCTTTTGCGGGGTTTGTGGGGATTATTGACAAAGTGGACGAAGAGAGTGAAAAGTTGACAGTTATGGTAAGTATTTTTGGTAGAATGACCCCCGTTGAACTTAGTTTTCAGCATATTGATCATTAATATGAATGGATGGATTCATGGCAAAAAAAATTAAAGTAAAAATCAAATTACAGATTCAGGGCGGTTCGGCAACGCCAGCCCCCCCTGTCGGCTCTTCTTTGGGGCCTTATCAGGTTAACATTATGGAGTTCTGTAGGCTTTTTAATGCTCAGACAGCCAGTAAAAAGGGTGAGACTGTTCCCGTTGAAATTACGGTATTTGAAGATAAGACGTTCGTGTTTATTACAAAAACACCACCGACGACTGAGCTTATCAAAAAAAGGGCAAAAATAAGCAAGGGTTCATCGCGACCTCAGGACATAGTGGGAAGAATAACGGCGCAGGACGTGGAGGATATAGCAAAAATTAAAATGCCGGATACTAATACGTATGCGCTCGAAAAAATGAAAAAAAGTATTGAAGGTAGTGCGCGTAGTATGGGCGTAGAAGTTGTGAATTAAGTAGCATTTTGGGGTTCCGTATGGCAAAACATGGAAAAAAATATAAGAATGCTCTTGCGAAGGCCGGCGACAGGCTCGTAGCGTTGCCTGTCAATGATGCGCTTATGAAGGTCAAAGATTTTTCCTACGTGAAGTTTAATGAGTCGGTTGATCTGAGTCTTAACCTTGGTATTGATGCGGCTAAAGGTGATCAAGTTGTGCGTGGTTCTGTGCTTCTGCCTCATGGTACCGGAAGAAAGGCCCGCGTTATTGTATTTGCCAAGGGAGATTATGCATTTGTCGCTGAAAAGGCAGGCGCAGATTATGTTGGAGCCGAAGATTTAATAAAAAAAATTGAAGATGGGTGGATGGATTTTGAATATGCTGTTGCGACTCCTGATATGATGGGTGCGGTTGGAAAGCTTGCAAAGCTACTTGGTCCTCGTGGGTTGTTGCCCAATAAAAAGGTTGGTACGGTGACCTTTGATGTTGGTCCTATGGTCTTAGATTTGAAAAAGGGGCGTTCTTTTTTCAAGAATGATAAGCAGGGCATTGTTCACATGTCAATTGGTAAGATTTCATTTGATATTGTTCAATTACGTGACAATGTTGTGGCCGCAATTAAGTCGGTGCTTGCTGTCAAACCGGCTGCTGCTAAGGGGCGGTACTTGAAAAAAGCCACAGTAGCATCAACAATGGGGGTTGGATTTATGGTAAGTTTGGATGAATTTATACGTACCGCATAGGAAGTGAACATATGAACAGGCAGGAAAAAGAGAAAGTAATAGTTTCACTTCAAGACAATATTGTAAAGAGTGATGGTTTATTTTTGATAGGGTATCGTGGCCTTTCTGTTCCTAAAATTGAGATTCTGCGGTCTGGATTGCGTAAGCAAGGGGGACTGTTAAAGGTAGCAAAAGCTCGTCTTATGAAAAGGGCTGTGGCAAACATAGGTGCCTATGCTGCATTGGCAGATCATTTTAAAGATCAGGTTGGTCTTGTTTTTGCTTCATCTTCAGCACCTACAGTAGCAAAATTCTTGCATGCTTTTTCACAGGAGCATGAAGAGTGTCGCATTATTGTTGGTGGTATGGAGCAACATGTACTAACAAGAGATGCTGTTATTCGTGTTGCATCGTTGCCTTCTCGTGAAATTTTGTTGGCTCAGTTATGTGGTGTACTTAGTGCACCAATGGCAAATTTTGCGCGGGTATTGGATGCTGCTTCAAAAAAGCGTCAGGCGGAACATGTGTAATGCGTTGTGTAAATTGTGCGGTAAATGTGTGTGTATGTTACTAGTGGAGTTGGTATCATGTCGATGAAATCTCATGAAGAGATCGTGGCTGCTGTCAGTAAAATGACGGCGTTGCAACTTGCAGAATTGGTCAAGGCTATCGAGGAAGAGTTCGGTGTTTCTGCAATGTCAGTAGCAGCAGCTCCTGCTGGTACTACTGAGGGTAAAGCGGTAGCGCAGCAACAAGAAGAAAAGGCTGAGTACAAAATTACTCTCAAGGATGCTGGTTCAGAAAAGATAAAGGTTATTAAAGCGTTGCGAAAAGTCGTGCCGAATCTCAACCTTACTGATGCAAAGACGGCGGTTGAAAATGCACCTACAGTAGTAGTCGAAGCAGCTCCAAAAGATGATGCAAAAAAGATTAAGGAGGAACTTGAGGCAGCTGGTGCTGTTGTCGAACTTTCTTAGGATGTAAGTAAGGGTTGGAAAGTTCGGAATAAGAACGGGGAGAAGTAGGGTTTGCTGCGGTGGTGGGCAGGGTATTTTTGGTGGGGGTTTTCTTTGTGTAGGCATGCAAAGAGTGATAATAGGGAGCATCTTGATGGCGAATATGGGAATGGGTACACAGGTAGTTCGGAAGACTTTTGGCAAAATAAAGGACGTTGTTTCGGTACCGAATCTTATCGAAGTCCAGTCGAAGTCTTTCAATGATTTTGTTCAGCTGGATTATCTTCCCGAGGATCGTGAGTATATAGGTCTTCATAAGGTATTGCGTGATCTTTTTCCTATCAATTACGAAGATAAACTTTCCTTTGATTATGTCAGCTATGAGCTGGGTCATTGGGCTTGCATATGTGGGCAATTGGTCGGTATTACCAACAGATATACATGGTCCTGCTCTTCATGTAAAGGCAGTGGATGTAGTTATTTGGTAAATGGTAGTGTATGTCCATTGTGTAGTAAGAAGGCAGCGCGGTATTGTTTTTGTGAAAATTGTCTATCTCGTGTACATATACAAATGCCTATGACGCTTGATGAATGTCGCGCAAGTGGTCAAACCTTTTCGATGCCTCTAAAAATAAAAATTCAACTTGTGAATTGGGCCCGGGATGAGGCAAACAACAAGGTGGTGCGTGATATTAAAGAGCAAGATATTTTCTTCGCTGATTTACCCGTGATGAGTGACATCTACGAAAAAGATGGTCGTTATTATTTGGGCAGTTTGGGAACATTTCTTATCAATGGGGTTGATCGTGTGGTTGTTAGTCAATTACATCGTTCACCTGGTGTTGTGTTTTCCCAAAGTAAGAAAATCAAAAATTATAAAGGTAAGCCCTATTTTCTTGCTCGTCTCATACCGCAGCGTGGTTCTTGGATTGATTTTGAGTTCGATAGTAATGATATTCTGTATGTTCGTATTGACAAAAAGAAAAAGATTTTGCTAACAACATTTTTGCAAGCACTTGGTTTTTCACGTAATTCACTCATTTCATTGTTCTATCAAGCGGAAAAAATTCATTGCAACAGGGGAAGTTTTTCCGCTGTGCTCGATGATAAAATGATTGGAAATCGTATCGAAAAAGATGCATTACCGCCTGCATTAGATGAAAAATATGTGGGACAACGGATTACGCATGATTTGCTTGGTTTATTGCGTGAGGCTGGTATAACAAAGTTGACGCGTTCTGCTTCGGGCTTGGTTGGGCGTATTGTTGCGGATACCATTGTGCATCCAGTGACTGGTGAAATCATTGTGAGTCAGGGAGAAACGCTATCTGAAGAGCATGTGCAATTGTTGGCTACATTCAACGATTTTGTTATTACACTTATTAAATCATCAGGATATGTATTTCGTCCAACAGTGGCGGCGACATTATTACAAGATAAATGTTTTTCTGAGGAAGATGCTATCAAGGAAGTTCATGTCAAGGCATGGCCCGGAGATAGTGCATCACTCAAAGAAATTCGTGAGCGTTTTCATGATCTTATTTTCAATGAAAAGTTGTACGATCTCACGAGGGTGGGGCGTATTCGTATTAATCGTAAATTGGGCTTATCAATCCCTGAAGATGTCACAATACTTACCAAAGAAGATATTATCGGCACAGTACGATATTTAGTAAATTTACGGGAGCTTGGAGAAGGTGAATTGGATGACATTGATCATCTGGGAAATCGTCGCGTGCGTTTAGTGGGTGAATTATTAAATAATCAGATGTACACTGGGTTTACGCGTATCGAGCGTATTGTTCGTGAGCGTTGTCGTATGCAGGAAGTTCACAGCTCCTTGATGCCACAAGATTTTTTGAATGTTAAACCATTGGGAGCGGTGATACGTGAATTTTTTGGGTTGGGTCAATTATCCCAATTCATGGATCAGACAAATCCACTGTCTGAGATAGCGCATAAGCGGCGTCTATCGGCACTTGGGCCTGGTGGTGTTATGAAAGATAGAGCAACATTTGAAGTTCGCGATGTGCATACATCTCACTATGGGCGAATTTGTCCTATAGAGACCCCGGAAGGACAAACCGTTGGTCTCATTTCTTCTCTTGCTACCTATGCTGTTGTTAATGACTTAGGCTTTATTGAAACCGCATATCGGGAAGTAGAAAAAGGAAAAATAAAAGATTCAGTTGTCTTTCTTGATGCTTTTGACGAGTCGCCATATTTCATCGCGCAGGCGGATGCATTAAAGGCAGGAGCTCAGTCTTTTCAGCACGATGTTGTGTTGGTGCGTCATGAGGAAAATTTTACGTATGTCGATGCCAAAAAAGTGGATTATGTTGATCTTTCTCCTAAGCAGCTCGTATCTGTTTCTACGGCACTTATTCCGTTTCTGGAGCATGACGATGCAGTGCGTGCACTTATGGGTGCTAATATGCAGCGACAAGCTGTGCCACTTATACGTACTGAGGCACCGATTGTTGCGACGGGTATGGAACGAGAAATTGCGCGTGCATCTGGTGCGTTGATTGTTGCACGGCGTAGTGGCGTAGTTGAATATGTTTCCGCAGACAAGATTCTTGTCCGCGTTGATGAAGTGGATAGTGCACATGTGGAAGATTGGTTTGCGCATGGTATCGACACGTATACATTGCGTAAATTTCAGCGTTCAAGTTACAGCACCTGGGTGCATCAGCAACCAGTGGTGAGTCGTGGTGATTATGTCAAGGCCGGTGATATTTTGAGTAATGCTCAATCCATTAGTCAGGGAGAACTGACATTGGGTGCAAACCTTCTGGTCGCGTTTATGCCGTGGCGTGGATACAACTTTGAGGATGCTATTGTACTTAATCAAAGACTTGTGTATGACGATGTGTTTACTTCAGTGCATATTGATGAATATGTTGTGGATGCACGTGACACAAAGTTGGGGCCAGAGGAAATTACTCGTGATATTCCCAACGTAAGTGACACGCGTCTCGATAGTCTTGATGAGGATGGTATTGTCCGTGTGGGGACTCGAGTAAATCCGGGGGACATTTTAGTAGGAAAGGTGACGCTGAAGGGCGATGTTCAGTACTCTCCTGAGGAGAAGTTGCTTCGGGCTATCTTTGGTGAAAAATCTCGTGAGGTACGGGATACTTCGTTACGAGTACCGCCGGGAGTGAGTGGTACGGTTATTAACGTGAAGATTTTTTCACGTGGTGGCAGTCGTAAAGATAAGCGGTACAAAAAAGAAGTTATGCAGCAAATTGCAAAACTCGAGCGTGATTTTGTGCACCATGTCGGTCTTTTACAGAACATATTAAAAGATAAGATTACTCAAATTGTGCATGGGGTACAGTCTACGACTACCTCATCTTTGGGTTTAGTTAAAGGGGTTTTTGATAAAGGCGCGGTGAGGGAACTGGCAGTAGAGGATATTTTATTACTCAAGACCAAAGATAAGAAGATAAACGAACAACTTAGAGAATATCGTGTTGCATATGAGAATCAGGTACGTATATTAACGGGGATCAAGGAAGAGCGAGCAAACAAATTCAAGAAAGGCGATACACTTCAATCTGGTGTAATTAAGGTTGTCAAAGTGTATATTGCTATGAAACGGTCAGTCTCCGTTGGTGACAAAGTTGCGGGTAGGCATGGTAATAAGGGGGTCGTATCAACTATCGTGCGCCGAGAAGATATGCCATACATGGCAGATGGAACACCAGTAGATATTGTGTTAAATCCCATTGGATTACCGTCACGTATGAATTTAGGGCAGATACTAGAAACGGTATTTGGTCTTGTAGGATATAAACTTGGTGAGCGTATCAAAGATATGCTTACAACAAAGAGTCTTAAGGTAGTCGAACAGTATTTGGCGTCATACTATGGTCAAGAATTTATAACGGCATACAAAGAGACGCATGGCGATGCAGGGCTTTTAGAATTTGCTCAGTATACGGCAAAAACTGGCATTAAGTTTAAGACACCGGTTTTTGATAGCGCAGATCTTGAGAGTGATATCAAGCCGTTAATGCGTGAGGTTGGTATATCAGAGACGGGATCTTTTAAGTTGCGAGATGGGCGCACTGATGAGTATTTTGATCAGCCAGTTACGGTTGGTTATATTTATATGCTTAAGTTAAATCATATGGTCGATGATAAATTGCATGCTCGTTCTGTTGGGCCATATTCATTGGTGACGCAGCAACCGTTGGGTGGTAAAGCGCAACAGGGAGGTCAGCGACTTGGTGAAATGGAAGTGTGGGCGTTGGAAGCGTATGGTGCTGCGTATACATTGCAAGAGATGTTGACTATTAAATCTGATGATGTAACTGGCCGTCATAAGGCGTACCAATCTATTGTGCGTGGGGAAGATGTTTGGGAGCCAGGAGTACCAGAATCGTTCAATGTACTTATCAAAGAATTGCAGGGATTGGGTCTACAGGTTGATCTACTTAAGTTAGGAAAGGAGAACGTCGGTGAATAACCAAATTCTGCAGCGCTTTAAAGAATACATTAATGTTGCAAAGTTCAATGCTATTAGAGTGGCAATTGCTTCTGCGCAAAAGATTCGTTCTTTGTCGTATGGTGAGATAAAAAAAATAGAAACTATCAACTATCGTACATTAAAGCCAGAACGGGACGGTCTGTTTTGTGCACGTATTTTTGGTCCTGTTAAGGATTGGGAATGCAACTGTGGTAAGTATAAGCGCATGAAGCATCGGGGGGTTACTTGTGAAAAGTGTGGAGTAGAAGTTATTCAATCTCGTGTGCGTCGTGAACGCATGGGGCATATAAATCTGGTTGCGCCGGTATGTCATATCTGGTATTTGAAAGGTATTCCGAGTTATTTAGGTCTTATCATGGATATGCCTATTAAAGACCTTGAACGTGTTATCTATTTTGATATGTATATGGTCATTAAGCAAGGAAAATCTCCATATCCACGCAAGGCCTTATTAACAAGTACCGAGTATGAAGATTACATGGATGCACACCCGGAAGATACAGAATTTTATGCGGAGATGGGGGCAGAGGCAATTCGTCAGGTGCTCATAGACAGTGATTTGGGTGCAGAACTTGATAAATTATCGCGAGATTATGAAAAAACGAGTTCATTGGCAGTACGTCATAAATTGATGCGTCGCATGAGGGTACTTAAGAATTTAGTGCAAGCAAAATTGCGACCGGAATGGATGATTTTGGAGGTATTACCGGTCTTACCGCCCGATCTACGACCGCTTGTTCCGTTAGAAGGGGGGCGTTTTGCGAGTTCAGATCTAAATGAGTTATATCGCCGTGTTCTTAATCGCAATATTCGTTTACAACGTTTAATTGAAATTCAGGCTCCCTCAATTATTATCAAGAACGAAAAGCGAATGTTACAGGAATCAGTGGATGCGTTAATTGATAATGGTCGTCGTGGTCAACCGGTTCGTGGCACTAATCGTCGTCCGTTGAAGTCATTAAGTGAACTGTTGCGTGGTAAGCAAGGAAGATTTCGTCAAAATCTTCTGGGTCGTCGTGTTGATTATTCGGGACGCTCTGTTATTGTAGTTGATCCTGAACTCAAGTTGGATCAATGTGGTATCCCCAAGTTAATGGCGCTTGAATTATTTAAGCCGTATGTATACGCGGGTCTTTTAGAGCGCGAAATTGCAGCAAATATGAGAGTTGCACGTGGCATGGTAGCGGATCTTGCGCCTGAGGTATGGGACGTACTAGAGGATGTAGTGCGTAATAGGCCAGTATTGTTAAATAGAGCGCCAACGTTGCATCGTCTTGGAATTCAAGCATTCTTTCCTATTTTAGTTGATGGAAAAGCTATTCGTATTCACCCACTCGTATGCCATTCCTTCAATGCAGATTTTGATGGTGATCAGATGGCGGTTCATTTGCCATTAAGTATTCGTGCACAGCAGGAGTGTCGCACACTGATTCTTTCGTCAAAAAATTTATTGTCACCGTCTAATGGTAGACCATTGACAATACCAACGTTAGAACTAGTGCTTGGTTTGTATTTTTTAACAAAAGCGCGTTGTGGTTTAAGGGGAGAGGGAATTGCGTTTGCATCGCCCGCAGAAGTTATTATGGCATATCAATGTGGGCAGGTTGATCTTCACGCGCGCATTAGGTTGCGCCTCAATGGGATCATTATAAATACGACGGTTGGTCGTGTGTTGTTGTTCGATGCATTACCTATTGGGTCTGATTTTGCTTGGATCAATAAGATTCTCAAGAAGGGTGACTTAACCAAGCTTGTTGAAACTATTTACTATTGTTTTGGTGAAGAAAAAACAGTTATATGTTTGGATAAAATTAAGAAACTTGGTTATCATCACGCGACCTTTGGGGGTATTTCATTGTCTTTGGCTGATCTTCGTGTGCCGCAAGTGCGTGATGCTGTTGTGCATAAAGCAGAAAAAGATGTTGAAAAAGCGAATGAGTTGTACATGAATGGTATTATTACCAACGGTGAGCGCTATAACAAGGTTATTGGTATTTGGGGTAATGCCACGACTGAGGTTGCGGAGGCTATGTATAGTGAGTTTGAACAACAGGATGCTGTTGCGTTTGAGAATAAGACCAACGAAAAGCAGCCATTTAATTTTCTTTTTATGATGCTTGAATCTGGAGCGCGAGGCAGTAAGGACCAAATTAAACAGTTGGTGGGTATGCGTGGCGTAATGGCCCGTCCCAATGGCGAAATTATGGAAACACCCGTAAAAACAAATTTCAAAGAGGGTTTGCGTGTGTATGAATATTTCATTTCTACACATGGTGCTCGAAAAGGACAGGCTGATACGGCATTAAAAACGGCAAACTCTGGGTATTTAACACGTCGTTTGGCAGATATTGCGCACGATGTTGTGGTGAGCATAGAAGATTGTAAAACATTGGGATATATCGAGCTTGAGTCACTGAAAGAGTCTGGCGAGGTTGTATATTCGGTGGCGCAACGCGCCTATGGACGAGTTCCGGCTGCCGATATTAAAGATGCAGTTTCTGGCCAGATCATTGCCGAACAGGGTCAGGTCATTACGCGAGAGCGTGTGCAGACTTTGTCAGATGCTGTTGTGTCGAAGGTTCTTGTCCGTTCAGTATTGACTTGTCAGGCAACTCGCGGTGTTTGTGCTCGCTGTTATGGTTATGATTTGTCAAAAGGTGATTTTGTAGATGTGGGTACGACTGTGGGTGTTATTGCGGCGCAGTCGATAGGGGAACCAGGAACTCAGCTTACAATGAGGACTTTTCATATTGGGGGTACTGCAGGGGGCTTTGCAGAGCAGCCATTTGTGAAATCCCGCCACGAGGGGATTATTGAATGGCGAGACATGAGAACAATTGTAAATAAAGAAGGTAAAAACCTTGTCATGAGTCGCAAAGCTCAACTACTTGTTCTTGCGCCGGACGGTCGTGAGCTTGAGCAGTACGATATTGCGTACGGTGCCGTAGTTTTGGTAAGTAATGGGCAGAAGGTAATGAGTGATACAAGACTTGC
>Ga0206817_1178_pt1 | contig 17149 bp, 17 predicted proteins | sample Alteio_BWOrgCont_89_FD_152873 | JGI IMG/M metagenome (GOLD analysis project Ga0206817, IMG submission 152873) | Enriched cells from forest soil in Barre Woods Harvard Forest LTER site, Petersham, Massachusetts, United States -... | ecosystem: Environmental > Terrestrial > Soil > Temperate forest >...
TCTAAAGGGAAATACATTCCCCAAGGAACGGTCGTTATTCGACCATACAATTCACCGTTAATAAAATTCCCTAATCTGCCCAACATATATCCTAAAGGAATAGCTGGAATAAATAGATCAACAAAACGCCAGAAATCAATTGTCCTTTTCTTGCAAAATATTATTAAAGCAAGGACAAAGCCCAGAAGGGCTCCATGATACGACATCCCAAAGAATCCAACATAATGAAACTCTTGGGAGTAATAGTCTAACGGTGAAACAACGTTTAAGGGATGTTGAAGGAAATAACCAAAATTATAAAACAGAACATATCCAAGCCTGCCACCCAATAAAATTGATAGAATCCCCCAAAAAATAAAATCGGTGACGGTTTCCTTGGAGTAATTTATCTTTTCAGTTTTTATCCTATAAAGCACCAAACAATATACCGTAGAAAATGCCACAGCGTACATGATGCCGTACCAATGAACAGTGACAGGACCAATAGCAAAAGCAACTGGATTTATATGTTCAGGAATGTGTGCCCAAAATATCTGCATCTAAGTTCTCACAGTTTAGAACTTCGTAATCTTAGGGAATTTCCGATAACAGATAAGGAACTAAAACTCATTGCAACCCCAGCAATCATTGGATTTAATAAAAGACCGAAAAAAGGATATAAAACACCCGCTGCAATGGGAATTCCCAATGCATTATAAATAAAAGCAAAAAATAAATTCTGCCTAATATTCGACATCACCAATCGGCTCAATTTCAAAGCTTTAACAATCCCATTAAGATCACCTTTAACCAAGGTTACCCCAGCACTCTCAATGGCCACATCTGTCCCTGTCCCCATTGCAACACCTACCTCCGCTTGAGCTAAAGCCGGAGCATCATTAATGCCATCCCCAGCCATAAGCACAACCGCCCCTTGGGCTTTAAATTTCTTAACAATCTCCTGTTTATCCTGCGGCTTTAATTGAGCGTAAACTTCATCAATGTTTAATTGCCCTGCTATTGTCTTAGCTGTCGCTTCATTATCACCTGTAAGCATTACTACCTTTAATCCCATCTCATGCAATACCTTAATGGCATTCGGTGCTGATTCTTTGATGGGGTCTGCAATGGCTAAAATACCAAGTGTTTTTTGATCAGCTGCTACCCAAATGAGCGTCTGCGCTTTTTGTTCATGGGCAGATGCCTTCTCTTTTAGCTGTTCTGGCACAATGATACCTTGTTCTTGCAAAAAACTGACCTTACCTAAAATAACTTTTTGTCCCTGTATTTGTCCTTTAATTCCAGAACCAGTCACTGACTCAAAACCTTCAACTGCCAATAAACTAGATTTTTTATCCTGCGCGTAATTAACTACCGCACGCGCTAAAGGATGTTCGCTATTTTGCTCTAATGAGCCCGCCAATTGCACTAATAAATTTTCTTCTTTCCCCTCTACAACAACTACGGAAGTCACTTGTGGCTTGCCTAATGTCAACGTGCCTGTTTTATCGGTTAATACATGTGTTATTTTTTCCAATTTTTCAATACTTTCAGCATTCTTAATTAAAATCCCCATTTGCGCGCCTCGACCAACACCTACCATAATTGACATAGGGGTCGCTAAACCCAACGCACAAGGACAAGCAATAATTAAGACAGCAATAGCATTAACCAAAGCAAAAGCTAATGCAGGTACAGGTCCCCATATAGACCATACAATAAATGTAACAATAGACGCCCCAATAACTACAGGAACGAAATAACCAGAAACTTGGTCTGCTAATTTCTGGATAGGTGCACGGCTACGTTGGGCTTCACCCACCATATGTACAATCTGCGATAACAGAGTTTCCGAACCGATTTTTTCCGTCTTCATCATAAATGTGCCGGTCTGATTAACTGTCGCTCCTATGATCCGATCTCCCATAGTCTTCACCACAGGGGTGGCTTCGCCTGAAATCATCGACTCATCAATAGTACTTTTGCCTTCAACAATAATCCCATCCAAAGGAATTTTTTCTCCCGGTCTCACGCGTAATAAATCTCCCTTTTGAATTTTATCAATACTAATTTCTTCTTCCTGACCATCATGGACACGATGTGCATTTTTTGCCGCCAATCCCAATAAAGCTCTGATCGCTTGTCCTGTTTGATTGCGTGCTTTGGCTTCTAATAATTGACCTAAAATGACCAATACCGTAATCACGGCTGCCGATTCAAAATATAAATTAATCTTCCCATGCATTTTTAACGATTCAGGAAACACCATCGGGAATAGAACAGCTCCCACACTATAAAAGTATGCTGTTCCAACACCTAAAGCAACTAAAGTAAACATATTCAATGAACGGTTAATAATAGACTGCCATGCTTTTCTATAAATGAATAAACCAGCCCATAAAACAACAGGTGTTGCCAAAATAAATTGAATCCATGCGGATAAAGACGAATTTATTACTGATTGGGAAGGAATCATTTCGCTAAATGCTAAAAAAATAATCGGAACTGATAACCCCAATCCTATCCAAAATTTGAACGATAATACTTTAACTTCTCCGTTATCATGATCGTGCCCAACTGGATTGAGAGGCTCCAAGGGCATTCCACATTTAGGACAGTCTCCGGGCCCTTGTTGCCTTACTTCAGGATGCATGGGACAGGTATAAATTCCCTCACTTGAGCCATGTGGAGTTGCGAGCTGTTTATTTTCTATCACCGCTACACTTAGAAACTTCTCCTTGCAGTGCGGGCTACAAAAATAATAGGTCTGCCCATCACGAACACCTTTAAGAGCAACCTTCTCATCTACCGTCATATGGCAAATCGGATCAATAGCCATCGTCATCTCCCTCATAATGAATGTAAATCCATCAAGCACTTCAACAAAGAAGCCGATCCACTATTGGGTCTTATAACAAAATAGATTCACGGCTTCTGACGCTAAAGATAACGTACGTGTGTTATCCACAACAACTTGACTTAGCATGCGATGTGATACCTGCAGGGTTAGATAAAAACTTTTGCTTACACTTGTCGCTGCAAAAGTAAAACGTCTTTCCATCACGTTCGGCGTGGATAGCGGTTGCTTCATCCACGTTCATTCCACAAATGGGATCTTTGGTCATAGTTTTCGATTCGTTCATGGTCATATCCTTTCTTGAAATTGTTATAATTAATTCTTTAACATCTTATTATAAGAAAGGCTACTCGGAGATCAATTGCACCTTGGTATAGTTCCATTTATTGCGCAACTCCAGCTCCATACTCATAGACCATTTTACCACCAAAATACCCTGTAGCCGTGACTAGCGTTGCCAGATATAGAAGCAAACTTGTAAAAACTATCCTAAAAACTTTGACAGATCTTTTTTTCAAAAACCACAAGACGGGTAATGATGTCAACGATACCCACATGGTTATAAAACCGAATAGCTTATGTTGTTCAAGAACAGGATGATGTAAATTAAGCCGTTGCTGTTCCCATAACCCCGCCAAGACAACAATGGGCGTAAATAATGCCCCTACGACATAAATTACCACCGCTGCTTCGTGTAAACTTTCCTTACGGAAAACACGGCTTAAAATATCTAAAATTAACGCCGTACTAAACAAAGCAATGGGAAAATGGACGAGCTTTGGATGGATAGGCAATAGTTGCTCAATCATTACTTTTTCTCCGCTTTTGCTTCATCTTCTGCGATTTTGCTATATTTCTCAGGATGCTTTTTAAAATCCTTGATGCACATAGGACAGCAAAGATGATAAATTTTCCCGTTATATTCCATGAACTCTGGCTTAGAATCTTTCATATCATTCTTTACAACTAATTCCTTGGAAACAGGACAAGTCTTATTGCCAACATCAACAGCTTTTCCTGATGCAATATCCAGCTTGGCTTGGGCTTCATCTATAAGGTTGGGCTTAACTTGTTGGATTTGAGCAAAACCATAATTCCCACACATCAAAATATTTCCCATCACTAACAACGTTACAATTTTGTTCTTCATTTATGTTTCCTTTCTTAATTACTGTTATTTTTATCTTCAACCACACTTGCAACCGTTCCTTGCGGATAAACGTAATCCCCCGGATGTTCATAGTCTTTAAGGTTATCCCTGACTTTAAATACAGTAAACATTCCCCCCATACCAACTGGACCAAAATGACCTTGCCCCGCCATCATGGGCAAAGTATTTGCTGGCCCTTTCATCTGCATTTCATTCATATCATCCATACCATTTTCTCCCATTGCCATGTACCCAGGCACAAGACTACTAACTTTATCTTGAATATCATCTTGATTAACACCCAAAACATTGGCTGAATCATGTCCCATAGCGTTCATCGGATGATGGCGGCGATGACAGTGCATGGCCCAATCACCAGGTCTGTTGGCAATAAATTCAATCGTGCGTGTCTCACCAGGAAAGACTCGCACCGTCGTTTCAGGAATTTGAGCCGTTATTGGAATATCTCCTCCATCGGTCGCTACCTCTTTAAAAGCATACCCATGTAGATGGATAGGGTGAGACTCCTGCCCCACATTCCCAAAACGAATCCTTACCCTATCACCAGTTTTAGCAACAAGGGGAGCCGTTCCTGGAAAAGCCCTGCTGTTAAAGGTAAAAATATTGAAATCCGTCATAATATTCGGATTTGGTGTCTTTGTACCAGGTTCAACGAACCATTCATTGAGCATAATTGCAAAATCACGGTCAACCTTGGGTTCATCAGCGGGATTCTTAGGATGCACGATGAAGAATCCCATCGTTCCCAAGCCCATTTGGGTCATTTCATCACCATGGGAATGGTACATAAACGTACCATGTTGAATTAAAGTAAATTCATACTTAAAAGTTTGACCTGGTTCTATTGATTTTTGCGTCAACCCTGAAACACCATCCATCCCATTAGGTACAAATAATCCATGCCAATGAACTGCTGTACCTTCGGGTAATTCATTCTTAACAAAAATACGAACACGATCTCCTTCAACCACTTCAATAGTCGGCCCTGGGGTTTGTCCGTTGTAACACCAGGCATTGATGACCATGCCGGGGGCCATCTCATGTTGACAGGGGGCCACTGTTATGTGCATCACCTTGGCCCCATCCTTGGCCCGTGTCCAAGGCATGGTCGAACCATTGGGCGTAATGACAGGCGTATAGGACAAGTCTTCTGCCCAAGACGTACTAATTGATGAAACTATTAACATTAAACTCATCATTAAAAACTTAAACATAATATTCCCTCTTTTCTGGTCGTCGTTTGGCCATTTAGCCATGCCCAGCTCAATTAGTTAAGCTATGTCCAACTGCATGTTCTAATTCAGCTCTCGCTTGCCAATATTCACTCATAGCCCTAGCAAATTCTTCCTGTGCTTTCAACTGCATACGTTTGGCCTCTATTACAGAAAATACATCTTTAAGCATAAAATTATAATTATACAAAGTCTGTCTGGTAATTTCCTGATATAGAGGCAATGCCTCCTTTAAGTCTACAACCTTTAGCCTTGCGGTCATCAACTGCTGGTATGCAACATTAACCTCTTTATTAACTAATGCTTCAATAGCAGGTACATTAATTTTAGCTGTGCTTAAAAGTGATTCATACCTAAGCATCCCTGCTTGGTTAAAATTAAAAATAGGAATATCGGTTTCCAATACCGGTCCCTTTAATGTATCACCAGGAGCCTCACGTTCCTGGTCATAGCCCACATCCACCTCTGGTAAAAGTCCTGCCCTGGCCATAGTCAATTTATTGCTTAAAATACCAACCTGGGCTTTGGCAATGACTATCTCCAAACGATTATCTCCAGCCAATGGTTGTAGTTCAGCTAATTTAGGTTCGCTAGATGCAATATCTTTAAACTGACCATCAACTTGCCAATCTTCCTGACCTTCGGGTAAACCTAACAGCAAATTTAGATTTTCACGTGCAATAGCTAAATCACGCTTGGCATCAAGATAGCCTAATTTCGACTCAGCAAAAGCCACTTGTGCTTTTTGCCATTGAAGAATATTGCTGTTTCCCGCTTTAAACATCCCTTGGGATATATCCAAAATTGTCTGCTGGGCAGTCATCTCATCTTTATAGGAATCCATTACGGCTTGAGCTTCTTGCAGACGATAAAAGTTTATCCTTACATCTTTAATAAAATCTAAAACTTGTGAAGCCACCATAAATTCAGCAAATTTAAGCTGACGATGTTTGGCCTGTAGTTTTAAAGGCCACAATAATAAATCCATGACGTCAACTTTTACTTCCCATTCATTATCTCTTTTGGTATTCGATTCGTTTGACTTTCTTGATGAATAGGAAAGCTTGGGATTCTTCAGTAAACTTCCTTCAATGATCTCTGAGCGATCCACACCAAACCTTTCAAACAAAGCCTTGAGTGCTAAATTATTACTCAAAGATATGCGGATGGCTTGGTCTTCATCTAAAGAACCACCTGGGGTCGTGGATTCTTGAATAGTGTACGAACTTTTATCTGCAACGATACGATTGATTTCGAGTAAAGTTTTGTCCGATGCCCAAACCAACATAGGACTGACAACTAACAGGAAACATAATATTACGGAATTTTTCATCATCTTTTCTCCAATTAAAAGACAAAATGAAACACTGCGTCCTTATAAATTTGGACACTATTTAAGAAGAAAGATTAAATACGGAGGCTATGGAATTGAATATAGAGAGGAACAACTGCTATTGGCCCTGGCGGGCCATGAATATAGGCAAGGTTATGCTTTAAAGCAATGTTATTACTTAAAAAAGAATTTCCAAAGATAAATGATTGCTGAGAAACTTTTCCAGGTACTATCAAAACAGTCTTAGCCGAAATATCGGCAGTAACCATTTTTGTTAAATAACAATCGCAATGTTTTTCAGATGAATGAGTTTTTCCTTGGGAAGAATCGCAACCGTCGGCGTCCACATGGTGAACATCCGAAACTAAAGAAGTCTCTGCACTACCTACGCAGGAACAGATACACGCAGTCGTAAGGAAGGATGTGATAATAAAAAATGTAAAAATCTTACTCATATTTTTAGTATACTCCTTAATGTCCCAAAGTCAAATTTGAATAAGTCATGTTTTTATGTACGGGGACCGAACGTCAATAACGCTCGGCCCCCTTTTAAAATCTTACTATTTCGACAATGCTACAAATTTAGCATCCAAATCCTTAGTATTTTCTTCAGGATTATCCAAGAATGCTTTTTGCATTTCTATAGATGAGAATTTATAAATCTTGCCTTTATACTCTATAACAAAATGATCACTCCCTTTCATTTTCATCCCAGATAAAAGACAGACTGGGCAATACCCTTCAATGGCAACTGGAGTATTGGCATCATCTTTCATCATGCCATCACCCAACATCATACCTTTACTTTGGCCATTCATTTGAGCCATTACTAAACCTGATGTAGTTAAAACAAAAACAACGGTGATCACGGCGATACTTTTTTTCATACGTTCTCCTTTGGTTTGTTGTGTTTCTATTTTAGTTTTCCTCTTAATTCAAACCTTGCTTTCCATAGATAATAAATGGCCGGATAAACCAAAAGGCCCAGCAAAAACGACGTCACCAAGCCCCCGACCATAGGTGCTGCGATACGTTTCATCACATCCGCTCCCGCGCCTGTCGACCACATAATTGGCAGTAACCCGACAAAAGCAGCAGCCACTGTCATCATCTTGGGACGAAGACGCCTGACAGATCCCTGGACAATGGCATCTATCAAATCCTTGTGCGTATTCATCCGGTTTTGTTGAATTGCTTCCTTGTAAGCCAATTCCATAAATAAAAGAAGCAAGACCCCTGTTTCAGCATCCAGCCCCATGAGCGCAATCATTCCCACCCATACTGCAATAGAAATGTTATAGCCGAGCGCCCATAGTAACCACACTGCCCCAATCAAAGAAAACGGAACTGATAAAAGTACAATACCTGTCTGTATCATTGACTGAGTATTCATATAGAGAAGAAAAGCAATGATAAACAACGTCAAAGGCAAGACGAGTTTAAGCCTGTCGCGAACCCGGAGCATGTTCTCATACTGGCCGCTCCAAAGCAGGGTATAGCCTTCGGGCAATTGCAATTGCTCATCCACTTTTCTTTTTGCCTCATCGACATAGCTACCAATGTCACGTCCTGCCACATCGACATAGACATAGCCAGCCAACATACCATTCTCATTGCGGATCATTGAAGGGCCTGAGCGTAAAACAATATCCGCTACATCCCCTAATGGAACTTGCGCCCCTGAAGGTGTTGCAATTAAAACATGCTTTAACTTATCTACATTGTCCCGTAATTCTTTTGGGTAACGAACATTGACGGAATAACGCTCCTGGCCTTCGACCGTTGTGGTGACATCTTCACCACCGATGGCCGAACCGATGGTCATCTGTGCATCATGGACAGAAAGACCATAGCGAGCCAATTGGTCACGTTTTAGATCAAAATCCAGGAAATACCCACCTGCTGTACGCTCTGCATAGACGCTCCTGGTCCCTGGAATATCCTTAATGATTTTTTCTAATTGTGTACCAATGTGTTCAATCACCGTGGTGTCTGTCCCCAAAACCTTAATTCCAACGGGAGTACGCACCCCTGTTGAAAGCATATCAATGCGGTTTTTAATCGGCATCGTCCAAGCGTTGGTACTTCCCGGAATTTGTAACTTTTGATCCAATTGAGTAATTAATTCTTCATGGGAAATATGATCAGGCCAGAATGTTTTAAACGGCCCTTGAAGAAATTCCGGCCAACCGGAATACCAGCGATGAATTGTAGGCCACTGGTCCTCCGGCTTTAAAAGTACGGTTGTCTCCATCATGGACAAAGGGGCTGGGTCAGTTGAACTTCCGATCCGCCCGGCCTTTCCGTATACTCTTTCAACTTCAGGAAAACTTTTGATAAGATAATCCTGAGTTTGCAATAACTTTCCTGCATTCGGTGCTGAAATCCCCGGCATGGTAATCGGCATATACAAAATACTGCCTTCCCATAAAGGCGGCATAAATTCCGACCCTAATTTTAGATAAATGGGAACTGTTGTTAGCATTAAAATAACAGCGCCCAAAATAACTTGTTTAGGATAACGTAATACAAACCGGCAGATAGGATCATACATACGAAACAAAACCCTGCTGACCGGATGTTTTTCCTCCGGGTAATATTTACCAACCAATAAAGCATTGGCTATTTTTGAACGGAAAGGCTTTACCCTCAAGAGCAGCATTCGTAATGCCGGATTGAGCGTCACCACTAAAACAGCGGCAATGGCCATAGCAAAAGTCTTTGACCAAGCTAATGGTTTAAATAAACGTCCTTCCTGATCAACCAATGTAAAAATTGGTAAAAATGAAACTGCGATGACCAAGAGCGAAAAAAACACCGCAGGACCAACCTCTTTGAGGGCTTTAATACAGACCTCACGGTAATCTTCCTTGCGTCCCCCTGCTTCCCAGTATTCCAAGTGCTTATACACATTTTCCATCTGCACAATTGCCCCATCGACTAGGACACCGATAGAAATGGCTATACCAGCCAAGGACATAATATTGGACGTCAGGTGCAGTCCCAGCAGAGGGATAAATGCCAATATGACTGCAACCGGAATAGTGATGATCGGGATAAAAGCTGATGGAAAATGCCAAAGGAAAAATAGGATCACCAAGCTGACAATAATCATTTCTTCTGTCAGTTGATGCTTTAAATTTTCTATGGCCCTCAGAATCAGTTCAGAGCGGTCATAAGTAACTTTAATTTCAACGCCCTCCGGCAAGGACTTCTTTAATTCTTTGAGTTTTTCCTTAACCCTGCTGATGACATTAAGAGCGTTCTCGCCAAAACGCATGACAATCGTGCCGCCTACCACATCCCCCTGCCCGTCTAAGTCTGATAATCCGCGCCGAAGTTCAGGGCCGACACCTACACTGGCAACATCTTTGACCAGAATGGGAGTGCCGTTGTGATCGACACTAACAACGCTTTGCTCTATGTCTTTAATGGACTTTATATAACCATGCCCACGTACCATGTATTCCTCACCGCTAAAATCAACTAACCCACCCCCACTTTCTTCATTACTGTCTTTGATGGCATCAATCAATTTGTTCAAAGGGATTTTATAAACGAGTAATTTATCCGGATCAGCCGTAACTTGGTATTGTTTCACAAAACCACCCAAGGATGCTACTTCGGAAACCCCAGGTACGCTTTGTAATTGGTAACGTAAATTCCAATCCTGAAAACTGCGTAACTGCTGCAAGTCATGTTTGCCGCTCTTATCAACAAGAACATACTGAAATACCCAGCCGACACCCGTCGCATCCGGGCCTAATTCTGTCTTAACGCCTTCAGGCAGACGTGGAATAATTTTACTCAAATATTCCAGTACCCGGCTGCGGGCCCAGTAAATATCAGTACCGTCCTTGAAAATGACATATACATAGGAAAAACCAAAATCTGAAAATCCCCGGATGGCTTTGACCCCCGGCACTCCCAGTAAAGAAGAAACTATCGGATAGGTGACCTGGTCTTCAATAATGTCAGGGCTACGATCCCATGTGGAATAAACGATGACTTGGCTGTCTGATAAATCAGGAATGGCATCTAAAGGAATATTCTTGATAGCTCCAATGGCTGCCACTAAAGCCACGGTCACACATATGAGCACCATGAATTTATTCTTGGCTGAAAAGCCAATAAGCTGCTCAATCCAGCCTTCCTTTTTCTCGATATTAGGAACCATTGCTGCCCCCCTTCTTCTAAATCAGCCTGCACACGGCTTTCAGAATCCAGAAGAAAATTACCGCTGACCGCGATACGTTCTCCTTCATTTAAACCAGATTTAACCTCATAGCCGTCATCTGTTTCCCAACCGGTATGAATGACCCTGGGCTCAAATTTTCCCTTTTCTGTTTCTACAAATACAAGTTTTCGTAAACCTGTATCCATTACAGCATCTCTGGGAATAACAATAGCTTTATCTAATTCAACAGGCATGGACACACGGACAAACTCATTGGAGTGAAGTTCGCCATTAGCATTAATGTAGATACGTACACGTGCCGTGCGGGAATCCGGATCAATGATCGGATCAATGCTGGTGACAGTGCCATCGTAGGTTTCGTGATAATCAGGGATCTCAACACTGGCTTTTTGTCCCGCATCGACAAAACCCAAATCAGATCCAAAAATTTGAGCAAAAATAACAGCACCTTGTCCATGAGCGACTAACAGTCTATGATCAGGAAATAAATTCTTGTGCAATTGATCAATCGTTTCTGGGGTGGCTCCCATGTGGATTAAATCTAACTCTTCCTCTTTAAGCCTTCTTTGAGCATCTATGATCGTATAACTGCCTTGATTGATTCGGCGGTCAAGACGCTTAATGGCAATGTAATCTTCAACGTACTGTGTTTCTGCTTTATAAAGATCAGGGTCATAGGCCACAATTCCAGCCGCCCGTATAGTTTTGGTAACAATTTTTTTGCTAACAAGGGCGGTGCGGATTTCGGCCAATTGTTGTTTTTCTTGAGAAATTTCAACTGGCACATAACCAGGTATTCCTACCACAGCTTGTGTGGTAGATTCCTGATTATGAGAATGCCAGGGAACCAGCGCCATACCACAAATAGGGCATACGCCTGGCTTGTTACCCTTAATCCATGGATGCATAGGACAATACCAAGCTTGAGCTTCCGCTTGGAGTTGGTGGCGAGTAAGAGATCTTCGATCCCTTGCAATAAACCATCCTATGCCAATACCAACTACCAAAACTACGAAGACAACTGACAAATTTTTTATTTTATACATAGATAATCCTTGGTTTAAAAACACAAAAACCTTTCAAACACAAAGTATGAAAGGTAAAAATGATTTAAAACAAGGAATTAAATACGGAGAGTGAAGGTCCTAAGATAAAGCGGGGTGAAACTTGAGGTCAGTGGCGGACTGCCACGAGGATAAGCTAATACAAGAGAAGGTAAAAAAGTTGATGTAAGATGCTGATTAAAAAAGAAACTATGTGTATCAACAAGCGGAGCAGAGAAAGAAATAATATGACTATGAAAAGCTTCAGCGTTCGTCAACTTATACGAACAGTTGCTATCAGGGGTGGATGAATGAGAAGAATCCTGGGACGAGCAATGGCTGCACATAATGACTTTATGAAAATGCGCCATAACAGCCGGTGCCACACAGCAACATATGACCGTCGCCATTCCCAATGAGGCAGCCAACAAAGCAACTATAAAAAGTTTAAATATTTTACCCATCGTTTAAAGTCTACCATGAAAATTTTTAAAAGCCAGAATTTTATATCGAGAATTTTATATCAGCCTTTTTTCTTTAAGAAATTAAATATGTCTACAAATTTAATATGCCACAAATTAGGAAACCCGTCACTAATTTAAACAGCGACGGTATTACAGTACATAACAATCGTTGGTGGGACTCTCCTTCTGAAATGAAGAGTTGCAATTTTAAACCACTTCTTAAAAATCTACCGCGCCCTTCTCTTTACCTTTAGATTCAAACAGCAATGTTTCAACTTGCCTTAAAAGTTCTTTGGCTGTCACGGGTTTGTGCAGATACCTTTCCGCACCTGCCCCGTAACACTCTAAAATATCCCCACCTTCAACAACTGTCAAAAAAATAATTGGGATGCTTTTAGTTCGACTATCTTGCTTTAAAATCTGACACACTTTCGGACCATTCATTCCAGGCAAAATATAATCAAGAATGATCAAATCAATTTGATTATTGTATATAATGCTCAGACCTATCTCCCCATCAGCGGCTTTAAATATGGAATAACCTTTCTTTTCTAAAACCCTTTGGATAAACATCATATCTGCTGTGCTATCTTCAATCACAAGAATAGATCCAATTGAACCTTGCTGTTCCTTACCACTAATATTCTTAAATATATTAAACACAGTCACCTTTCCTGTTTTCCTTAATTCTGCTTCATGAGCCCTTGAAGCTTTCTAATTTCACTCAAAGCAGCTTCAGCAAAGACTTTTGGAAAATATTTTCCTTTAGCAATCTTCTCCAAAGCAATGGCTGGAGCTTTAAGCCTTAACCTTATTTCCTCTATGAATTTATTTTTATTTTTCATTATTACTCGCTATTCTGTTGGCTATAGCCAATGGACATTTGTTGGCAATAGCCTACAGTATAAATACTATGGCAATCAAAATCAAGAGTGAAAAAGTTGATGAAGAATTAGCAACGGCGTTTCGTAAAAAACGCAAGAAATCCCATAAATCCCAAGAAGAAATTGCACATGAGGCAGGAATCGATAGAAGCTATTTAAGTGAAATTGAATGCGGAAAAGTTTCCGTAAGCGTGGCGGTGGCCCACAGGATTGCGAAAGCCTTGAATACTTCCTTAAGCCGGATCATGAAAGAGGCTGAAGATAAGTTATAAAATATATTAAATTTTTAGCTTAAGAGATCTTTTAAGACCTGTCTTTATCCAGTTTTATCATTTGCACTAAATCATCTTCCTGGTCATGCCCCTTTAATCGCCCCCATAGATACCCAAGCTTATAGCACATCCCACCACTCATAAGACGCCAATTTGTGCCCTCCAACGTCTTTTTTATAAGCCTTTGAAGCTTATGAATACTGTCATACTCTTTTCGCAAAGGGTCAGCATCCTGCGTATTAAACGCAATGATGATATGTTTGCTTACATCGGGCTTCTCAAAAATCAACCTAATGTATTTCTTTTTTTCCAGCTCCTGGGAAAGAAGCTGTTCTAATCCAACAATCTTGATCTTCTTTAACTTTGTTACCTCTTGATAAACTGGATCAACCTGCTTTTGCTTCATCTTTTCTAAACTATCTGTGACAATCTCTAACCATCTAATACCTTCCAAATATTCTTGACTCTGTTTTTCAGACAAACAAAATTCAGTCCGATGCTTGTTAAGCAAATCACGATCTCTTAATTCTTTTTCTGCCCTCTCAGCTTCTTTTTTATCCAAATCATTAATTTCGATTTCTTCAAAACCACAGGAAGTACAATTTTTTGTCCACGTAACGATTCTTCCCTGCTCCGAATATAAAATCTCTATTTCTTTATCACACTTAGGACAATGATCAGGGTCGGGAATATATAGTTGACCATCTTCCCAAATACTCTCTCGCTTCCCACACGAAAGACATTCAAACATAAATATCACACGGAGCGGTTCAGATATGACTAAGAATTGTCTTAAAATACTCTTCATCCGTTGGGAACATCGAGGACAGGAGCTACTTTCTGGCTCTTGAATATTTTCTAATTTCTCACCACGTCTTCGGTCTGTTTCTATCCATTTTTGTACCGTTGAAGCTTTGCCTTCGAAACGCTGCTCTTTAATACTATGCAGTTCAATACATGCTGCCCAAGTAAAAGCCCTGCTTCTTTCTTCCTCAATCAAATTATCGATCTTTTCATCGTTAAATTTCTTTTCCCTTAATTTACTCCACCGTTCAATAGATTCCAAACAGCTTTCTATAGTCCAAAGATCATAGCGGTCATTATAACCAGACTCTTCTTCTAAATATTTAAAAAAAATGTCCAATTTCATTTCAAGAAGATAAATCCATTCGCAACTGGCGAAATCATTACTACATTAAATGTGAAAGATACTTTTTTATTATAAATTTAGCAGCCTTTCTGCCTTTTTCCTTCAGTAAGTCTAACGCCTTACCAATAACTGACTTGAAATCGGTCTCATATCTATTAACAAAATCCAAATCTTCTTGAGTCCACCCCAATTGCAAATCAGAATGGTTACTATCCATCTTAATTGTGCCTAAATAAGGAATGTCTTTGTTCTGGTTTAAAATGAACATTTTATTATAGATTAAAGATTTGTTTCGTCGTGTTAATGTCGCATAAGACCCGTACAAGCCGTGAAAGACTGATTTGTTTAAACTTTCTTCATTTACATAGTCCGATGATGCAGCATCGCTAATGATAATAGTCTCACAATTCTGGGGTAAAATTGATATGTCTCCGTCCTTATCTGGCATTAAGGCGTTAGCTCCCAAACAATCATACGCTCCACCATCTGCTAAACAGACAGCCTGTTCTTTAGACAATTGTAATTTTTTAGGCAAAAAGACTAATGGAAAGGCAGCAGAATATGCAACGGCCTGACTTAAAAGCAGATTTGGTAGAATATGTTTACCACTTCTATACGACCCGCTAATTCTCTTACTAAATTTAAAATTACTCCCTGTTGTTAAATCTGACGCATTTAGAATTAAAAGAGGACGTTCAGGAATTTCAGTTAGCTTAATCCCGTTAAAGATTTTTTTATCCAAAACACTGGCAAGTGCATCTGGGTCAATTCCTCTATTAATAATAAGTGAGAAATATTGCGTTGGATTTGATAATGAAGCTTCTAATCCCTCTTTAAGAATCAATTCGGTTTTCTGACAAAAACTATTCCAATCTTTTGAATAAACTGCCCATAAAGCTCCAATAACAGCTCCACCAGATATCGCTGAAACTACGTCTATCTTGTGATCAATATTTAATTCATGCAGGGCTTCAAAGACTCCATAATGAAAAGCTATGGCCCTACTTCCACCACCTGATAAGGCTAATCCAACACCCTTTTTCTCACTCATATTTATCCTACATTTGATTTATATAAAAACCGAAACTATCTTTATCTCCAACAATAACCATCATTCCCGGCAATCCTTCAGTGAACATTAGTCCATTCAATAATTTAAGGGCCTTGCGGTCATCTTGACTAGGAGAACACCCATAACCATCAGGATGTGAATGCCATTCACCGATATATTCCAAATTATTTGAGGTGACTTTCTTTATCCTGTCAACTTCACTTTGTAGCCCTTCACACCCTCTTATATAACTAGTTGGCCACTCTTTACTATCTGACGGAGAAAGTATAGTATCGACCACATATACCGTCTTTGTGTTCAAATCAAATGATCCAATTAATACCCCTCCGGTCTCATTTGGTAAACGTTCTTTCCTAAATTTGCTCATTTTATCAAGAAATAATTGATCAGTGATTATTGTCCATTCCCCTAAATTTTGCCTAATCGTCTTGGCAGAAACGGCCTCATATTTGCGTATGGCCATTTCGGAATCAATTTTCCAAATTATAATCCTTGCATCATCCCTTTGAATTGTTTCTTTTATGACCTTACTGGCAATACCTGATGTAACTGCCACAAAATCCTGCTGGATAACACTGCTTATATCTCGGCACGTATTGCTATAACGTATCCGCCCTTCAGCGCTCTCTAAATGGTCTTCCAATTCATGCTGGCTCAATAAAAATCTATAATATTGCATTTCTAAATGGTCTATTCGTACATCTCTCTTTTTATCTTCAACAAGGATAATAAGAGCCTTCCCCGAGGGGTTAAGGAAGCATGAAATCACACGCGCCTTTGTTTGGAAAGCCGCAAGATACCTGGGTACTCCAATGGAAGCACTGCAATCTAAGATAGTCTCCGAGGATAAAAGTCAACAGGAGTAAGAATATCATCACAAATTGCACTCTCAACAACAATCTCTCCTAATAGGTAATTAGCTGTTTTGGCCAAATTAATGGCCTTAGAGAAACCAACACTACTATGATTTAAAACATGTCTGGCCAAATTATGAGGCAACAATATATCGCTATCTATAAGGCCCCATTTACCAACACCCGACCTTATTAAATTCATAAAAATCTGAGAACCAAGAGCTCCTAGACCTATCATTGCAATCTTTGTATTAATCATGGAAGATAGTCCATTAATTTTAGTTGCCAAATCCCTTGAAAATCCGTAATGTACCTGGCAAAGGTCAATAAACACTTCCTCACCAGACTTATCTGGAACTAATACAAACCCAGGCACATCATTAACCATCTTCCAAACACCAATCCCTTCTCCCACTTTCATAATATTCTCAAGACAAAAGAACCCATAAATATCCGTCGCGTCTATTGATGTACCACCCTTTCTCGTTTTAGGAAAAATAACAATCAATACAAGGTTCTTTTGAAGAAGATTATCGATCTTCTTTTCTTCTTGCCATTTCTTGAGATTTTCTCGCAGTATTGTGATTAAATCAATCCCAACCGTTGAAAGAATGCCATGCAATTCGTGTAGGGTTCCAGG
>Ga0206817_1179_pt1 | contig 17079 bp, 24 predicted proteins | sample Alteio_BWOrgCont_89_FD_152873 | JGI IMG/M metagenome (GOLD analysis project Ga0206817, IMG submission 152873) | Enriched cells from forest soil in Barre Woods Harvard Forest LTER site, Petersham, Massachusetts, United States -... | ecosystem: Environmental > Terrestrial > Soil > Temperate forest >...
CAACTCGGAAGTGATAAGGAGGAGTTCTGTGATTAGAAAATATCTTCTATCGATGAGCATGGCGGCAATGGTGATTTTGACGAACGTCTCGGTGGATCACGCTCAGGCGCAAGCAACTTCGGCTCAGAGCAGCGTGGATCAGGATATCGCCCTGCTGCGGAAGGATATCCGTTCGGATAAGAAGCAGATCATCGCTGCCAATTTGCAGTTGACTGATGCCGAGGCTGCGAAGTTCTGGCCCGTATACGACCAGTACACAGCAGAGCTCGCCAAGATCAACGATGCGAAGCTTGCGGCTATTAAGGACTATGCGGCCAACTATTCGACTCTCACCGACGATAAGGCATTGGCGTTGACCCGGCAGATCATTGGGATTGAGGAATCGGTGGGGCAGTTGCGCCTGAAGTATGTGCCGATATTCAGCAAAGTGATCTCCGGTAAGAAAACTGCCTTGTTCTTCCAGTTGGACCGGCGGCTTACGGGGTTGGTTGATCTGCAGGTGGCGTCGGAGGTTCCTCTGGTTGAACCCTAGTGTCACGCGGCACTCAAATCCCGGAATATGGGCTAGAGAGCTGTTTGGTAGGACTTAAATCCCGGAATGCGAGACGCTCGTCCGTCTCGATTGCGCGAGTGAGGCTATACATTGCCTGGGCGAGATCCTCGATGGTGCGAAAGCTCACAATCATCTGGCCGGGAATGAACTCGACATTTACGGGCAGGGAATCGAGTTGCAGTGGTTCAACGTCACGGCGAACGAGGGTAATCGCATTACTCCTAGCCATAATTGCCTTGCTCATGACCCGCCATTGAACACTTACACCAATACTGCTAACGACCGATTGCAGAAAACAAAGCCCGCCTGATATGTCGAACCTGCCTTCTCTCAGCGGAATTGCGAGCGGAGCGAGAACATTCGCCCTGCTGGACAACAGAAGACTGGGAGGCGAAATTTATCACCAGTGAATAAATAAAGTAAGGCACAATGCCTGCGTGACGTTTTAATGCCGATGTGGAGCCAGGATTGAGCACGACGGAAGGAGGCAAGATGAATTCACTTACAGGAGTGTTTATGATCGGACGACTGTTGCCGGCCGTTGCGGCGTTATTCGCATTTTGCGGTATATGCGTGACCTACGTGGCCATGGCACAGGAGCACCCTGCACATGAATGGGGTTACAGTGGGAGTGAAGGGCCTTCGCACTGGGGCGAACTAAGTCCCGAATTCGCCGCATGCAAAACGGGCCACCTCCAGTCCCCAGTCGATATTGTCGGTGCTCAGAATGCTGACCTGCCTGCAATTCAGTTCGAATACAAAGCCAGTGCGCTCCACATCATCAATAACGGCCACACGATTGAAATCAACTACGCTCCCGGCAGTTTCATGAGAGTCGGAGACAAGCGATACGAACTAAAACAATTCCATTTCCACCATCCAAGCGAGGAGACCATCAAGAACAAACGGTTTCCCATGGAGGTCCACCTGGTGCACTCAGATGGCGACGGGAATTTGGCTGTGGTATCCGTTCTGTTGGAAGAGGGTTCTGCAAATTCGCTTGTTGAAACGCTGTGGGGTCTTGCGCCGAAGACGGCAGGTCCGGAGAAGACGGACGATAACCTGCAAATCAATGCCGCGGACTTGTTGCCGGCTAGCCGGAGCTATTTCACTTTCGCCGGTTCGTTGACGACTCCGCCGTGCACCGAAGGCGTCAGTTGGTTCGTACTCAAGATGCCTGTAATGATTTCGAAGAAACAGGTTGCGACGTTTGCCGCGATCTATCCATTCGATGAGCGGCCAACTCAGTCCCTGAACGGCCGCACGGTGCTTGTAAGTAAGTGATTGTCGACCTCACAAGCACGACTGACCTGGACAAACAATGACGGAATCGGGAGTTCACTGGTCCGAGAATACGTTGGCGCTGACAGACTGGTTCGCTCGGTCAGGAGTTATATCTACGCATCCTGGCGTCATCCGGGTGGTTGTCCAGAGCCAACTCCTACGGTCCCAGATGGGCAAGACCGGTGGCGTGCGTCTCGCACGACCAGCAGCAGAGATCACCCTGCGGGACATCTACGGCGCGGTCGTAGCCGATACCAAAATTTGGGCGCCTCGAACCGGAATTCCGCATCGGTGCCTGGTGAGTTCCCACGTACAAGGCTACTTCGAAGAGTTGATTGACGACGCGCAGGAGGCGATCCTGTCCATGCTCGGGCAACGCACTCTGCTACAGGCCCTCACTGATTGGAGATTCGCGAGTGTGCGAAGAGGACCACCAGCAAAGTTCGACTATCGGTACAAAACAAGAGGTAGGACACACTGCAAGATGCAGTGGCGCAGAAATAGGAGCTTCTGAACCTTGGGTCGCTCTGGATCTCTGGGATGCCGGAGTTGTGCCTAAGAAGCTCAGTGAGCGTGATCTTGTCCCAGCTTTTCGGCGCATCCGGCAGATATTTGCGGACGGGATCTTCAATGCGAAGTTTGGCGTCCTGTTGCAGCAGAAGTACAAGCGCTGCGGTGAATTGCTTTGTCAGGGAGCCAATCTGGAATTTCGTGTCCGGATCATTGGGGATATTTTGTTCTAGATTTGCTTTTCCATACCCCTTGTTGCGTAGGATCTCGTTGCCACGAGCCACCAGAACAAATCCCATGAAGGTGTTGTCCGCAGTGTATGAGCTGGCGGTCTGCTCCAGGCGCTCTCGGAGAGATGCTTCGCTTGCTTTTTGCGCCGCTGCGATACCGTGTTTTGCGATAACGCAGGCGATTAACAATATTGCGATTCCGGGAAGTTGGACTCGACGCACCGTGTCCATTGAGTTGTCCCTGAAAGGCCTTATCGCAGCCTTACGATATCGGCGGCCGTCGCTATCGGTCAAACCGCTGGCCGCGGAGGGGCCAGGAAAGCCTACAGATGAGGCGCTGCTCGCGCATGATTGGTTTTTGTCGTCCACGCATGGCGTTGAATTCGACGGCAAACGCGAGTTTGTGAGCTTTGACGAGTACTGCTTCTGGCTCGGATTGAATGCTGAGGCTGAGCGGTTGGCTTTGCTGGAGGTTATCGACGCCGGCGAAGACGCTTTCTATACCGATGAAGCGTGCGAACGTCTCTTAGCTCTTAAGGTGGGCGATCCGGAAGATAACATCTTCGCTCTGGGCGCGTGAGCAGATCAATAATGACTCAAATGGAAGCATCACACGAAGCACAGAAACGCTATGGCAAGAGAGCGATTCTGTGGTCCGATAAGAAGGGCAAACGCTTTGCGATCTATGTAAGGCGTCTCAGCGGCAGCAACAGCTTAAAGGCGTGGGCGATTCGTGGAAAGGGCCCTGCAAGACGCAGCGCGCCGACAGGAAAATAACGCTTGTCGTATAATGCGGAGCGTTATACGATAGACGTATGATAGTTAGCTTCAAAGACGCTGACACGATGGAATTGTTCACGGAGAGAAAGAGTCGCCGTTGGGCATCTATCGCCAAGGTTGCGCGTAGGAAGCTAGATCAACTCGAAGCTGCCATTTCCCTTGATGATATGCGTATACCTCCAGCAAACAGGCTGGAAGCGTTGAAGGTTGATCGCAAGGGGCAACACAGCGTCAGAATTAACGATCAATACAGAGTGTGTTTCGTGTGGAAGCAGGACGGAGCACACGATGTAGAGATAGTCGATTATCACTGAGGTAATCGACTGGAAAGGCAAGGTAAGAGTATGACCATCAAGCGTCCGGATACCGGTTGGAATATTAAGGAAGTAACGACTCATCCTGGTGAGATGCTTGCGGAGGAATTTCTCAAGCCGCTCGCGATCAGTCAGAATCAGCTAGCGCTCGATATCCATGTACCGGCAACACGGATCGGGCAGATTGTTAAGGGTAAGCGCTCTATTACACCCGATACGGCTTTGCGGTTGTCTATCTACTTCGGAAACAGCGCAGAATTTTGGATGAATCTTCAGCAAATGTATGACCTCAGCAAGACACGCAAAGACGCTGGGACGCAGATAAAGCAGGAAATCAGGGCGATGGCGCAATCTATGCCTTCGAGGAGAGTGATCGATACATCTCGATAAGAGATTCGTGGTGAGCCAGCATGGCATTCCCCACATCTTTTGGGATCATCCCGTTTCTATTAAAAATTTCCGTCTTTTGATGTGCTCTTGCTCAATACTGGCAACAACCATAGCGATGCGTTAATGTGGGTGATGTAGCGAGTGACTTAAGCTACTTGACCGCGCTCGATAGCACACGAGCGGAGATAATTGTCCCTATTCTGGACGATACTGGCGATCACGTGACCGGCACAATTGATGTGGAAAGAGAACATCTGAACGCGTTTGATTTCACAGCCCAGGCGTAGCTTGAAGAATGCGCTCGCGTGCTCACGAATTTCTGGACCAACGACAACTGAACCACAATACATCAACCTGTATGGCAAGGGTTAGCCTTTGGTCAACTATATTGATTTCTGGAAAATGCATCCCTTTTGGCCATCGGTCGTGAAAGCACCCTGCTGGCAATCCCAACCGCATAGTCAATCTCATCGTCCAGTTCCTGATGACTGAGTTTCTCATCGAATCTCGCCAGCCACTTGGCAGTCCGGCTCGCGAGAATGACGCAGGTGGCAATGAGAAGAGAGTTTCGGCCAGTCTGGACTATCGTGATATCCGCCGACCCCAAGCCCCATGGCGTACTCCAAGCTTTTCACTTGTATAGGAGAGCCTGCCTCTGAAAATCTCAGCTGGGAGATATCTGCGCCGTTCGCCACATAAGGGACAGTATGGATGATCCAACTAGCAGGCATTGCTCGCTCTGTACTCGGGATACAACGAAAAAAACAACCCCAACAGAGTTTCAGCGTTGACAGGAGATGCGCTGCGTGTCTGTTGAAACTCGCAAATAGCCAACAAATTCACTCATCTTTCCGGTCTGTAACGTCCTATTGAGATCAGTACAGGGGAAGAAAGTAAGACGTCAGACTTTGAACCGAAAGAAATTGTCGCTATAGTTCATGGCCTCTCTTCAGCCTCAGATTGACTGCGTAGGCATAGACGTTCTCCTTTCAAAAGATTATTCGCTGTCCGTTGTTAAAGCCTGTGGCGGCGGTGATGAAGGGCGTTGCCAGCAACGGAGGCCCGGGACTCAGATAGTTGAAGCCGAAGGGCGGAACAGAGTACATGATGCCGGCCGACAAGCCCGGAAAGGCGGTGTAAAGAGGCCGTAACTGGCTCGAATGTGGCGAGTGCCAAATGGCAGGGTGAAGCGCAGCCGCAACATGACTTTTCAAGGGCCACTCTGCAGCGCAGCGAAGCGGGTGGAAGGAATTTGCAGCGAGGGCGCGCGGCATCCCTGCCAGGTAGCGGGAAGGCAACAAATCTGAAGGAGAGGCAAAAGACTTGCGCGCTTTATTTCGATATGCCTCTACAATTTGTAACGGCATATGAACATGAGGACTGAGGGATCTGACAATGGCTGAGAGAACGATAGTGGATAAGGCGGGAGAGGTGGTTGGGATAGGAATGGAGATGGCGTCAGAAGTGGCAGGCGCCATCAAAACGGCAATTGGTGCAGCGGCAACCACGGTGACAGGGGTGGCGAAAAAGGAACCCGCCACGAAAGCGGCGAAGAAATCTCCCGCTAAGACAGCCACAAAAAAGGCGATGACAAAGAAGACCCCCAAAAAGACACCCGCGAAGAAGGCCGTTAAGAAAGTCCCGGCTAAGAAGGCCGCAAAGAAATCCGTAAAGAAGGCTGCAAAGAAGACTGGCCGATGGCGATCGTGAACTGGGGAGGAGTAGAGGGGTGCTACAACTGCCATACAACGGGCTTCAGTATTTCAGGGAGATAGAGCGGATGCCACGGCGTCCCGTTTTTAGCCAGCCTCAGCGTATGTGGAGTTACCCCGGCTTCCTTCATCAGCAAACGGGCCAATGCAAGCCCTCGGGACCTTAATGTGGCATGGCAGGGCTGCCCATAGGCGAAGACGACGATAGCGGCTTGCTTGGCCATCTCTATGAGATGAGCATCATTCTCCGGCCCTACCGGGTCGGGAACCTTTATAAGTCGCTTCTGGTCGGTGGTGCGGTAGGCAAAGGTATTGCCGACATAAATACCGCCATAACGCCAAGTCCTTGCGAAGCGGCCGCATTTCGCAACGGTAGGATCGTCGACAAGCGAATCAGCTATGCGGGGTTCATCATGACGAACATCGCATGAGGCTTTTCAGCGTCCCATGTGCGCGTGAGCCGATAGCGGTATTCCTGGGACTTACCTTCGAAGGTTGCAGTGCCGTGAATTCCATGGGGTAGGGTGATGCGTATTTTGCCGCCGGGATCATGCTTTGGGGTCATCTTAGGTTCATTAAACATGTCTACTTGTTGCATGCCAATGCCTGTATCTTTTCCCTCAGCGCCTCAGTCTCCAAGGTGGCTTCCGTCAACATGCGCGCCACATTCGCACCCCCAGCTTGATACGCCTCAAATACCGTCTGCATGTCGCTGTCGCCATACTGACGAATGCTATTGTGAGACGCGACGGGGCGATGTTGTAGCCTTCGTCTTTAGCCCAGACTTCAAACTGAGTGCGGGAGATGGCGATCATGAGGACCAACCTTCAGACAGACGACCTTGACGGCGGTTCCGCAACCGGCACTCCCCCGGTAACTACCGCTCAGCCCTCCTAACGCGCCTGCTTCTGATAACCGAAGCCTATGCCGCGTTCCTTGTGCTGTGAGTCTGCGGCATGCCTGCAGTGCATGACCCTTACTCCGCATGAGGACTGCGCGCCTTAGGCGCGACTACCTTCCAAGGCATCCCCCTTGCAGGCGGGATGGCCGCAATCGCAGATCGCTTCTACTGATCCCTTAATACTCTCGCAATGGGCGCTGCAGAACTTCTGTCCATCCGCGGGAACGCAGCTACAGGCTGGATTCGCACACTTTTTTTCACTCATGACGTCTCCTTGATGCCATTGAGGCACACGCGAAATAGGATGCAGGCCCGGCACGGTTGGAGATCGCTCCGCAATATTTTGTGAGGACAACCATGGAAACCTTATTCAGTTGCTGTTCTCGGATGCATGGAAATGGCTTCTTGGGAAGCTCGGGATCTCGCCCGTGTCATACGATGGTCTGTCGATTAGGTTTGCCATCGGAAAGGGAGAAGGGACATGACGCCTCACTCATCCCGTATCCTGAGCCGACCCAACAGCCCCACAACGCCGACCCCGAAGCACATGCCAGCGCCGATGAGGCCCAGAATGTCTGACCCGTGCAATGTCTCTATGCGTGGTTTCGACAAGCTCGCCAAGAGCGCAATCAGCCCAAGGGAAGCTACAAACAACCCTGTCAATCTGCTAGATTTCCGCATGCCCTCTCCTCTGGCCAACCCTCTACCGCGCCATGAAGAAAAAGAGCAACGCAACGGCGGCGACTATTCCCACTGGCCAAAGTATCAGCTTTATCGGACTGGTGGTTTGTAGTTGGGGTCGAGTCGCTTCTTTCGCTCCATCTCTGCGGCCGTCTTTCGCGCCATGTCCTGAATCATTCTCTTCGTTAAATCATCCATGATTCTTATCTCCTTCAAGCCCGACTGGCGGGTAGAGCCCACAGTGCAACCGCAAACTTATGGGTAGTGGTGATGCTCAAGAGCAATCCGTTGCAGGTAGAAAAGAGACCAAGTATCGATCGCGGGTTCACCGGGTTGGAGTGTGACTTTCATGAATGTCCTTTCTATTGCGTAGCTGAGTTGACGGGAGCCCAAACACTGGATGTTTGTCTCGGTCGTCGACTTTTTTCGCACGAAACCGCAATTAAGAGGTGGCCTATAGTACGTCGCATAACGAGTCTCTTGTCGCGGGTTCACCAAGGAGACTCAGAGGCGCTTAATACGCTCATTCCCCTGATCTATGAGGAACTCAAGCGCCTCGCGGCCAGTCATTTACGGCGCGAGAATGCCAACGCGACGATTCAAACAGCCGCGCTAGTACACGAAGCTTTCCTCTTACCAGAATGCTTGCCCCCGGAGCGATGGGCGAAAGCGACCAGGTGGCCACTGGCAAGACTGTGGAAGGCCAGGCACAGAACCGCCGCGTCGTCGTCCGCGTCATGCAGAATAAGGCCATTGCCGGGGTGCAGGCGCAAACAGCTACGAGTGCTCCGCCTCAGTAGTAGCTGGCTCGGGAGAGCTGGGCGGGGAAACTATGACGATCGATCAACTCAAAGCACCCAGGTTCCTGATTCTCGCATTACCACTCGTGCTGTTCAATTACGGTGATGCAGCGCAGGCGCAGAAGAAAAACCCCCTACGCCTGCAAGGCATCTGGTCCCGCATCACTATGCTCTGCAGCGAATATTTGTAGGTCGCAGCGACGAGATTGCAGTGGTTTACCGCGCACGTTCGGGAGGCGCGATGTGCGGGATGTAACCTCACATTAGCCCCACAATAAGGATTCTCTAACGTTACTTATCAATATCTTAGGCTGCCAGCCATTCCGCGTAAGTCGTTGATATTACGTTTGCAATTGTTCTGTTAACCGAAGGGTTGTAGGTTCGAGTCTTACCTGAGGAGCCAAATAATCAACAATTTAGCTCCTCCCGCGCTCTCGTGGTTGTCGCACGTGGCGTTTTCAGGCTCCGACGGATGTGAGTGCGTTTTTTTGGATGCTTCAGGCCTCTGCTCCTACAAATCTCCACGGCTCAAACGTCCCGCCCAGCTACCTGCTGTCGAGTTATCTCACCCATCACTGCCTTGGGTGCCCGCAGCGTATCTTCCGGGCTTAGCCGCGCGAAGAGATCAAGACCGCGAGCGACAAGCCCTGTCCACCCTGTCTGGTGGCTTGCCCCTAACCCGGCGCCATTGTCGCCGTGGAAGTACTCGTAGAATAGGATGTAATCGCGCCAGTGCGGATCTTCCTGGAACTTCTTCGTTCCCCCGTAGACCGGACGTCGGCCATTGGCGTCGCGGAGAAACATGCTCGCCAACCGGCGGTTAATTTCTTTCGCCACTTCAAACAGCGTCATGTACTTCCCAGAGCCAGTCGGACACTCGACTTTGAAGTCGTCGCCATAGAACGGATACATCTGCAGTAACCCTCGTATTAACAGGCCATTGACAGGCATCCATATTGGCCCACGCCAGTTGGAGTTGCCGCCAAACATGCCAGTGTTCGATTCGGCCGGAAGGTATTGAACGTTATATTCCTGTCCGTCGAGGTGCATCACGAAGGGATGCTCGAGGTGATATTTCGACAGAGAGCGTATGCCATACGGGCTGAGAAACTCGTTTTCGTCGAGCATGTAAGCCAGAATGCGCTGTAGCTTTTCCTTGTTGCAGACCGACGCCAGCCGTCGCCCTTCGTATCCGCCGACGTTCGGATCATCAGCTGTAGCGATCTTTTTCGCGACTTCCGGATGGCGCTGCCGGAACAAGGCGATCAGTTCCAAAATTCTAGGGTGTTTCGCGGCAAGGCCCGGCTCGAATACGGTTGCAGCACATAGGGGCAGCAGTCCCACCATCGAGCGGATCTTCAAACGCATGGCATCGCCATTTGGGAAATGGAGGAGATCGTAGAAGAACCCGTCCGCTGAATCCCACATCTCGTCGTGGTTCTCGCCGATACGATCCATGGCATAGGTGATCCAAACGAAATGCTCTATGAAGCGGTATGCCATCTCCTCATACATCGGGTCGTACTCAGTCAGAATAAGCGCAATCTCCAGCATGTTCAGGCAGAAGAATGCCATCCATGCGGTGCCGTCGGCCTGATCCATGTGCCCACCATTCGGCAGGGGCGCACTGCGATCGAAAACCCCGATGTTGTCGAGCCCAAGGAAGCCACCCGCAAATACGTTCCGCCCCTGCGGATCCTTGCGGTTGACCCACCAGTTGAAATTCAACAACAGTCCCTGGAAGGAGCGTTCCAGGAAGCGCAGGTCGGAGCGGCCCAGCTGTGTCTCAATCCTGTAGAGAAATAAGGTCGCCCAGGCGTGTACAGGCGGGTTCACATCGCTGAAATTCCACTCATACGCCGGGATTTGCCCATTCGGATGGGCATACAGGTTTCTCAGCATGAGCAGGAGCTGATCTTTGGCAAAGTCGAAGTCTACCAGCGAGAGCGCAATGGTGTGAAAGGCCAGGTCCCATGCTGCATACCAGGGATATTCCCACTTGTCCGGCATAGAGATGACGTCGCGGTTCAGCATGTGGAACCAATCAGCATTACGGGAGACTCCCTTGCCAGTTCCCACCAGGGGATGAGCGTCATGCTCGCTCAGCCACTTATCGACATCGAAATAGTAATACTGCTTGCTCCACAACATTCCGGCAAGAGCCTGGCGGTGGACGCGACTTTCATCGTCGCTCAGGTTATTTGGAGTGATCCGTTCATAAAACTCATTTGCATCCGCGAGACGGCTGTCGAAGATCTGATCGAACGTGGCGAATGCGGTGGACGCTGGCTTCGCACTCAGCCGCAAACGGACAACTTTGCTTCCTCCCGCCGGAACATCTAATACGTAATGAGCTGCGGCTTTAGTTCCCTTCTTCTCAGGATTGACGGCATCGTGTACGCCGGAGATTACGTATCGGTGAAAGGCATCCTTGACGTAGGGCGAAGCATTGGGCTGTCCCCAAAGACGACCTGCATTCGATTCGTTCTCGGTGAAGAGTAGCTCTGCCGCGCCCTCACACTGTAATACGTAATCGCCGAGTTGCGGATGAGAGGCGTGAATCCCGTTCTCAGCGATCTGACCCAGCACAGGCTTCGGTTCGCCATCGCCCCAGGACCACGTGTTCCGGAACCATAGCGTCGGAAGCAGATGGAGTTGGGCTACTTCCGGTCCTCGATTGTGGACGGAGATTCGGACCAGCGTTTCTTCCGGATCGGCCTTGGCATATTCCACAAAGACATCAAAATAACGATCTTCATCGAAAATACCCGTGTCGAGTAGTTCGTACTCCATCTCTTCGCGCGAACGCCGCCGGTTTGTTTCTACCAGATCGCGATAGGGATACTCCGTCTGCGGGTATTTATAAAGGTACTTCATGTACGAGTGCGTAGGAGTGCTGTCGAGGTAGAAGTAGTATTCCTTAACGTCTTCACCGTGATTGGACTCGCTGTTGGTCAAGCCAAACAAGCGCTCTTTCAAAATGGGGTCGCGCCCGTTCCACAACGCCAGCGCGAAACAAAGCTGCTGCTTGTCGTCGGAGAAACCGGCCAACCCATCTTCTCCCCACCGATAGGCGCGTGATCGGGATTGATCGTGCGTGAAGTAATCCCATGCATTGCCGTCAGCGCTGTAATCCTCGCGTACCGTGCCCCACTGCCGCTCACTGAGGTAGGGTCCCCACTTTTTCCAGGGAATAGCCTGTTCACGAGCTTCGTTCAGCCGTTTCTGTTCAGTAACCTCAACATACGAGAGGGGGGAACGCTTCTGCGCTTCAGGGTTCATAGCTCTCTCCTTCGCTCCGGACGATCGGGGGAAACAGCCCCCGTATGCTATCAGGTCTTTCTATTAGTAGCGTGAAAATGATAGAAACTCTCGAAGTTTAAGATCATCTATCTGTTACAAGACCATAGTAGGCAATGTTTTAGCGTCGGCCGATGGTCAAAACTTATACTGGAGCAAGTTGGTTGGATCGAATGAGAGACGCCGACATCCTATAGAACTAGCTGCGCGACTCCAGAAACTAGGAAAGATTTCATGAGCTTTGGTTCGCTGGTCTTCACTCCCCTCGTCAAGAAACTGCAGGAGCGTTACGGAAGCCGTCGGCAATACGAGCGAATGGAGAATTCAGGAGTTTCGCACAATCGCTTCGGAGAGTTCGAGACTGAGTTTCTTGTCGAACGCGACAGCTTTTATTGGGCAACAATAGGAGCAACAGCGTGGCCGTATGTCCAGCATCGCGGCGGTCCAAAAGGCTTTCTCAAAGTCATCGATGATCACACGCTCGCTCTCGCAGATTATCGCGGAAACAAGCAGTTCATCAGCACGGGCAATCTGCTGAACGACAACCGCGTGGCTCTCATCATGGTCGACTATCCCCGGCAGGCTCGCCTGAAGATACTGGGCCGCGTGGAGATCTTCGAAGGTGAGAAAGCAAAGGGCTGGCTGGACCGTGTCCGCGTGCCGGGATATCGGGCGGTGATCGAGAGGGTGTTCGTCATCCATGTCGAAGCCTACGACTGGAACTGCCCGCAGCACATCACGCCACGTTATACAGCGGATGAGATCCGCGAAGGTATGCACGCGATCGAAGACCGTGTCAAAACGGGGGAGTTGGAAAATGAAAAGCTGCGCAAGGAGCTTTCTGAATTGCGCAGTAACTCGAAAGTTTGAAGGAGCAATGACCATGTCCTCACGTCCCCCACTCCCTCCGTTTACCCACGAGACAGCCATTCAGAAAGTTCGTCTCGCAGAGGATGGTTGGAACACGCGCGACCCGGAGAGAGTAGCGCTTGCATATACGATCGAATCGCGATGGCGGAACCGTGCAGAATTTGTCACGGGACGTGAGCAGATCACTCAATTCCTGACGCGGAAGTGGGCGAGAGAACTAGACTACCGGCTCATCAAGGGGTTGTGGGCGTTCACGGGCAATCGCATTGCGGTGCGTTTTGCCTACGAATACCACGACGATTCAGGAAACTGGTTTCGTGCCTATGGCAACGAGAACTGGGAATTTGACGCGCAGGGTCTTATGTATGCACGCCACGCGAGCATCAATGATCTACCTATCAAAGAGTCTGAACGCAAATTTCATTGGTCGATCGGACGACGGCCGGACGACCACCCAGGTTTAAGTGACCTGGGTTTGTAGCAGGCTCGGTACGTCTGTCAGAGGTCCAGTTCGATCTCTGACTGCGGAGTAGAACAGCAGATTAGGACATTGCCCTCGGCAGGTCGATCGAGTGGCTCAGGTGCGTAGCAAACTCTGCCGTCGATCAAGCCAGACTCACACATATGGCAGACACCCGTCCGGCAGGCCCACCTGACAGGAACATCGCAGGCTTCGGCAAATTCGAGAAGACTTTGAAATTGCGAATTCCATGGCACTGAGAGGCCACTCCGCGTAAAGGAAACCTTTGGACCGGCTCCGGGAGTTCCGACCGGTGGATGGGACGGCTTAGATTGGATGCTGGCAATGCCCGGTGTTACTGACGATCCAGCTCCGAAGGTTTCCGAATGGATGCAGGCATCCCGGACACCCCAGGCTTGCAAGCCGGAAGTCAATTCCGCGAGGAAACCGGCGGGGCCGCAGAGATAGAAGTCAGCATTCTTCGGCACCTGGAGTTCTTGCAATGACGAAAGATTTAAATGCCCTTGCGCGTCATAGTCCTGGCCCAGACGATCTGCATCTTCGGGCTTGCTGTACACGATAAACGAGTGACTGTGCGGAAGCATGGCCAGAAGTTTCCGGGCTTCGGCAGCGAAAGGGTGTTCCGCTCCATTACGGGCGCCGTACAACCACCAAATCTGCCTCAACAAACCATCAGAAGCAGATGCGAGCGAGTGCAGCATCGAGAGCACCGGCGTTGCACCGATCCCCGCACTCAACAAGACTACGGGGCTGCCGCCTGGCGCAAGTGTAAAGCTGCCCCTCGGCGCGCTTACGTCAAGAACATCGCCAACGTGAATGTAGTCGTGGAAGTACCGGCTTCCTGCACCGTCGGCACGCTTCACGCTGATGCGATATGTACCGATACCCTGAGGGCCGGACATCGAATAGCTTCGCAGGATTGGAGTCGCGCCTTTGCCCGGCTCGATCTTGAAGGCCAGAAACTTCCCTGGGAGCGGTGCTGGTAAGGGTGATTGATCCTTCGACTCCAAGACAAACGACAACACATCAACGCTCTCTCGCTGGATCGCAGCCACTCGCAGAGAACGGAATCCCTTCCACAGAGGCGCCGGCTCTGTAGAAGGAGCGAGACCTGCATTCCCGCCCTGTTTGTCGGCGTCCGCTGCCGCGATCAATGCTTCGAGTGATCGCTTCCAACCCGTACTCAGCGATGGAATACGCAACGCACGTTGCAGTCGATTGAGCGGATGCCCGGGAAGATAAAGCAGAGCATCCATCTCAGCAACCGTGACGCCTTCCGGCCCGTCAGCAATCTTGATGATTTCGTCCCCCGCGCCGATCTCGCCCTCCTCGATCACGCGAAAATAGAAGCCTGGTCGCTTATGAGAGACAAGCAACGAGGGCATCTGCGGATTGTTCATTCGTATGCCGACGCGATAGCAAGTCACACGCGGCTGCGTCACCTCGAACAGCGCATCACCAATTCGATAGTGATCGCCAATGCAGACTTCGTTGTCAGCGAGTCCGTCGACCGTCAGATTTTCACCAAACTGACCATACTCGAAATCTTTCCGCTGAAGGTGGGCTTCCCAATGCCGGTAGGATTCGAGTTGATACACCATCACTGCCCGGTGCTCTCCACCGTGTCCTGCAAGGTCTCCCTGTCCGTCGCCATCAATGTTGAGCCGGCGCACCATGACTCGTCCGGAAACGGGCCGCTTCCAGACGGCAGTGTGAACCACTTTGCCTTGCCACTCGACGTCGCGCGGGAGGCCGACATTCACTGAGATAAGTGAATTCACTTGATTCGCCCCTTGGATTGCAAAGTATCGCGACTCTAGTTCTCCGAACAAGCCCTGCATGGACCCCGACCTCGTTCTACAGCTACGCAAAAGGAGAATCAGCAGGGTCATTCCTGGCGGAATGCTGGCCAACATGTGCATCGAATCTCATTCGCGAGAACTGCTGGAGCGAGGGTTCGCAGTTGTAAAAGACGCACGGTGGCTTCACATCATCCGGAGTGGGCCTATGGCTATACGGCAGCGCTCATTCATTACGCGTTTCTCGCCCATCAGTCCTGACAACGGACCAGGCAGTCAAAGCGATGGAGCGTGGTTCGCGATCATAGGATAGGGCGCAGAGAGCTGCAACGAAATCTAGGACCTTTGCAGCACGCCCAGTTGATGGAGCATCCCCAATTCGTCCGAGCTCCCCCATCGCTCCACCATCTTCCCATCTTTGAATCTCGATATTTGCAGGCCGCGGATTTTTATCTTTTTGCCTGTTGGCGCAATTCCCATAAGTAGGCCATCGTGCGTGCCAGTCAGTGTATAGGCAAAAGCGAGTGATTGTTCATCCGCCACCATTGTCTCTAGTGCGACATTCAAATCTGGAAATGCGATCCGCATCTCCGAGAAGAACATTCGATAGCCTTCTGGCCCGGCCACCTGACCAGGAGCCGGGTCATGATCGATGTTTTCCGCAGCTACAACTTCCTTGAATAGATCGAAGTTTCCCGTATTCACCGCTTCGGCAAACTTGCCGAGTGCTGCCAGATTGACCTCTTTGCTCATGACCACGATTCTCCTCGCTATGAAATGTCTGATGCAGACTGACTCAACAGTTGGTGTAAGGATACAGAAATTGCCGGAAGCCAGTATCCCACGCCTCGCCTATCGGGGCGCGGACGGTTCATCGAGCTTTGTACACTGGCTTGTCGATTCGATTGTTTTGAGCCTGTTTCGTATTTCCGGCATATCCGGACTGTAGATCAAGACCCGTTTGAGCACATCGAGAGCGCGGTCTTTCTCGCCGAGCATACATTCTAGCGTACCCAGGTTTTCTCCCAGACCAAGTATGTCCTCATTGCGTGTGAAAACTGGACGCCATAGCGCGGCTGCCGCTAGAAGGTCGCCGGATTTTGCCAGCAATGTGCCGAGATTGGTCGTGGCCGTCAGAGAGGTGGCGTCTTGATTGAGCACAGCCCGATAAAGCTTCTCCGAAAGAGCGCGATCGCCATTCCACTCGGTGAGGATGCCATACGCGCGAAGCACAGCCGTATCGTCGGAAGACAAGCGCTCTTCGGCCGATAGGAGAGCCATAGTGCGCGCCCTTACCTCAGTATTTCCATTAACGGTCAGGTTGTAGTAGGCCAGCGCAAGATCGCGGGGGTTACTGCTATCGGGCAGGATGGGTACTAATTCCGTCCTGTCCTCTATACTGCCCGCGTTAGATTCAGCCTGGTCTGGATGCTGGCGGATGCGGTGGTCAGTCCAGGCTACATGCGGAATGTTTTTCGCGCCAATCTTTGGCATGTGGCAACTAACGCAATCCAGATTACTTGCATAGTGGTTGTTCGCGTACTTCGGTTGCATGTGGCAGGCGAGACATTTGCTGCGGTAAAAGGTTACGCGCTCTACGGGAAGTGGGAAGCGATGCGGATCGTGGCAATTCATGCACGACATTTCAGCGCCCGTCGCCCGCTTGCATTTGCTTGAGTTGAACTGCTCGATCTCACTCACACCACGCTTTGTGTTGCTTTCGCTCGAATAGGAGAAGTAGGAAATGTAAGCGGCAATATTCTCCCCCGGTTTGAAATCAAGGACAGAGCGGCCGTAGCGCTCGACACTCGTCGCGCCTTCGAGATGACAGACGATGCAGATCGAGTCGCGCTTTGCAGGCTCTAGTTTGACAGGATTCACTACTTCCGCGGCTCCACTGGTCGATACGTGCGCGCGCGTGTCTCCATGACAGCTCTCGCAGGTAATGCCGACATGAAGGAATGGCAATCCCTGGTAGCGATTTTCCGTACCTGGGTCTGGTCGCTGCACGGCACTCATGTGGCAACGCAAACACGTAGCGTTTACGGTGAGCGCTCCCGGCATGTGCTCGATCTTCTCAAGGCCCGGCTTCATCGCGTAAGTGTTCAGATTGGGGTAATAGGCGATCGGCGATTCCAGTAAATAGTTATTTTTTTGATAGAGATATGTGAGGCCGAGATGGCCGGAACCAAGGAAGTAATCGAGTTGCTCTCGACCACGGATGGCAGGATCACTCGCCTTTCGATAACTCAACCACGCGACACCTTCTTGAATGGATATTTGATATTCCACACCTGAACGAGCGTGCAGGAGAGTTCCGGGAAAAAGACGTTCGGCGGCCAGCCCGCTCGCCATGGCCATGGGTGTAGCAAGGTAGGTGCGGAAGATTTCGCGATGGCAATTCGCGCAGACCGCATCGGCCTCACGAACCGGAGTTGCCTCTTCAGAAGCAGCCAAGATCCGTGGGCAGCTTA
>Ga0206817_1180_pt1 | contig 16933 bp, 14 predicted proteins | sample Alteio_BWOrgCont_89_FD_152873 | JGI IMG/M metagenome (GOLD analysis project Ga0206817, IMG submission 152873) | Enriched cells from forest soil in Barre Woods Harvard Forest LTER site, Petersham, Massachusetts, United States -... | ecosystem: Environmental > Terrestrial > Soil > Temperate forest >...
GATGATTTTGTGGCAGGTTTGGAATGGGTGAAACAGTTGGCGCCGGCTAAATTAAAAAAAGTCCGGCAATCATGTCGACAAACGGCTGATTCTTTTGCCATGAGCATTAGTGCCCGGAAAGCCCTGGAAGTCTATAAATCGCTGTGCATTCAGGGATTTGCCCGTAAAACCATTGAGCAAGGTTATTGGGAAAGTAAATTGCGTTTGATCCAAGCCCAATGGAATTTAGTGAAAAATTTAACCAAGGCTGCAGGGGCCATGATGGGCTTTGTCGAAAGTGAGGAAAATTTTGAAAGGGTCTGATCTTTTTGTCAAATGCCTGGAAAACGAAGGGGTTCAATATATTTTCGGCCTTCCCGGTGAGGAGATGGAAGACCTTTTGTTTTCTTTAGAGGAATCCTCCATCAAATTTATACCAACGAGGCACGAGCAGGGTGCGGCTTTCATGGCAGACATGTGGGGGCGTTTAAGCGGTCGTGCTGGTGTGTGTTTGTCCACCTTGGGTCCGGGTGCCACCAATTTGGTGACCGGGGTGGCAGATGCCAATCTGGATAAAAGTCCCCTGGTCGCTATTTCAGCGCAGGCCAGTATCAGAAAATTGCATAAGGAAAGTCATCAATATCTTGATCTGGTAGAGCTCTTTCGCCCTATTACCAAATGGAACGGCACTGTTGCCGATGGGAAATTAATCCCTGAAGTGGTGCGTAAAGCTTTTAAAGTGGCCGAGAGCGAAAAGCCCGGTGCAACCCATATTGAGTTTTCCGAAGATGTGGCAGGCGCCCAAACAGAAGGAGAGGTTATCTTATCCAAACGGGTGCGCCGTCCTGATCCGGATGAGATGGCACTCGATGAGGCAGTGGCACTGTTAAAACAGGCGCGTTATCCTTTGATCATTGCCGGCAATGGAGCCATCCGTAAGCTTGCCTCCGAGCAATTGACTGAATTAGTCAAAAAACATAATATTCCTGTTGCCCACACCTTTATGGGCCAAGGCGCTGTTTTAGATAGCCAACCGCAGTCGTTGTTCAGCATTGGTTTTGGGTTTAAGGATTTTGTGATGGATGCTGTCGAGCGTGCGGATGTGATCATGGCCGTAGGTTATGACATTGCCGAATATGCGCCTGATGCCTGGAATCCCAAGAAAGATAAAAAGATCATCCATATTGATTTCACAACTGCTGAGGTTTATACCCATTATCAGCCTAATGTAGAGATCGTCGCTGATATTCCGGCAACCTTAAAAGCGCTTAATCAGAAACTTGAGGGCAAGGCTGTTTTCGACAAAGAGTGGTATGCACCGGTGCGTGAACGTATTATCAAAGACCGCGCCACGTATACTTTAAAAGAAGGCGAGCCTTTCACCATTCCAGGCGTTTTGAATATTTTACAATCAATCATGCAGGGTGATGATCTGCTTATTAGCGACGTGGGCAGTCATAAAGTATGGATTGCTCGGAATTTTTCAGCATGTTGTCCTAATGGATGCATTATTTCTAATGGTTTGGCCAGCATGGGTATTGCTTTGCCCGGGGCCGTCGCCGCTGGTCTACATTCTCCTGGCCGGCGGATCATCGCGGCCACGGGCGATGGTGGTTTTCTCATGAATTCACAGGAATTGGAAACTGCTAAACGTGTAGGTGTCGGGTTCACCGTACTTATTTTTAATGACAATGATTATGGTCTCATTAGCTGGAAACAACAAATGTCCCATGGGCGCAGTACAGGCACCAAAATTTCCAATCCTGATTTTAAGGCCTATGTGGAAAGCTTTGGTATCAAAAGTTATCGACCTTCTGGTCTACAGGAATTGACAGCACAGTTAAAGCAATCCCTCGAATCAAAAGAATTATGTGTCTTTGATATCCCCATCGATGTGAGCGTCAATCAGGAACTTATTCAAAAACTGGAGGGTGATCATGATGCAAACCATTGATCCAAGCACCGGTAAAAAAATAAAATTCTATCCACAGACGAAAATTTCTCAAGTCGATGATATTTTAAACAACGCCCAGAAGTCTTTTCATACCTGGCGGCTCACACCGTTCAAAGAACGCGCTTTTCTGATGAAAGAGGCAGGACGTATCTTAAGGGCCAAGGAAAAACAGTATGCCGAGCTTATGGCCCAGGAAATGGGGAAGCCGATTTTTCAGGGCAAGGGTGAAATTGAAAAGTGTGCTGCTCTCTGTGATTTTTATGCTGATTATGCGGAAAGCTTTTTGTGTGATCGGCCTATCAAAACAGAAGCGCACAAGAGTTTTATCACCTACGATCCTTTGGGTATAATCCTGGCCGTGATGCCGTGGAATTTTCCTTTTTGGCAGGTTTTTCGTTGCGCGGTACCCACCCTGATGGCGGGTAATGCCGTTGTGCTCAAACATGCGTCTAATGTCTGCGGCTCTGCCTTGGCCATTGAAAGTGTTTTTAAAGAGGCAGGTTTTCCTTCTGCACTTTTCTCTAATGTATTTGTCCCCAGTGAAAAGGTTAAGTATTTAATTGAACACCCCTTGATCCAAGCGGTGAGTTTGACCGGAAGTACAGGTGCTGGCAAAAGCATTGCCATTAACGCCGGAGGAGTGCTCAAGAAAGTCGTTTTAGAATTAGGCGGCAGTGATCCCTACATTATCCTGGAAGATGCTGATCTGCAAAACGCGGTCACTAAATGCGTTGAGTCCCGGATGATCAACGGCGGGCAAAGCTGCATTTCTGCCAAACGGTTCATTGTGGTGGCATCACAATTTAAAAAGTTTGAAGAGAAATTTGTATCGCGGATGCAGCTGCAGCGCATGGGGAATCCATTATATGAAGGGGTGGATTTGGGGCCTCTGGCACGCCATGATCTGCGTGATGGGCTGCATGCCCAAGTAAAGATGAGCCTTAAACAAGGGGCCCGTCTTCTGTTAGGTGGTCAAGTTCCGAAAGATAAGGGTGCCTATTATCCTCCAACGGTATTGACGCATGTGCGTGCTGGTATGAGTGCTTACAAGGAAGAGTTATTTGGGCCAGTGGCCAGTCTCATTAAAGTCCGGGATGAGAAGCAGGCCATTGAGGTGGCCAATGATACGGTATTTGGTTTGGGTTCAGCTATTTTTTCCGGGGACCTTGAAAGGGCTGAACGTTTAGCTCATGAGTTACAAGCCGGCTGCTGTTTTATCAATGATTTTGTTAAATCCGATATGCGTCTGCCTTTTGGTGGCATCAAAGGATCCGGTTACGGCCGTGAATTAGGAGAGGCAGGCATAAAGGAATTTGTGAATATGAAGACCGTCTACATTAAGTAAAAATCGAGGAAAATATAATTCTATCTTCATCTTCCGTTCATCTTGGGTTAAGTACAATACAACCATGAAGAGACCAAAGAACAATGATGGAGATCAATATCAATCACGGAGGTAGGCTATGCAAGACGTTTACACAAAGGACAATGATCTTTCCAAAACAATCAATGAAGGTGAAGAGAGATTAAGGAGTGCTGCCTCTGATGCCCAAAAGAGGCTCAAGCAGGGCCAGGAGCAGATCCAGCAGCTGATCGCCCAAGCAGATAAGCAGCTTCATGAGAACCCATGGCCGATTGTTGCTGGTGTTGCGGTGGGGTGTCTTTTCCTTGGATTCTTTGCGGGTAGTGTACGTTCTAAATAATTAAATTTCACAAGAGGAGATCATGAGACACTTGGACTGTGCCATAGAGAAGAAACTGTGTGATTTGCAAGAAGCCATTGAAATTAAAAAAATGGAAATGCAGGCCGCTCGTACGCAGGCAGGGCCTGCTCTTGTTTTTGCAAATCTATCCTCCGCGTTGATGGGCCGTGCCGCGGGCCCATCAACCCCGATCAATCAAGTCTTTGGGCAGGCATCAGAATTCGGCCAGGACCTGCTCAAGAAAGTGCAGCAGAACATTAAAGAAAGGCCGTGGGAAACTATTCGCCAGGTAGCGGTGGGCAGTTTTGCCACAGGCCTTTTTTTAAGTTTACGCCGTCGACGACAACATTCAAGCAGGATAAAGGCATGAGAAAAACCATGGGGGCGCTTTTAATGCTTTTGATGAGTTCTGCTTTTAAGGGTCAGATCAATCCCTCCGGCCATATGGAGTTGACCAAATTGCGTATGGCCTTGTTGTATTTGCGTTTTATTAAAACTTCTCGGCTATTGTTTTTAAGTCTTTTGAGTATGGGCATGTGCCTGGTCTTTTTATTGGCTGGGCTCATCCTTTTTCATGTTTCTTTGTTTTTGTATGCGCCTTGGAGTATTCCCACCAAGATGTTCGTGGGCCTTGGTTTCTCATTTTTCTATCTATTGGTCACGCTGATCGTTTTTTCGCAGATCTTTGCATCAGAAAAATGGCTGGAAATTTTCCATGCCCATACCATCATCGATCATTTGAATAAGGAGGCGGTACCCAAGGCTAATCATAAGCCTATGGAACAGAGGTCATCATGATCAGCCGCATAGAGGTTTTTTTGAGACGTCTGAAGCGTATCTTCAGTCGCAGTGAATGGACGATACGTCTATTGCGGCTGTCCACCTTAAAACAAGTCACCAGCGAGCCTGGCCTGGTCATGGTACAGATCGACGGTCTTTCCATGACCCAGTTCAACCGCGGCCTGCAGAAGAAAAACATTCCTTTCCTTCAAAGCCTTTTGTCCAAAGAACGCTACATGCTGCGTTCCTTTTATTCAGGTCTTCCTTCCAATACACCGGCAGTCCAGGCAGAATTATTTTACGGCATTAAAGGCTGTGTGCCCGCCTTTCATTTCGTGGACCGTCAAGTGGGGCGTTCGGTGAAAATGAACGACATGGCCTATGTGGAGGAATTTGAAAAACGCCTGAAAGGTAAAGGTACTGGATTATTGGCCGGGGGTAGCGCCTACTCGGATATTTTTACCGGTTCATCCAAGGAATCACATTGCTGCTGGTCGCGGATGGGATGGGAAGGTCTTTTGTGGGCAGCGAATCCGCTGGTGTTCCCATTTTTAGTTTTGCTGTATATTGATATTTTTGTCCGCACTTTATTTTTAGTCATTATAGAATTCTTTCTCGCTGTTTTTGAATGCATGCGCGGAACTCTCAACGGACGGTTATTTTTTAGGGAACTGGAATTTGTTTATCTGCGTTCGCTCGTCTGCGTATTTTTGCGGGAATTTATCACCGCCGGCGTATGCATGGATATCATGCGTGGGCTTCCCATTATTCATTTAAATTTTCTGGGCTATGATGAGCAGGCCCACGGCCGAGGGCCTTCCTCAAATTTTGCCCATTGGTCCCTGCGCGGCATTGATGATGCCATTAAGCGTATCTATCGTGTGATCAATGAATCACCGTACCGCCGTTATGATCTATGGGTGTATTCCGACCATGGGCAGGGAAAAACAATGCCTTATTTTGTTAAGTATGGACGCACCCTTGAAGAGGCTGTACAAGAATTATTCGGCGAGGGGGCCATTGAAGCGGATAATTCTTTAAAAGTGAGGGAAGAAGCAACCAAGGCCAGGGTGTCGTTGCTGCGTCAAAAAAAGGATCAAGATTTACTTAAACCCGTACCCGTGATGGAGACCGCGGTCGAACCTTTGATCGTGGTCACAGCCATGGGGCCGCTGGGGCATATTTATGTGAAGAAGCCTTTAGACATCGACGCTATTCATGCTTATGCTAAAAAATTAGTTTCACACGTTAAGATCCCCTTGGTTCTGACTAAGGAAGGCGGTAGGGTGCTGGCATGGACGGCGCGTGGGTCTTTTATTTTCCCAAGTGAGGCCCATAAGATTTTGGGTACAGACCATCCTTTTTTAGAAGAAATCAAAGAAGACCTCTTGAGGATCTGTCTTCATCCTGATGCCGGAGAGTTTGTCATCGTAGGATGGTGTGCAGGTGAGGAGGCCATCAGTTTTCCCTTGGAATACGGTGCCCATGCCGGCATGAGCCCTGAAGAGACACAGGCCTTCTGCCTTCTGCCCATGGATGCGCCGGTTGATACTAAGAAGAATTATTTACGTCCCATAGATTTACGTCATACGGTGCAGCATTTTTTAAATAAGGAGACCCTTGGGCCTTTGATGACGGATCGAGCGCTTTCGTCGAAGACGCTGACCCTCATGAGTTACAATGTTCATGGGTGTGCCGGCATGGATGGTTCTATTTCGACGGAACGCATCGCCCGTGTTATTGCGCGGTATAATCCCGATATTATTGCGTTGCAAGAATTGGATGTGGGACGTTCGCGTTCCGGACGGATAGACCAGGCTGAGATGATTGCTCGAAAATTGGAGATGAAGCATCATTTTCATCCAGCCTTCCGTTGGAAGAATGAGCAGTACGGCAATGCCATTTTAAGCCGCTACCCCATGGCCTTGATCAAATCAGGGCCTCTGCCCGGATTAACGGAACAGGGCCAGCGCTTTGAGCCTCGGGGTGCCTTATGGGTGTCTGTCGAATTTGAAGGAAAAAAGATCCAGGTATTTAATACCCATTTAAGTTTGTGGGCCAGGGAAAGGATGTTGCAGGTCGATGCTTTATTAAGTGAAGAATGGATGCAGCATCCTGATTGCAAAGGCCCCAGTATTTTGTGCGGGGATTTTAATTCCCTGCCGCGTTCAGAAGTTTATCAAAAAATTTGCCGTAAGCTTTATGACAGTCAAACAGTTTTGGCTGGCCATCGTCCGCGCAGCACCTGGTTTGGTCATTATCCGGTCAGCCGCATTGATTATGTCTTTGTCAACGAAGGTTTTCATGTGCATTCCATCACTGTTCCCCGTACCGATTTGGAAAAAAATGCTTCCGACCATCTGCCGTTGATCACTGAACTGGATTTTAACAAGGTAGAAAAAAGTCAGTAAAAAGGGGCAACGAGCCATGTACAATCCGCGTCCCATTGCTAAACTATGCCCGATCTTAAAAAGAGGGAGGCGGTTATGCGTATCTTAGTTGTAGAAGATGAAAAGCGTATTGCAGATTTCATCGCCCGCGGCCTTAAAGAAGAACATTATGCGGTGGATGTCGCTTATGATGGCGAAGAAGGGCTATATTTAGCGGAGATCAATACCTACGACATGATGATTTTTGATATCATGCTGCCTAAGCAAGACGGGATAGATATATGCCGTCATCTCAGGAGCAAAAAGATCAATACGCCCATTCTCATGCTGACCGCACGGGCCGCGGTCAAGGACAAGGTCACCGGCCTTAACGCCGGGGCGGATGATTATCTGACAAAGCCGTTTTCTTTCGAAGAATTGCTGGCCCGCGTCAAAGTGTTGTTACGGCGTCCGATGGAAAACAAGACTTCCGTCTTAAAATTGGCTGACCTGCAGCTCAATCAGCTGAACCATGATGTCAAGCGGGGCAGTAAGTCGATGGTTTTAACTTCCAAAGAATTTGCCTTGCTGGAATATTTAATGCTCCATGCCGACCAGGTGATCAGCCGGTCCATGATCTCTGAGCATGTATGGAATGAACAATTTGACAGCATGACCAATGTCATTGACGTTCATATCCGCAATCTGCGCAATAAAATCGATGATGGATTTAGAAAGAAATTGATCCATACCTTGCGCGGGTCAGGGTACATGCTCAAGAATGCTTGATGAAATTCAATTCGGTCAAATTCGAGATCAGCATTCTTTACACGGCGATTTTGGGTCTCATCCTGATTGCCTTCAGCGGTATTTTATACCTTATTTCAAATGCTTTCTTGCATCAGATCGATCAGAAGCTTAAAGACAGGGCCCAGGCTGTTGATTTTACTGTCAGGTCGTATTTGGGTGTTTTAGGCGACGATCATGAGGCTATGGCAGAGGCTATGGCCAAGACCCTGGCCATGAAGAGAGAAAATTTCCTTCAGCGTAAGACCTGGAAAATATCCCAGGAATGGTTTCAACAATCCCAAGAACTCAATTTAAACAACAGCTACATCAATATTGTCAGTAAGGACGAGAAAGAAGTCTTTAGTTCTTCTAATATGGATCAAAGGATGCGCTTAGATTTTCTGGAAGATATTCAATTTCCTTCACGGAGTCAAGCTGTATTTCAGACGTTGAACGTGGAGCACAAGAATATCCGGGTGATTGATTATCTCTTTACAGACAGAGGGGTTGGTCAATATTTAATACAGATCGGTATCGCCCAGGACCCCATCGCGCAGCAGCTGCGTAATTGGTTGTACTCCATTGCTGTTAGCGTCCCTTTGATCCTACTGTTGACGAGTTTTGTGGGAAGGCTATTGGCCAACAGGATTTTAAAACCGGTGCATGAAATTACTACCCTGGCCAACAAGATAACACAGCAGGACCTAAGCGCCAGGATCAAAAATAGGAATTTCGGTACGGAAATGCAATCTTTAGTTGAATCTTTTAATGAGATGATCGCCCGTCTGGAGAGGTCTTTTCAACACATTGAACAATTCAGCTATCATACAGCCCATGAATTGAAAACGCCCTTGACGATCATCCAAGGGGAAGCAGAACTTTTATTGCGTCGTGAGCGCACCAAGGAGGAGTATCAGCAGGCTTTGCGCATTGTGATGGAGGAATCTCGGCGTGTCCTTAAGACGGTTGATGATTTATTGCTTTTGACCAAATTAGGCTATACCCAAGAGGTTTTTAAATTTGAACAATTTGATTTTGTTGAATTTTTTCATGAGATCATCGAACAAAACCGGCTTTTAGCGGCCAACAAAGGGATTGGGATCAGGGTTCATTTGAATAATCTTAATCCGCCATTAATGATCAACGGCGATCGGCTGCATTTACGTCGCCTATTTTTTAATATCATTGGTAATGCTATTAAATTTACTTCAGAAGGTGGCTGTATTGATATATATATCGAATGCAGTCACGGCAAGGTAATCAGCTCGATTAGTGACACGGGCCCGGGCATTGCCCCTGAGAATTTAAAAAAGATATTCGAAGAGTTTTATCGTGCAGACAAAAATACCCCAGGCAGCGGCTTAGGTCTGCCTATTGCGTATACGATTGCTAAGCTTCATCAGGGAGAAATACACGTCGATAGCCAGCTGGGTCATGGCACTACCTTCAAAATCATCCTGCCTCAAAATTAATCCTTAATTCATCTTTCTTTAATCTTCCTAATTTTATACTTGAACTAACAGAATGATCCAGGAGGAGTAAGCGATGATTATTAATTTGATATTTGGTTTTCTACTTGTCACGGCCGGTAGGAACTTTTTTTGGTTGTGTGTGGGGGTCGTCGGTTTTTTAATCGGTGTGCAAAGTGCCGTGCTCTTGGGTTTTTCCAACAGCGGGGTGGCCATATTGGTGGCGATTGCCTTAGGCCTTCTGGGGGCTTTGCTTGCCATCAGTTTTGAATGGCTTGCGGTTGTTATCGGGGTAGGATTTTTAGGAGGAGGGTATTTATTCATGGGACTTTTTTTCTTCCATAGTTCCACCGGACGCGTACACATGGTTGATTTTTGTGGTCGGAGGGATCATCGGTATATGTTTGACGATCATCGCTTTTGATTGGGCATTGATCATCATTTCTTCGTTATTGGGGGCAACATTGATTGCCAATGCTTTTTACGGAACAGCAGGCGTACGTGAGATCATATTTGTCAGCAGCATGATGGCGGGTATTTTTGTACAGTACCTTTTACTACAAGGTGTCAACAAGCAGGAACATTACCGAAGGAGAAGCAATGACCACTAAAGAAGATTTACATGAATTTGTTCAACAAAAGCTGGGCGATTACCGTTTTGTTGTTGTTTCCAATCGCCAGCCTTACGAACATGTTTATAAAAAAGGAAAAATTGAATGCCAGCGTCCATCCGGAGGGGTTATTACGGCCCTTGATCCTGTGATGCAGGCCAGTCATGGCTTATGGATCGCTGCCAGCAGCGGTGAGGCGGACCATCGGGTCACGGACCGTCATAATAAAATTCAAGTGCCTGTTGATCATCCTACGTATACGCTTAAAAGGGTGTGGTTAACAAAACCGGAAGAAGAGGGGTATTATTACGGATATTCCAATGATGCGCTTTGGCCGCTTTGCCATATGGCATTTCAACGTCCTGTATTTAAGCAGGAAGATTGGCAGCATTACATTAATGTTAATCAGAAATTTGCCTTGGCTGTCATGGAAGAAATTGGGGATGAAAAGGCCTTTATCTGGGTACAGGACTACCATTTTTGCCTGATGCCTAAAATGTTAAAAGACATGGCAGCAGCCAATCAATTGATCATTGCCCATTTTTGGCATATTCCTTGGCCCAGCTATGAGGCTTTTCGTATATGCCCTCAGAAAAATGAAATTTTAGAGGGGATGTTAGCCAATGACATGATAGGTTTTCATACCCACTATCATTGTAATAATTTTCTCGAGGTGGTGGACCGTCAATTAGAAAGCAAGATTGACCGGGAGAGGTTTTCCGTGATCCGCAAAGATCATGAAACCTTGATCAGGCCATATCCTATCAGCGTGGATTTTGATGAGATCAATCGAAAAACTCAAAGCAGTGATTTTTCAAAAGTTGAAAGTGAGTTGAGGGAAGAACTGCATTTGGACAATTGCCAGCTGTTGCTGGGGGTTGACCGTATTGATTATACCAAGGGCATTCCGGAGAGATTGGAGGCCATTGACCGGATGCTTGAAAAACATCCGGAGTTAAAAGAAAAAATCATATTTCTACAGATAGGGGTTTTAAGCCGTATACATCTTGCCAAATATAAAGCTTTAAATGATCAGATCAATGCCTTGGTGGAAAGGATCAACTGGAAACATTCTACCGCTGATTGGAGTCCGGTGATTTTTACCCGAGGCAATATGCCGTCTTCAAAATTGATGATGCTTTACCGCATGGCCCAAGTCTGTATTGTCAGCGCCTTGCATGATGGGATGAATTTGGTGGCCAAGGAATTCATCTGTGCCCATGGCGATGATGATGGGGTCTTGGTTTTAAGCCAGTTTGCAGGTTCAGCCCGAGAATTAACCGAGGCGACCTTGATCAACCCGTATGATTGTGAGCAATTCAGCGACAGCATTTATCAGGCGCTGGTCATGCCTGCGGAAGAACGCCGTAAACGCATGGTCAAGATGCGCGAGACTGTTCATGAGAATAATATATTCCGCTGGGCGGCAAAATTTGTTTCTGGATTATTGAAGATTGAATTTAAGGAAAAGGAGGTGGCGGAGGTATGAAAAATTTACTTGAATATTGTGACCAGATCGTTCAGGCATGGGCCAATAAAAATATTATTTTATTTTTGGATTATGACGGCACGCTGACAGCCATTGCGCCAAGTCCATCAGAGGCGGTTTTATCAGAGGAAAATAAGGAATTGATTGAGCAATTAGCCAAAATCCCGCTTTTTCAGGTGGTGATTATCAGCGGACGATCTTTGCAAGATATCAAACAAATGGTGGGGATCGATGGTGTTATTTATATTGGTAATCACGGATGGGAAATTGATGGGTCTTCCATGCATTTCGAAAGCCTCATCCCTGTTCAATTTTCTTCCATGTTGAGCAGGATCAAGTATGAATTGATCACCCAGCTTGCGGACATCCCAGGTGCTTTTGTGGAAGATAAGGGGATGACGTTATCAGTGCATTACCGTATGGTTGGAAAAAATAAGGAAGCTTTGGTTAGAAGGATATTCGATTATATTTGTTTGCCGTATTCCAAACAAAATATGATCAAGGTTTATGAGGGCAAGAAAGTGCTTGAATTGCGGCCTCCCGTGGAATGGGATAAAGGCAAGGCTGCTTTGTGGCTTTTAAGAAAACAGGAAATTCTTAAAGGTAAGAGCAAGGTGTTACCCATTTATCTGGGAGACGACACCACCGATGAGGATGCTTTCAGGGCCCTTAAAAATAAGGGTATTACTGTTTTTGTGGGAAAACCAAAAAATTCAACCGCCCAATATTTCTTGGCCGGGCCTCAGGAGGTAACGGATTTTTTAAAATATATGAGCTACGGTGCCTATGAAAAATTATGATTGCTATGGCCTCATAGGTAATTGCACTTCTGCTGCCTTGGTTTCTTCTGATTGCAGCATTGAATGGCTATGCCTGCCTTTTTTTGATTCCCCGTCTTTGTTTGGGTGCATCATCGATGAAGGAAAAGGGGGGTATTTTAAGATCTCCGGGGTAGACACGGTCAAAATGTATCAGAGTTACATTGATCGCACCACGATCCTCAAGACTGTTTTTGAGACAAAACACGGCGACTTTGAGATCCGGGATTATATGCCCCGTTTTCATACCTCGCAGGGCCAAGTCTATTGTCCTCCAGAAATTCACCGGAATATCCGGGTCATTTCAGGGAATCCGCAGATCATCGTTGAATTTAAACCCATGCCCAATTATGCGTTGGGCCAACCCCGCTACATCGTAGGCAAGTCAAGTATAGAAATTATTTCTCAAAAAGGGGACTATGATAATTATTTTCTCTATACCAATTTGGACACGGCCAAGGTCATGGAAGGTGTTCCTATTGAACTTAAAGAATCATCTTTTTTTCTATTGTCTTACCATGAGAAATTACAGAGTTTCAGCCTTTATAAGATCTATGTGGAGTATGAAAAAACCAAGAGCTATTGGTTAGACTGGGTCTTTCGTACGGAACTTCCGGAAAAACACCTGGAAATGGTGATCCGTTCCATGTTGACCTTAAAGCTTCTGACTTTTGAAAAGACCGGGGCAGTGATCGCAGCACCGACGACATCTTTGCCTGAGATCATCGGGGGAAGCCGGAATTGGGATTATCGGTTTTGCTGGGTGAGGGACGCGTCCATGATCATTGACCTATATGTGCGCATGGGGCATTTACAGTTGGCGACACGTTACATTAATTTTATTCTCAACCGTATGCTTCTGAAACATGACAATATCGCTGTTCTTTATGGTATCAATGGAGAAAAAGAACTGACGGAAATAGAGCTTGATCATTTAAGCGGATATGAATCTTCCCGGCCGGTGAGGATCGGCAATGATGCCTGGCGGCAGCGCCAAAATGATGTTTACGGGGAATTAATGGAAACTATTTACGCGTATTTTTTTATCAATCACCGCATCCATATGTATTTTGAGGAAGAGTTATGGACAGTGGTTTGTTCCTTGGTCAAATATATAGAAGATGTGTGGAAAGAACCTGATTGCGGGATATGGGAACGCCGGGGAGAGCCTAAACATTATGTGCATTCTAAAATGATGAGTTGGGTGGCACTCGACAGGGCTGCCAAGATTGCCCAGTTCATAGGGAAAAAAGAATATGCCGGGCGCTGCCAGAAATTTGCCACACAGATCAAGGAAGAGATTTTGAGTCATGGATGGGACAAGGACATGCAGTCATTTGTGATGTATTACGGATCTAAAGAATTGGATGCCTCAGCCCTCTTGATGCTGCACTACGGGTTTCTTGACCGAAAAGATCCGCGGATGATCAGTACCGTGAAACAAATTTATAATCACCTGGTTAAAAATGATTTTGTTTTTCGATATGTAGAGGCCGATGATTTCGGTATTCCTGAGAATGCGTTTATTGTGTGCACTTTTTGGATGATCAACGCCTTATATCTTATTGGTGAAGAATCAAAAGCCCGCCAGATGTTTGACAATATGCTCGACCAAGCCAATCCTTTCGGTCTTTTTTCTGAACATATTGAAATCACCACCCACCGCTTGACCGGTAATTTCCCTCAAGGGTATTCCCACCTGGCCTTTATCCAGACGGTTTTGCTTTTGGAAACCGATTATAACTGGAGCGATATCTCCGGTGTCAGGAATTGGCTGGCCAACCACGAGCAGAAGCAGGTTCTAACGCCTCAAACAAAATAGTAGAGAAAAGTCAGTTTAAAGTGGATTTAGGTAATATACAAATTACGTCTTTTATATAGAATTATTTTATCAAAACCTCTCACCTATCAAAAATTAATTCCAGGAGAAAAAGATGATCCGAAGGGCTGCCTTCTTTTTTGCATTTGTGTTTTTTTGTCTTTTTTATCTCTCCAATCTTGTATTCGCCCAAAATGTACCCAGTGATTTGACCGCAATAAGTATGCAGGACCTTATGAATATTCAGGTGACTTCCGCTGAAAAGCAGCCGGAAAAATATTTTACAACACCTGCCGCCATTTATGTCATTACTGCCCAAGATATCAGCCGCAGTACTGCTACCAGCATTCCTGAATTATTACGCATGGTTCCAGGCGTCAATGTCCAACGGATCACTTCTCATACCTGGACCATTACCATCAGAGGTTTTAACGGTTTAAATATACCTGGTATTAACGGTGCTTTACTTGTCAGTAAGGTGCTGGTTTTAATTGATGGCCGGGCGGTGTATTCGCCGATTTACGGGGGAGTTTATTGGGATACGCAGGATGTCCCCTTAGAAGACATTGAACGCATTGAAGTCATCCGCGGCTCCGGCGGGACACTTTATGGGGCCGATGCTGTTGATGGCGTTATTAATATCATCACCAAGAAGCCAAAAGACACCCAAGGAGGTTTCATAACAACCACCACAGGGTCACTGGATAGGCTTTCTTCAACAGCCCAAGTTGGGTCAAAAGCAGGTGGTTGGGATTATAGGGTCTATGGTACGGGATTTCGTCAGGACCAAGGAATTGAAGGGCCTCAAGTCAATGATTGGGAAGAAGGGCAAGGAGGTTTTCGTGCTGAAAAGAACAATTGGAATGTCCAGGGAGATTTTTACCAGGGATATATCGGCCAACAGACATTCGTAGATTCATCCACACTCCCTTCTTTGCCTCAGGTTAACGAACAGGAGGAGGTGAGGGGTTGGAATTTATCAAGCCGCTATGAAGACGATGATTTGTCTTTGCAGGCCTATTGGGACAGGACAGAAAGGTATTCCATATCTTTTGGTCAGCGGCTGGACACCATCAATTTAGATTATACGCAGCACCATCAACTGACTGATATGCATGAGCTCGTTTGGGGATCGGGTTATAATTTGGATGTAGAGGATGACATCAATACCGATATAATTCAAATTGCGAAACCACCGGAAACTAATCAAGTCTTCAGTTCTTTTTTGCAGGATGAAATGACCCTCACGGACAAGCTTAAGTTTATTTTAGGTAGCAAGTTTGAATATAACATCTATACGCATTTTGAAATGGAACCTAATGCTCGTCTGTCCTATGAATTGAATGATACCAATTTTTTATGGGCCGCAGCTTCCCGCGCTGTGCGCACACCTTCACGTTTTGAAGAAGATGGCGTTCTCAATGTGCATGATGCAGCGCCTTTTCCGCAGTTAGCTGGTTTGCAGATATCAGGTAATAATGATTTAGCTTCAGAAAAAATGCTGGGTTATGAAATCGGGTACCGCAATAAACCTACAGACAAGTCCTTGGTGGATTTATCGACGTTTTACGATCAATACAGTGATTTAACCACTTTAACCACGGGTAATTTATTTGTTAATAATCAGGGGCTTGTCTATTTACCTTTTCAATATGTCAATGGAATGACGGCCCGTACCTATGGCCTTGAATTGTCTGCGGAAGATCAAATTAAAGACTGGTGGAAGCTAAAGGCGGATTATACATTGACAAAGCTTAATTTAAACACCATTCCTTCCATTTCTAATATACCACAATTGGGTACAGATATACAGGGGGAGACGCCGTTAAATGCCGCGTACCTGCAATCGTCTTTCGATTTGCCCAAAGGATTTGAATTTGACGCGACCCTTCGATATTCCGACAGGACGGTTGAAAATCAGGTGATCGTGCCTCAGTATACGGAATTGGATCTGCGTTTAGGTTGGACGTATAAAAATTGGAAGGTGGATCTTGTGGGGCAGAATCTTCTTCAACCGCGGCATTTCGAAAGTGCCCTATCAACACCAGCTGAAGAGGTTCAGCGTGGCGGTTATCTTAAATTAACAAGAAATTTTTAAAGACTAAATGAGAAAAATTCTTGTCATTTTCTTATTGATGTCCTTCTGCACCAGAGCCTTCGGGGATGCCGATGTTTCCGAAGATGCCGTTAAGGCCGCCTTTATTTTTCATTTCATTAGTTTCACCCAATGGAACGATGAACCCCGAGATTATTATGTATGCATTCCTGATGATGAATCTTTGCGGGAAACAGCGCGAGAAATGTTTAAGGATAAGCGCATCAATGATCACGGCATCGTTGTCAGTGATCAAGCAGAAGGCTGCGATGTTTTAGTATCGGACAATGTCCCCTCGACAAATTCCACCATGACCATAGGCCCCTTGACTAAGGGTGCCTTGTTCGAATTCAGGTTGATCGATAATAAAATGAGGTTTGCTGTTGATTTTGACAAGGTAAAAAGGTTCAAGTTTAAGATCAGCAGCCAATTATTGAAGCTCGCCATTTTGGAGAACGATACCTAATGAGGAACTCTCCTATTATACGGCAGATCATATTTTTTGGTATATTGAGCGCCATCATTTCGTTGATATTGGCTTCTCTTGGTTTTGGGATTTATGAATTTTATAAAATTAAGAATGAGTCTATCATCAAAACCAATTCACAGTTGAATATTTTAACCTATAGTCTTCAACCGACCCTCTTATTCGATGACAAGGAAGCTGCTGACAAGATCCTTTTGTCCCTGAAAGAGGACAAATCAATCAACAGGGCGAGGATTTATGTGGTTAATGGCAGGCTCTTTGCTTCATTCATTCATGTGAATAAGGATGGGGACATTAGATTGACAAAGGATATTATGTATGGCCATGTGCCCATTGGACGTTTAGAGATCGATGCTAATTATTTAGGGATCAAGGACGAATATATAACTTATTTGTGGATATCCTTACTTATCATCATTTTTTCTATCCCGGCTTCCTTTTTGATTTCTGAACCTATCAGACGGCAGGTGTCTTTAGGGGTCATTCAGCTGGAGCAACAATCAAATAGGTTGCGACTGTTGGCTGATCAGGTGGCGACCACGGAGCAGAAAGAACGCAAAAGGATCGCAGC
>Ga0206817_1181_pt1 | contig 16786 bp, 13 predicted proteins | sample Alteio_BWOrgCont_89_FD_152873 | JGI IMG/M metagenome (GOLD analysis project Ga0206817, IMG submission 152873) | Enriched cells from forest soil in Barre Woods Harvard Forest LTER site, Petersham, Massachusetts, United States -... | ecosystem: Environmental > Terrestrial > Soil > Temperate forest >...
CAAACCACGCCTGCGAGTACTGGTGCACAAACAAGGGCGCGAACGAGCCAATGTACCGCAGGCCGTCGTATTCGAAAATGGTTCGTTTCCAGGCGTTCCAGGTTTCGACCCTCAGAGGATAGGTCGCGGAGCCTAATCCCAGGAGATACATCATCATCAGTTCGCTGTAGTAGTCCCAACGGCTCGGCAAGAAACCGATTTCCGGGCTCCATCCGTGCGGCAATAATGAGGTGTCCTCCGAAAGCCACGACGTAAGAAGTAAACGTTTTTTCACTAAACTCGAATGCGATGCCCGCCAGAAACGCCTCTGCCAAAGCCGCCACTCGCGGAATGACGGCGCCACTCTCCGTACAGACGTGTGGAGTCTTCCGCCGAAGCTTAAACGTCTCGCCCGCAGCCTCAAGTTCCGAGACGACGAGGTGAGTGTTGTCATAGAGCCAGCGGAAGTCGTCCGAGGAAGTGCCCCGCAACGGTGCGTCAAGCGCCCTCAGCAGGGGTTTGAGTGCCTTGGACAACCGGCGCCAACGTTCAACAAAGATTCGTGACGAGCTTTCGCTGGGCAGCCACGACAGGCTGCGCGCCAATTCCTCGGCGCTCGAGCATAAGGCATGCTCGTTCGCCGCCACCTCTGTTGAGGATTCGACACTTTCGGCTTCCGTGCTAACCATTTCCAGATGAACCTTCTCCGGCATCTCGTAAGTTCCTAGCGATAACTGGCAGCCTGCAATTCGAACATTTCGGCGTAACGTCCGCCCATTCGAGCCAACTGATCGTGGCTTCCCTCCTCGGCAATCCTGCCATTGTCGAGTACTACGATGCGATCCGCCATGCGCACGGTCGAGAATCTGTGCGAAATAAAAAGTGCCATCTTCCCGGCGGTCAGTTCAGCAAAACGTTGGAATACTTCGTACTCACTGCGTGCGTCGAGTGCCGCGGTGGGCTCGTCGAGAATTAGAAGTTGAGCATCGTGCAGGTAGGCACGAGCCAGCGCGACCTTCTGCCACTCACCTCCGGAAAGATCGAGGCCTCCATCGAAGCGACGACCTAACATCTGATCGTACCCGAGGGGAAGTTGACCAATGACGTGATCCGCCATGCTCTTTCGAGCTGCCGTCCGTAGAAGTGCCAGATTGTCGAGTTCCTCCACCCGGCCTACCGCAATGTTTTCGCGAGCAGTCATTTCATATCGCATAAAGTCCTGAAAGATGACGCCAATCTCGCGATAAAGATCTTCGAGGCTGTATTCCCGCAGATCTATCCCGTCCAGCAGGATTTGTCCTTCTGAAGGATCGTAAAGCCGGGTAATCAGCTTCACCACGGTTGTCTTGCCCTGGCCGTTCTCCCCGATCAACGCCACCCTCTGTCCAGGCTGGAGAAGGAAATTCATCCGGTTGAGAATGAGCCGGGGACTGCCGGGATATCGGAATGAGACATCACGAAATTCGAATCCGCGCAAGATCGGCCGGGGAGCCGCGAGTGCGTGAGGCTTGGACCGGATGGTTGGTTGCATCTCAAAGAATGCCAGGAGATCGGTGAGGAACAGCGCCTGGTCCGCGATGCCGGAAACCGTCGAGAAAATCTGCTGGATATTGCTGCTCGCCTGCAGGATGGCACCGGAAAGAAAAGTGAGCGTACCGATGCTGAGCGCTCCGGCTAGGGTGCGCCAGATCACGTACACGTAAGCCGAGTAATACCCCATCGTGCCGATGACTGACAAGAACGAGCCGGCCACCAGCCTGCGACGGGACAAGGCCACGTTTTCGGAGTAGATGTCGTCGGAAAGACGTGTAAAGCGTTCGGTAAGAAATTCATTCAGGCCAAACAGTTTGAGTTCCTTCGCCGCTTCTCTGCTTCCGCCCAGCACGCGCAGATAGTCCAGTTGACGCCGGATCGGGGTCTGCCGGAAGTTCTTGGCGTATCCCAGGAATGCGAAATGGCTCTCACCTAGAAATGCCGGAATCACACCGGCGACCAGCAGGAGCATAAGCCAGGGGGAAAAGAGCATGATCGAAACCGACAGAGACACGACTGTGGCGATCTGCTGCACAAGACGCCCAATCGACTGGATCATTCCGAGGCGGTCGGTCGCCTGAACCCGGGCTCTTTCCAGCCGGTCATAAAAGACTGGGTCCTCGTAAGCCAGCAGATCCAGCTCGGCCGCGTGTTTCATAACACGGATGCTGATGTGCCGCGTGTACTTGTCGGCGAGAAGCGAATCCAAATAATCAATGATGCGGGTGAGAATAGTGCCTAGAACTGCAAGCCCAAATTCCGCTGCCACCAGCCACCAGAATCGGGGCTGCACCATCTGATGAGCGGACACAGCACGGACGATTCCGTCGATAATCAGTTTCGTGATCCACAGCAGTGCCATCGGCAGCAGCGAGGCGAACAACCGGAAAATCAATCCCGTCGCCACAACTGCGGGTCCCGACTGCCAAACGATTCCGAGCACAGGCGGTACGTTGCGAAGAGCTGCCAGACGCTCACGCCAACTGATCCAGAAACTCTCCGGTTCCGCCATAGTTAAATCCTAAATTGAACGTTCCCGAGGGGGTTCGACAGAAATTGAATGTGATGGTGTGAGCGTGGTTCACTCACACTGCCCCGTTACAACCATAATACCGAAGATCGGTGGATCTCGTGTGATTCCTGCAGGTACGCTCCAAATACAAAAGGCGGTCGTGAGGGTCCGAACGTCGATACCGCCGACACTAACCCATGACCGCCCCAGCCCGCGTCGAAAGCTTTATCCGACACAAGACTCAGAGTCGAACATCTCAAACTTAACGTAATGAGCTGCTGGTCGGCAATCGGGTAAATACCGTATCCAGCTGTGATCCGTCACGCACATAGGAGGGTCCCTTCAGATCAGAGAAGATCCCCTTGGCTACTATCGCCCCACGGATGGGTAAGTGCTCAAAATTGAGAGCGTCGCGCAATACCGATTCGCACACCGAAATTAGCGCAGGCTCGGGACATGATCCGTGGCCGCTAGAGAAGAAAGTCCATGGGAGCCTGAAATGTGTTGACATGTTTTGGCTCAGGGCACACTATATGGAACGGTTGTCCAGCGCGGCAACCGGTGATGTTGACTCTCGGATGTGCGCGTCGCCACCCCTCCCTCCTCCGAGTTTCCGTACCGCCCATGGGCGGCATTCTCAATCGTTCGCCGTGTCGGCGCGAACACAAAAAAGGACTAAGGGTACCTACTATGAAGATCTCTGCTCTGGCCGCGGTTGTAGCACTGAGTGTATTCATTCCAACGATAGCTTTTGCGCAGAGTCTTGAGAGCGGTGCTTTGCTCTCGATCCAAAGCACGGATGGGACTTTGAACTTGGCCGTGTACGATAGCCAGATTCACTCCGGCATTTCTCACTCCTTCCCGTGTGATAACAGCCTCGTAACGGATGCCTACGTCCTACAAGGAGGGTCGGCGACCGGTTGCGATCCCGGAGACGCATCCGAGACGAGCCAAGCGCCGGGTATGTTTGAGTTCGCCGGTAGCGGATACAAATTTGACGTAAAGACTTTCTATCAAACCGGCGGGTGCAATACCAGCAAGACGATCTGCGCGAATCCTGACACTGGGTTTCTGACAGTTACGAATAACGGCACCTCGAGTTTCAGCGGGACCATTACTCTATCTGGCAACTCTTCGGGGATGGGAGCGCCGTACTGTGCGACGGGAGGCGCGGCTTCTGACACCTGGACTAGCGGGCTGGTTGCGGGCACTTCGGTGACATTAGCCTTGGGTACCCCCAGCCACGACAACCCTAACAATTCCGACAGCAGCAACTGCGGCGGATTCAACGCCCCACAGACGCAAACTTTGACGCCCGGCGGGACAGCTATCTTCCCGGTCGGTACGGACGACTATGAATTGGCAGCTCTGGATAATGCGGGAGGCGAGCAGATTACCCTGCTTCCGATTCCAGTGTTGCAGCTATCGACTGAGCCGGGCTCCAACTCTTTCAACACCTTCAATCCGGGCACAATGTTCCCCACTTTTAGCTGCGCCCCCTATGGCGATTTCAACGAATCCGCCGCAAACCCGGAATGTGTCGAATTCCAACTGACTTGCACAGGGGCCTCGGATTGCGAGCAGTTTCTATACACGGCGACCACGCATTACAGTTTCCCAACTGGTTTTCCGGGGATCGGCGGTCCCGGTTTCCTGAAGGCCAGCGGGCAACCTTGCCCGTCCAGCGCTTTCGACAAGAATATTTTCCGCTTCTACACGCAAGACACGACACACTCGGGCGGAGGCGGCGGCCTGTCATGTTTTGTTGCGGCATTTACTCCCGGCGATCAGATCGTTGCCAGTTTCACCAGCTTTGTGGGATTTCAATCGCCGGTATCGGATACTCAGATAAATGTCGTTAAGGCGGGAAGCGCAGTGCCCTTGATTTGGCAACAGTTCCTCGCCCCTGGTGTTCCCAACACAAGTCTAACGTTCTGCTCCAGCCCGAACCCCGCCCCGGGGACTTGCACCGCTCCCTGGGTAAACCTCGGGACGATTCCGTCTGCCTGCTCGGGTGACTCTGACGACGAAACGACGATCGGGGCCCCAGGCAACTCAGGCCTGCAGAACCTCGGAAACGGACTCTACCAGTTCAACTGGAAAACGTTAAAGGGTTCAACCGGCTGCGTCATTGTGGTGGCGACGTTTGATAGCGGTTTGGTAGTGTTCCCCGCAACCTTCCAATACAAATGACGGCTGAAGTTGATTTTCAAAAAAGGGTGGAGGCCCTGGCTTTCACCCTGTTTTTGTGCCCATCAGGCGTTGCAAACGAAGAGTGGAGCGATCAACTCTTGACCGATTGTAGCCAGCGCGTCGCTTCTTCGTACATGGTCTTGAAATCAGAACGTTCCAGGATTTTGTCCGCACCCGCATCATCGTGCATGGTATCGATCAGCTGAAGAGCCTCTTGATAGTGCTGCAGAGCTTCAACCTGGTCGCCTGATGCGCGAAAGAGGGTAGCCAGCAGGTAGTGCGCTTTGGCGCTCAACGGCTTTAAGCCGAGTTTGTCGGCTTGCAGAAGCGCCCGATCGAGTTCCTGTTGGGCATGGGCGCTGTCTTTGATCTTTATCATGGCTTCGGCCATGAAGACCGAGCACTCCACTTGCGTGTACTTCAATCCGAGGTTTTCGGCTTGCTGCAGCAGTGGTCGCAATGAGGCGATAGCCTGCGCCGCGCGCCCTTCTTGTACGGCAACCTTCGCCAGATTGATTTTGGCAACCAGGATTTTCTCGGGTTCTTTGCTGCGGTTGGACGCCTGCAATGCCTGTTCGTATAAAGCTCCGGCCGCTTTTGAGTCACCGCGATAATAGGCCGCGTCGCCCTGGAAAGAGAGAGTCTGTGAAACCATTCCATCGTTCTTCAGTTCGCGGGAAAGATTGAGCGCGTCATCCAGGTAGCTCTTTGCCTCGTTGCCTCGACCCACAAGGATGAGCGCCTGAGCATAACCGCCCTGAATTTCGGCCATCCAATAGGTTTTGTCTTTCAGCTCCTGGAAGGTTTTGAGCGCTGCCTGCTTGGACGTAAGGGCGGCGCCCAATCGTCCCTGGTAGTCCAAAATCATGCCCAGCGTATACGATTCAATGGCCGCGCCACGCGTGTCATTCATGCTGCGGCGCAGGTCGAGCGCGCGCATGTATTGGGAGAAAGCCTGGTCGTAGTCGCCCATCCTGGCAGAGGTCTCGGCCAGGTTATGGACCGAGTCGACGACATTATCTTCAAGCGTCTTGGATTTTTCGCGCAATTGTAACGCTTGCAGGTAATAAGTGCGGGCATCTTCGTACTGCCCCTTGGCAAAATAGACACCCGCGATATTGTTCAGGCAAGCTGCCTGCAAACGTTCATTGCCAATATCACGCTCGATCTGCAGCGACTCCTTGTACATTTTTAATGCCTGGTCATGATCGCCGCGATCATCATAGAAATTTCCCAGATCAATCAGCGTGTCGCCCAGGCCGCGGTTATCTCCAATATCACGCCGAATCTCCAATGCCTCCTGAAAATTCTCCAGCGCCTCCTTATTCTTGCCCAACAAAACTTCTGTTCTCGCAATTTCGTTCAGGCTGGAGGCGATCCCGCGCTTCTGCCCGATACTTCGCCAGATGGTCAGGGCGTCCTCGCCATCGCGCAAACTGTCCAGCGGCCGGTTCAACATTCGGTAGGCCACTGCCATCGCGTGCAACGTGGCAGCCTTTTGTTCCTGATTGTCCAGTTGAATGGAAAGGCTCAACGCCCGGTTCAAAGAATCGAGGGCTCCTTGGGCATTGTCGTTCTTAATGGCCAGGCGTCCCATCGCCAGGGTTGCGCTAATGTCCTTCGCATTCGCTTTCAGAATTCTCTGGTTGTATTCGCCCGCTTTCGCAAAGTCCCCGGCCTGTTCGTAGAGAGCCGCCAATGCCGACTGCACGTCCGTATTCTCGGGCGAAGCCTTCGCCATGGTCTCGTATGCTTTGATTGCGGCGGGAAAGTTCTTGGCGATCTGGGCCTGGATCGCAACCAGCAAATATTTCTCTGCCTCCGGCAGGTTCTGGCTTGAACTCACGGCTCTCTGCGCCGCCTGCTCCGCTTCGGCGTCGTAACCCAGGTTGCTGTAGGCTTGCGCAAGCTTGGAAAAGGCCAACGCGAAGCTGGCGTCTTTCTTGGTCGCTGCCTCAAACCGCTTCTCCGCTTCCAGATTCTTACCTTCCCGCAGCAGACCGATCCCCTGGTTGTAATCGCGCAACGCTTCGATCGAGGTCGACGTCGGCTGGTAGGAACTGGCCTTCAACTCCTTTAACGCGTCCTGGGACAGGGCGAGATTCTGGCGGACAGAATCGGCGAGCTTATCGAACGCAGCCGGAATATCTTTCTCGCTCGATGCGTCCGCTTTCATGGAGACAGTGCGGTTATTTTTCAAATCCTGTAAAGTGGCATCGATGCGAACCTGGTCACCAAACCGGGCGTACTGACCAAATACGACCACATCGGCGCTGCTGAACTCAGCAACACGGCGGAGCATGTTCGGATCAAAAGAAGTATTCGGCGCGATGTGCAAATCCTGAAGCACCTGGTGCAATCGGTCAGGAGAAACTGTGCGTAAGTGCGCGGATTGGCCGACGTCGGTACTCAGCATGTCCGCCAGACTGGGTCCCAGCCAGTCGAAACTCGGGTCTCCGGAAGCGTTTCTGAAAGGCAGGATTGCCAACGACACCGCGGGAGCAGCACTGCTTTGTCCGGAAGACGGCTGGAACAGCTTGTCGCGCCACCGGTATCCGCCAATCGCGAGGACGACTACGATTACCCCTGCCGTAATCGATGGCCAGGGAATCGTCCGGCCCCACGGACCGACCTTAGGTTCGAAGCTCAGGGTAGCTCCGGCACGCTTGCCCTGCCAGGTCTCCAAGTCAGCCAGAAGCTCGGCAGCGGTTTTGTAACGCAGGTCCAGATCGCGCTCTAAACACTTGGTGACTATGTCGCTCACCGACCGCGGGATGGTGTTGTCGTGATCGGAAACCGGCGAGACTCGCTCCTGGGTGCGCTTAATCAAACTGGCGAGCGTGCTATCCGCCCGATACGGCATCTGCCCGGTGAGCATTTCGTAAAAGATCAGTCCCAAAGCAAAGATGTCAGAGCGTTGATCCAGAGGCTTGCCGAGCGCCTGCTCGGGGGACATATACTCCATCGTGCCCACCAAAGCCCCGCTCTGGGTCATGCCATCGCCTTCCAGCGTGCGGGCCAGGCCAAAATCCATCACCAGGATTCGCCCAGTCTTATCGCGCATGATGTTCTGCGGTTTCAAATCCCGATGGATCACGTCCACGCTGTGCGCCGCTTCTAACGCCCGGCAAACCTGTTGCATAATCTCTACGGATTCTTCGGGGGAAAACTTCTTCTTCTGATGGATGAGGGTCAGCAGGTTGTCGCCCTCGACGTACTCCATGGTAATGAACTTCATTCCATCGGCTTCACTCAGGTCGTAAATACGGATTACGTTCCGATGCGTTACCTGATGGGCTAACAGAAGTTCCTGCTTGAAGCGATCCACAATGGCTTTGTCGCGCGCTAGGTCCGGCCTGATTACTTTCAGCGCCACGGTGCGGTTCAGTTCGCGGTCGGTCGCCTTATAAACTGCGCCCATCCCGCCTTGCCCGAGCATCTGGACGATCTCGTACCTCTGCGCAAGCAGCATGCCGGGCTGTAGTGTCGCGGGATCCGGATACACAGCGGGCATGGGTTTTCGCTCTGCATTCTCTTTCACTCGAGCGGTCGGAGAATCCAGTAAAGCGTCGATCATAGTCGGGGAGTCAGGTGAAAAATCCACGAAGGTCGGAGAATCAGAGGGCAGGTTTCCGTCGGACGAAGAACTACCTCCCTCTGACGGCGTACGGACGGCAGCGGTGTCGTTTCTCGGCGTCGGTTGCTGCTGGCCGATTCTGGGGTCCCGTTCCATCAAATTGCCACAGCAATGTTAGCTTAAATGGAGCTTAGGTGGAGGGAATTCTTGTAGCAGGCCGAGTTAAGATAAGGGTTGCTGGAAAGCACCTATATCTTTCGCGCTGCTTTGGGATTCTGAGCGCTCGAGGTCATGACGAATGTGCAGGAATATCAAAACCCTTTTCAACTTCGATCCTCCCGTGACTGCGGAAGAGGTTCGAGCTGCATCGCTCCAGTTCGTGAGAAAAATCAGTGGCTTTAACAAGCCGTCGAAGGCAAACGAAGGCTCGTTCCTGGCCGCAGTCGATGAAATAGCCGACATCTCGAATCGCCTTCTCCGTTCCCTCGAAACCAACGCACCCCCGAAGAATCGGGAGGAGGAAGCCGCAAAAGCGAAAGCTCGCGCGGCCGAGAGATTCGGCGCCTGAATCTCACAAACAAGCCTCGGGCTACGATTCTCGAGCGAGCCTGCGTGCCCCAAGCCCAGATTGCTCAACGGCCGCCAGCTGAAATCGCCTAAGCGGGGACTAGCTCGTCAGCGGTAGAAAAGATTGGTAGGCGCGGCAGGAATCGAACCTGCAACCCTCGGATTAGAAATCCGATGCTCTATCCGTTTGAGCTACGCGCCCCTGGATCGCTGAAACCATTGTAAATTCACCCTGACCAGATGCCCAATCACAAGGACGCTCGGGTGTGTTCGCCAACGGGTAAAATGGATCTCGCAACGGGCTCGCCGGTCTATACCCAAGAAAACGCGTTTTCCTTCCAGATCCAACAAAACAAAGGGGCCGTCTTGGAGATACCCTCTAAAATATCCCCTTCTAAAGGACTTAGCTGAGACACTTTGGAGGGGAGGCGAGGTTTGCGGACCCGCCTGCTGGAACCTCAAAATTGTCAAAGAGCGTAACAGAGCCACTGTTGTTATCAGGCAGCTAATCTAACTGTCATTATGTTAGCAACATCGGGACGGCTGAGTCAACGGAAAATAGCGGTGGGTTGGGCACAACAGTCTGAGCACTAAACCGGACAACCCTCCAGAGCCTTTTTGATGGTGTACAGGAGGGGTTCAGAGTTCGTCAGCAATTGATTCTTTTCCAAGAATGCGGCTGCTCCGTCGTGCATCAGCTTTTCCGCGTTCATTTGCGAAAGACCGGTCACCACAACTACCGGAATTTGCGCCGTCGCCGGGTCAGCTTTCAGGGCGCGCAGCACCGAGGGTCCGTCCAGTTCAGGTAGCAGCATGTCCAGCAGAATCAGGTCGGGGTGGATTTCACGGGCGACTGTCAAGGCCTCGATGCCGTCAATAGCGGTGACGACGAGAAATCCGGCCTTCTTGAGAGTGTGTTCCCTCTGGACCCGCAGAAGCTTGCTATCTTCGATGACTAACACGGTCTGCATCGCCCAGCCTTTCCACGCAGGACACAAAATAGCAATATCGGCAGAAACCGGTGATGCTTAAGCTGGCCTGCCCCGGCACTGGCACGGCTTAATTCAAGTACCCGTGGCCTCTTGCCGATCTAGGGTGTAGCGGCCGATAACGATACCAATCACGCGGCCAATCGCCACGTGTGCAAGCCCGTGGATTACGACCAATTTGTCGCGGCGGCCATCCAACGGGCGTCCACTGGATAGTGTGGAATGCGCCTCCGCCATGGAAAGGAAGAGTCGCGAGTACTTCGTTCTCACGGCCACCGCAAAAATGACGATCGCCGCCCACGCTCCCGTCACGCGACTGGCACCAAACAAGGGCGCCGGGGCAATTGACCCGGTTTACCGACAAGTGCGGGACCTGGTGTACAAGGTTTCAGGCATCTATAAGGCGGAGGAGAAACTTTACCTTCTGGCCGACGGTTGCGGACGGCGGATGCAACAGCTCGGGGTGCGGAACCCGTGCGAGTATTGGGATCACCTGACGGCGCATCCCACCCGCGATGGGGAACTCCGGCAACTGCTGAACGAGATCACCATCGGGGAGACTTGCATGTTCCGCAGCCAGCCCCAACTCGATGCGCTGCGGAAAGTAATCCTGCCGGAAATCGTGGCGGACAAAGCCAAGCAGATCAACAAGAGGTTGCGCATCTGGAGCGCGGGCTGCTCCACCGGCGAAGAATCCTACACCCTGGCCATGAACATGCTCGAGGAGCGGGACCGCTTGCTCAAAGGCTGGACGATCGAGATTCTCGCCACCGATTTGAACGACCGTTCCGTCGAAACCGCCAAAACCGGCATTTATGGCGACTACGCGCTGCGCAACACCACCGATTATTTCAAACGGAAGTACTTCTCGGCCGCCGATGACAAGAAACTACAGGTCAGCCCGGAGCTGAAAAAACTGATCACCTTCAGCCGTCTGAACCTGCAGGATGACTCCAAAATGCTCTTCATGAAGGGCATGGATCTGGTTTTTTGCTGCAATGTATTGATCTATTTTGACGGCGTGTCGAAATCGAAAGTGGTCAACCATTTTTTCAGCAACCTCAATTTGGGCGGTTATTTCTTTCTAGGGACGTCGGAATCGCTGATGAAGTTGAACGACCAGTTTCACCTGATCCATTTTCCCGGAACCATCGCCTATTGGAAACCGTCCCTCAGCAGCGGCAAGCTATGAATACATCCGTGAGTTCAACGATTCGTGATCGCGTGCAGCACATCGAGACCATACCCTCCATCCCGGCTGTCTTTTTGCCCTTACTGAAGTTGCTGGGCGGTTCTGAGGGTGAGGTCAACGTCGAGGAAGTGGTACGCCTGGTCTCTTACGACAACAGCATTGCCGCGCAATGCTTGCGCGTAGCTAGCTCGCCCCTGTTCGGCATGGTGCAGGCACCCAAATCCATCAAGGGAGCGGTGCTCACCCTGGGATTGCGACGGGTGGAAACCATTCTTCTAACCTGCTGCCTGGGCAAGGCGTTCCCGGCGAAGAAGTGGGTTCTGGATCCGGTCGTTTTCTGGAGGCATTCCCTGGGGTGCGCCATGGTGTGCCGGAGGTTCAGCGAGAAGTTGGCTGCTGCGGATGGTGAGAAGGCATATATGGCAGGGTTGCTGCATGACATAGGGTTCATGGTGAACTGCCTGGCGTTTCCCCGCGAATTTGGCACAGCGATGGAGCGCGCTTGCCGGGAGGAGAGCCCGCTGCACGAGGCGGAACAGGCTAGCATGGGGTTCACACACTGCGAAACCGGGCAGGCGCTGGCTGAAAGATGGAAACTGGCCGACGATATCATCGAGGTAATCGCGCATCATCATGCCATCGAGCAGAGCCAGAAAGCGCAGCCGCTGGTCGCCCTGGTACACCTCAGCGACCTTCTGTGCCGCATGCGCGGACTGGGGTACGGATATTATGAGCGGCATAAGGTGGATCTGGTTTCGGACCCTGCGTGGGCCATTCTTTTGCAGCAACACCACGATCTCGAGGGTGTGGATCTGGTGCGGTTCACCTTCGAACTGGACGAGGCTGTCGAGGAGATTCACGCGCTGGTATCGACGGTATTCGGAGGGGCGTAGGCGCCATGCCAAGCGAGGGTCGGACGGCGATGTGCCAGCGGCCGGATACGGTCAGTGTTTCTTTAGCTGTTTGTACGGAGCGAAATAATGATCAGCATTCCCTCGAACAGCAGCCTGACTTCAAGAGCCGCCACGTCGGCCAGAGAGTGCAGGCTGTAGTTCTTGCCGGTAACCACGGTGGGCACAGAAAGCAGGCAGCCGTCGGCCAATCCTGCAATCTTATTTTTGAAATTGCCGGCCACCATGTTGCAAATTTCGCCGAGTGCGTCCAGCACCTCCCGGCTGCCCTCATCCGCCGCCACGCCTAGCATCTTGGTGGCCATGAGCGTAGCCGATTTTGCACTGCAAGCAAAGGTCAGAATTCCGCACAATTTTCCGGCCAGCCCCACCATAGATGTAGCATCGAAAGACCCTTCCACCCCAGTTTCCGGGATAGTCAGTTGACAACCCAGTATCATGGCAAACACTTCGCGCGTGGCCAGTTCCATTAACGGGGCCCAGTCGGAACGGTCCCCTCTGACCACACGCACTTGGTCCACGGACGTCATTGTTTCCCTGCCAACACGGGTATGACCTGCTCTTCCGTGAATGGTTTGCGGATGTAACCGCGCGCGCCGCAAGACAAAGCCTGCACCACATGAGACTCGCTCCCCTCGGTCGTAATCATGACCACGGGCACGTCTTTCGCGTTCGGGACTCCCGGAAGCTGCTTGATAAATTCGAGCCCGTCCATGACCGGCATGTTGATGTCACAAAGGATCAGATCGACCTTAGATTCCTGGAGGATCGCAAGCGCTTCTGCGCCGTTTCCGGCCTCGAGTACCTGGGACAAGTCGATTCCCGCCTGGCGTAGAGAGCGGGTCACGATCTTTCGCATGACCGAAGAGTCGTCGATGATTAGAGCGCGTATGGGCATAAGATTCTACTCATTTCCAACCGGGGAAACATCGCTGTTTCTTCCTTTTGACTTTCACTTCATGGATATATCGGCAAAGGGGCCAGTGGACTTTAGGTCGGTGAGCAAAGAGGCAAGAGGCGAGGGGCGAATTGCGCGCTTGGTCGTTCGGCCGTTGCCGCCCCGGAAGGCATGATCCAGAAAGCAAAACGGCTGACAGCCTCTGCTGTCAGCCGTGTTGGTGAACGCTACTCGGATCGCTCAGCGGCGGCCGCCACCATGGAAGCCGCCAACTGATGCACGGGCATAGCCATGGCCGTACCCAAACCCACCGCCCCGGTACCCATATGCGCCCGGCCGGTAGTAGCCGCGGCCGTAGTAGCCATAACCAGGCCGGTAGTAACCGTAGCCCCCACCGTAGTAGCCGTGATACCACGGGCCCGCGCCGATGAAGACGCCGCCTACAAACCATCGCGGGCCATAGTAGCCATAGGGCGCGCACGCGTATGGAGCATATCCGTAGTAGCCGTACGCGCATACCGGGGCCGGTCCGACGTAGCCGTAGCCCGGGCCGACACGAATGCCCACCGCAACCTGTGCTTGCGAGTAAACCGCCGGCAGCATGAAGATTCCCAGCAAAGCCAGATACCTTAGATAGCGCATTTCGACTCTCTTTCTCCGATCTGCGATCTCCGTGAGGATCATGCAGGTCTGAAGGCCTTCAGGCATCTTAGTTTCGTCTGAAGCGCCTACCTGTCTCTATAAACACTGCACCAGAGCAAAAGTTCCAGAGCATTGCGCTTCTATAAGTTGCGAGTACCTTTGGCCATTGACCGGAGGGAATACGAGCATGACCGTTTCTAATGGCAGCGGCCCGGGGTTGCGGCGGCTTTATTTTGTATACTGCCCCCGTGCTTGGTAGCCACCGATGACTACTTCTGCTCCATCCCGGCTTGCGTACATCGACTGGATGCGCGGCCTGGCCTGCGTGCTGATGTTTCAAACCCATTGTTACGACTCCTGGCTGGGCGGGGGTGCACGCAAAAGCACTTTTTTCATGTGGTCCCAACTGGGCGGAACTCTACCGGCCCCGCTGTTTCTTTTTCTTGCCGGCATCTCCTTCGCAATGGTCACCGACAAGTTGCGGCGGAAAGGCGTGCCCGCTGCTCAGATTGCGCGGACTACGATTCGCCGCGGCATGGAGATTTTCGGGCTGGGACTTCTGTTTCGACTTCAGGAATACCTGATTGCGTGGGGCTGGGCGCCGTGGAGCGACTTGTTGCGGGTGGACATCCTCAACACAATCGGCCTTTCGATGATGTTGATGGGAGGGGTCTGCTGGATCGTCTTACGGTTCATCTCCGGGCCGCAGATACGGTTCGCGCTCGGCATGACTGCGGCAAGTGTCGGGATGGGCATTTCCCTTCTGTCGCCGTTGATATGGACCAGTTGGCGTCCACGCTGGCTACCGTGGCCGCTCGAGTCTTACATCGATGGCGTACACAACCTGGGCGAACCCCAGGCTTGGCTGTTTCCCATTTTTCCGTGGGCAGCATTTGCCTTCGTTGGTCTCGGTGTAGGATTTTTGCTGCTGAGCGACAAAGCTCGCGAGAGTGGCGCGGCGACTTTCGTGCTGGGCGGATTGGGTGGAATCGGGCTGATTTATCTGGCGCGCTGGCTGGATGCGCGTCCGCAGCTTTATGCGGCTTATGATTTCTGGCACACCAGTCCAAACTTCTTTCTGATTCGTATCGGCATGCTTCTAGCCATTCTGGCGGCCGCTTATTTATGGTGCAGATGGGGAGCGGGACAGTGGGGGTTCAGCCCATTCATTCAGCTGGGGCAAACGTCCCTGCTGGTTTATTGGATTCATATTGAGTTCGTATACGGACGCCTTTCCATTCTGCCGAAGCGAGCCGTCGACATTCGCACGGCTTCTTTTGGATTGCTGGCAATTTTTCTCTCGATGGTGCTGCTCTCTGTACTCCGCACCAAGCTCAAAGGGCGCGGCGCCGAATCGCTGGGATGGTTCCACAAACCGGTCAAGGCCAGCTAATCTCATCCCGCGGCCAACTGCAGGATCGCATTCGCTATGAGCTTTAATCCAACGGCCCAATTCTGGCGCGATCGAACTTCATCTTTACCATATCCGAACAGATAAAACGTGATGTAGAAGCCGTCCCGAATTTCTTCTTGCCCTGGTATTTGGTTTTGCGCATTGTAGTAACAGCGGCGGATAAGAAACTCCGCCGCAGCGGCAATTTCGGGAGCTCGCCGCAAGAGTTGTGTGAGTTGTCTTGCCAGATGTTCGTGCTCGGGCAGTGAGAAGCGTTTTGGCTCATTAGAAAACAAGCAGTCGACGTAGGAGCAAAACTTGTGCGCGGATTCGAACACTTCTTCTTCGGGGTTGATCTCGGTGCTGCCCCACACGTCGCACTTGGCAGTTTCAAGCGGACTTCGGGGCGAGTTAACCTTGCATAGAAACTCAGCCAATTCTGGCACTCTCTCCGCTTCCTCGAGATGGACCAGGAGCTCGGGATGGCTCTTCAAATCGTAGTAACGTGGGCTGCCACGTTCGGCAGCCCACGGCATCTCGAGGGTTTCGTCATCGGCGCCGAGTTCGACTGCGAAGTCGCCGTGCACGCTACTTCGCAGGCGCAGGTTGCGGAACCGCCTGCGGGGTTGCGCTTGGCGTGGAGAAATTCACCTTCGGAACCTGGCGCGATTCTTCCGATGCGGCGAAATAAGCCTCGTTGGGTTTGAACCCAGCCCAGCCTGCGTAAATGTTATTGGGAAAGTGCTGCACGTAGGTGTTGTAGTCTTGCAGGGTATCGTTGTAGCGCTTGCGTTCGACGGCGATGCGGTTCTCCGTTCCTGCCAACTCATCTTGCAGACGCAGGAAGTTCTCATTCGATTTCAATTGCGGGTAATTCTCGACTACCACGAGCAAGCGGCCGATTGCCCCGTCCAATTGTTGATTGGCCGCGATCTTGTCCGCAGGCGTGCCCGCCGAGAGCAGCCTGGAACGGGCGGCCGCAATATCGCCAAACACTTTTTGCTCCTGCCCCGCGATGCCCTTCACGGTTTCGACGAGGTTAGGAATCAAGTCGGCGCGGCGTTGCAGAACAATGTCAACCTGCGACCACGAAGCTTTTACCGCTTCATTCTTGGTCACGAGGGTGTTGCGGACGCCTACGTACTGGCCGAACGCGAACAATGCAATCAGTACCAGGACAACAATCACAATCAAACCTGTCTTCATCGTTCTTCTCCTATAAGAAAGCTATAAAACTTACGCGCCGTGTGGTTCCGGGGAGTCTAGCATTTTATCCACCGCAGCGGTTACCTGCTGCACCGCGGCCAGGTAGCGGGCAAAAACGTCGGTTACATCGAATTGCTTAGTCTCCGCCTTGTGCTCGCGAATGTCGAGCAATTGCAAGAAAGCAGAAGTATCGAACGGAAGGCGTGCGGCCAGCGCCTGGACCGCGTCGCGCTTCGCCTTGGGAGGTTTCTCGCCGAGAGCAATCAACCCGTGGCGGAAAAGTGTCGCAAAGGTTGATAGGGAACCCAGCAGTAATTCCCACAGTTGCTTCTTGTCGCCTGCCGCGAGCAACAGGCGTTCCCGTAAGAGAATCAGTTTCTCGCGCAGTTCGTACTCCAATTGGGCGCGATGCAAATGCATGGGGATTTCGAGCGCGCTGAGGACATCCTCGCCGAATAACACACGATGGCGTTGCTGCATGTCGAGAAATTCGATGGAGAAAACATCCGTCGAATGCTCCAGTTCCTCACGAGTGAGCACCAACGGCTCATGATGCTTCTGGCGGGTCCACCACTCGATCGCGGGCGCCATTGCGGTGAGCGTGGTGAAGGAGGCCTCGCGAAAAATGCAAAGCAGGTTCACGTTGGAAAAGTCGGGATGAAATTCTCCGTCCGCAGCGGAACCGTAGAGGATC
>Ga0206817_1182_pt1 | contig 16756 bp, 14 predicted proteins | sample Alteio_BWOrgCont_89_FD_152873 | JGI IMG/M metagenome (GOLD analysis project Ga0206817, IMG submission 152873) | Enriched cells from forest soil in Barre Woods Harvard Forest LTER site, Petersham, Massachusetts, United States -... | ecosystem: Environmental > Terrestrial > Soil > Temperate forest >...
ATCTTTATGCGGTTTATCCACATTACGCGAAAATTTCGCGTATGGTGCCTTTTGGTATTTTCTCTAAATTGAGGAAAATGGCGAAAGAAGGCTATCCGCATATTAAGATTATCATTCTATCATTTGTGTGGCGTTTAATTCCTGAGCCGCTTGGCAAATATTTTTCACCTAGTATTGCTTTAGTAGCTGGTAAAAATGATCTCACATTGCAACCACGTCTTTTGCAAATTTTAGCAGACAAAGGATTGGTAGCACCTGATCAGCTTGATCGTTATGAACCTGTGCTTGCGAATAATCGTTTTGGTAATGGACATACGACGAATTATCTTATTTTTGATAAAAAACAAAAAAAGAATATTTATTTTTGTAAAATTAGTAGGACGCAAAAAGCAGAAGCATTGGCTTATGAGTCGGAACAGTTGTTGAAAATTACTCAAGCTTTAAAGGGGAGTGATCTTGCAAAAACAATCCCAAATCTTCTTTTTTGTGGCACGGTAGGTGGTGTAACAGTTCAAGTTACTTCTTTTGTTTATGCCAAGCATATTTCCAATGATATTTTGAATGGTTTGCGATGTTTGCCACGTTATGTCAAGTCTGGCAATGTTTTGGTGAAAAAATTAGTTTCAAATGTGCAACAAATGGCTAGAAAGCACTGGTTTAAAAAAATAAATCCATGGATGTCAGAAGCAATTGCTTGGCTTGCGCGTTTCCAAAAAGTGACACAAAAGGATACTGTGAAGCTTGGTGATTACCTGGAGAGTTGGTTAGCGGATAAACTGACAGCAGTTCAGCAAAATGGATTGGATATCAAGCCGTGTCATGATGCTATTGCAAAATTAAAACAACAAATGTTGGCATTGCGTGAGCAAGATTTGCCGATGGTGATGCAGCATGGTGATTTTGATGTTTGTAATGTGTTGCAAGACCGAGGCAACATTATCATTGTTGATTTTGAACATGCTAAAGCAAATACATTGCCATTTTTTGATTTGGCTAATCTCATTTTTAGTCCTTTTATCACTGAGTGGAATGCAATAGCAGGCCAGAAAACATTGTCTGAATATGCTGTTGAGTCTGGCTGGCAAATACATTTGCAGCAATGGCTAAAAGAATTTGCAGAAAAATCAGGTCTATCTCTCAGTCTGATCGAACTGCTTCCTAAAATTGCAGCGATTGAGCAAAATGCTATGCAGTATCCTAGCTACCGAAACCCATATGATTATCCGATGTTTGGGCAGAAAAATTTTGCAGCAATGATGAGTTGGGAATTATGCAGCAAGTAGCAATCACACTGACTACCTTCACCGTGAAAGTATTGCGTTATGCTCTCACGCAACTGATGAAATTAGATGCGTATTTGCATAAAAATTTCAATATTGAAGTGCACAATAAAAAAGTGATTGGCTCGACTCAAAAATACGATATGGTCGCAGCAGCAGATGAAAGTTATTATGCTGAGCAGTATTGGAATCGGATTAAAGCATTTTTAAAAACGGAAGCGATTGATTCTAAGGGGTATTTTTTAGATTTAGGTTGTGGTCAAGGTCGCATGAGTATTCCTTTAGCAAAATGGTGTGCCTCATCAGGGCATGTGAGTGCTATTGATCTTTCTTCTCATGCAATTGATCAAGCGCGCAAATATGCGGGTTCACTCAATAACATTGATTTTAAAGCAATAGACTTATTTGAATATTTACAAACAATCCCTGATCATACTTTTGATGGCATAATAATGCTGGAAGTGATTTTCTTCTTGCCAAATTATGAGAAGGCGTTGGCTGAAGCAATGCGAGTATTAAAACCGGGTGGATTTTTTATAGGTTCTTTTCGTCCTCAATATTTCAATTTGTTGTGTTGTTTGCAGCGAGGATTGTGGACATCTATCGATACTATATTGAAGGAGCGATCAGGGGATATTGTCGGCGGGGGCTTGCGCTTTAATTGGCATACTGTTCCTGAGTTAAAGATAATGATGGAAAAAGATCTCAATTTATCGGTAAAGCATATCTCAGGTATTGGTGTTTGTTCTGGGATTCCAAGTGATCCGCATGCGCAGATTATCAGGCCAGCATTGTTGACCCAGAAAGAGCAACAGGATTTGATGAAAGCAGAACAACAAATGGGTGAACTGCTTCCTGAAGCGGGGCGTTATATTTTAATTGCAGCACGTAAAGAAAGTTGAGGTTTTTATGATACGTTTGTCAAAATCATCTATTTCAGAACGAGAAATTTCCGCTGTAGCTACCGTTTTGAAAGAAGAATTTCTCGGCTTAGGGCCGCATGTGCAAGCTTTGGAAAAAGACTTGAATGCTTTTTTTGGTGGGAATGTATCTGCCATTTGCGTCAATACCGGCACATCTGCATTGCAATTAGCTTTGCAAGACATTGGCATTAAATCAGGTGATGAAGTATTGGTGCCGACGCTAACTTATGTTGCTTCTTTTCAAGCTATTTCAGCAACAGGTGCTATTCCAGTCGCTTGCGATGTCAATGAAGCAGATGGTTTGTTAGACCTTCAAGATGCAGAGCGCCGTGTCACAAAAAAATGTAAAGCAATTATGCCAGTGCATTATGCAAGTAATTTGGGGAATTTAGAGGCTATTTATGCATTTGCTGCAAAACACCATTTACGTGTTGTTGAAGATGCTGCGCACACGTTTGGTTCCAGTTATAAAAATAAATTAGTCGGAAGCTTTGGAGATGTAGTGTGCTTTAGTTTCGATGGGATTAAAAATATTACTTGTGGAGAGGGTGGTGCTGTTGTTAGTAAAGATCAAGCAGTGATTCAAGCAGTCAAAGATTTGCGTTTGCTGGGTGTGATGAATGATAGTGATAAACGCTATGCGCGAACCAGAAGCTGGGATTTTGATGTGATTGATCAAGGTTGGCGCTACCACATGAGTGATATCATGGCTGCGATTGGTCGGGTTCAGCTTAGCCGTTTTCCAGATGAGTTTAAGCCCAAGAGAATGTTGTTTGCAAAAATGTATCGTGAAATGTTAGCCAATATTCCAGGCATTAAATTATTTAACACGGATGTAGACAGTGAAGTGGTTCCACATATTATGCCGATTCGAGTATTAAATGGCGCAAGAGATGGATTACGTGAACACTGCATAGCACAAGGCATACAAATTGGTGTGCACTATAAGCCTAATCATTTATTGAGTAAGTATGCTGTTCCAGGTGTTCGCCTGCCAGTCGCTGAAAAATTATATGGCGAATTAATGACCTTGCCTTTGCATGTTGATTTGACGCAAAAAAATATTGAACAAATTGTCGAACAAGTTAATTTATTCCTGAGGAAATGATCCATGAAGACTATCATTTTGTGCGGTGGATTAGGAAGCCGTTTATCAGAAGAAACACATGCCAAACCAAAACCAATGGTCACAGTAGGTAATCATCCTATTCTCTGGCATATCATGAAAATTTATTCACATTATGGATATAATCAATTTGTCTTGCCCCTAGGTTATAAAGGCGAAACGATCAAAGAATATTTTTTAAATTATTTTTCCTTAAGCAGCGATTGCACAGTTGATTTAAGTTCAGGGATGGTTCAGAGAACGAAAAAAGATAGCGTGGATTGGTTGGTCACGATGATTGATACTGGATTAAATACGATGACAGGCGGTAGGCTTCATCGTTTGCAGTCGCATTTGCAAGATGAAGAGACTTTTATGCTAACTTATGGTGATGGAGTGTCGAATGTTGATATCAACGCACTCGTCAAATTTCATCAATCGCATGGGAAAATTGCCACGGTCTCGGCAGTAAGACCGACTGCTCGATTTGGAACAATGCGTTTTGATGGTAATCAAGTCAAAGAATTTGTTGAGAAAGCACAAACAGGAGAAGGCTGGATTAATGGCGGTTTTTTTGTCTTTAATCGAAAGATATTTTCTTATTTAGCCAATGATGAAACCGTACTAGAAGGTGATCCACTCAGTCAGTTAGCAGCTGATGGCCAATTGATGGCTTATCGACACGAAGGCTTTTGGCAATGCATGGATACAATTCGTGACCGAAATTTATTATGCCAACTTTGGGATGGCGGTCATGCACCCTGGAAAGTTTGGAATACCCAGATAAAAAAAGAGGTGGAGCGTGTTTAACTGCTATCAAAACAAGCGTGTACTAGTTACTGGAAACACTGGATTTAAGGGCTCATGGTTGACATTATGGCTATTAAAACTGGGTGCTAAAGTAGCGGGACTTTCTGTTAATATACCGTCAACACCTTCTTTTTTTGAAACATTGCAACTAGAGAAAGAAATAAAACATTATTGGGTCGATGTAAGAGATGCAGTAGCAGTCGATAAAGTTTTTGCAGAATTTCAGCCTGAAATTGTATTTCATTTGGCAGCGCAACCTATCGTTAGTCAATCTTATAGCAATCCACGAGAAACATTTGAAACTAATGTGATGGGGATGGTAAACATTCTGCATGCGATCAAAAATTCAAGCTCAGTTCGATCTTCAGTTTTGATCACGAGTGACAAATGTTATGAAAATGTCGAATGGGCTTATGGCTATCGTGAAATTGATCGTTTAGGTGGCAAGGATCCTTACAGTGCGTCGAAAGCCTGTGCTGAAATAGTAGCTCACGCTTATTGGCATTCATTTTTTACAGATAATTCAGAATCTGCAATCGCGACTACCCGAGCTGGGAATGTCATTGGTGGAGGAGATTGGGCTGTTGACCGTCTGGTGCCCGATGTCGTGCGATCATGGTCAGAAAATAAAGAATTGGCGATACGCCGTCCTCATGCAACGCGTCCGTGGCAACATGTTTTAGAGCCTTTGAGTGGCTATCTTTGCTTGGGTGAGAAATTATATCAATCACCTCATGGGTTGACAGGCAAATCATTTAACTTTGGTCCGCGAGAAAATGCGATGAAATCAGTCGTATCAGTTGTTGAAATGTTTTCTGAATTCTGGCTTAAAGCACAATGGAAAGTTTATGAAAGCGATGCCATGAAAGAATCATCTTTATTAAAACTAGATTGTAGTAGGGCGCAACATGAATTGGATTGGAGTGCCGCATTAGATTTTTCTCAAACCATTGCCTTTACTGCAAAATGGTATCAAGAGTATTACCAAGGCGCTAAAGACATTAAGAATTACAGCCTGAAACAAATTGATGAATATGCTGCTTTAGCCAAAAAAAGAGGTGTTTTGTGGGCATCGTAACAGAGCAAGCAACTAACTTAATTGGCGTTAAAATTAAGTTGCTAAAAGAAATTTATGATGAGCGTGGTTTTGTTAAACACATGCTGCGATCTGATTCATCTTTTTTCACAACGTTTGGCGAAGTTTACTTTTCTTTTATCAAACCTAATATTGTTAAAGGATGGAAATGCCACAAACTAGTTACGCAAAATATGGCAGTGCCACAAGGTGTCCTCCGTTTAGTATTATTTGATCCACGCGAAGGTTCCCCTTCTAAAGGGAAGTTAATCGAATTAGTGATTGGCGATGGGAATTACTGTTTAGTGCAAATTCCACCCGGTATTGTTTATGGTTTTCAGAGTGTTTCAAAAGCAGGGGCGTTGATTGCAAATTGTATTGATATGCCTCATCAGCCTGATGAGTCAATTATCATCCCTATCGATAGCGATGAAATTCCTTATTGCTGGAATAGAGATTCTGAAAACTAACCTATCTATGAACACGTCCATCAAAAATTATCTGCTCTTGTTGCTAGGTTTTCCGCTGATCATCTTTATTCTTATTGCTATTTTTAATTATACGATTGACCCCTATATGCTATGGCATGAAAAACCAATTTGGTTTGATAAAACTAAAAATCCTATCATTGATAGCAATCAACGATTGATTAAATCATTGCAGCTTGTTTTGCGCCAACCCAAAATAATTTTCCTCGGTAGTAGCCTGGTTTATCATGTTATCAATCCGGCAGGATCCGATGAGAAGATTTACAATCTTGGGGTGGGTAGTTTAAGGTCGGCTGAGGCTTATGGTTATGTTAAAGAAGCAGTCAGCTGGACGCCAGTTACAAAAATATATCTCGCACTTGATTTGTTTGCCTTTGGTTCAGAGCAGAAAATGCCTGGTTATGATGATGAAGTGAGTGGCGCAAAATATTTAGTTAATCAATTTGCAAGTGCATTAATTGGGAAATCTACCATTAATGATTCGCTTAATATATTGCTGGGAAAAAATGCTGAATATAATGATGGTACCTGGCAATTCAATGGCTACAAACTTACCCCTAAGCGCAATCTTGCTGAAGTTAATGACGGCATAAAACAAAATGAAATCTTATTTAAAAAAATCTTTCCAAAAACCAGCATTGATTATATTAATCAGAATCTGAAAAATATCGAGAAAATAATGACGGTATGCGAGGCGCATCATGTTGAGTTAGTATTATATTTTAATCCTATTAACTATCGTTTATTGCAAGTGTATAAAAACTCAGGCGTTTGGGATAACTTTATGCAATTAAAAACGGGCCTGCAAGCGATGGCATACAAGCACAATGTAACGTTATGGGATTTTGCAACTTATAGTTCAATTACTACCTATCCCTTTGTTAATGAAAATGAAATCAAGCGCAATCCCTATTACCTAGATACAGATCATCCAACTGAGTTAGTAGGTAATTATGTTATGCAGCAAATGGGCGTGCCACTTAAAAAACCGCTTTCAATTCCCAGAGATTTTGGGGTTCGGTTAAATCAACGGGAAGCTTAAATGCTATTTAGCTCATATATTTTCATATTATTTTTTCTGCCGATTGTGTTATCAGGCTATTTTGCTCTGGGTAAATTAAAGAATAGGGAGTGGTCATGTGCCTGGATGGTTGTTGCCTCTTTATTTTTTTATGGTTGGTGGAATGAGAAATACCTATTTTTGATTTTAGGGTCAGTGATTGTCAATTATAGTGTGGGTGAATTTATTCGCGTGCTAGTTAACCAAGAAAAAAAATCTAAATTAATTCTCATTATTGGCATAATTGCCAACCTTGGTGTGTTAGCTTATTTTAAATATACCAATTTCCTGATTGCTAATATTCATGAGTTGACTGGGGTTTCATTCACATTACAACATATTATATTACCAATTGGGTTATCTTTTTTTACCTTTGAGCAAATTGCTTATTTAGTGGATACTTATCGCGGTAAGGTCAAGCATTACCATTTTCTTGATTATTGTTATTTCGTCACATTTTTTCCAAGATTAATTGCAGGACCCATTATTCGACATAATGAAGTACTGACTCAAATTGAAAGAAAAAATATGCATCAACCTAATATAGATAATTTAGCCATTGGATTTAGCATTTTTTTTATAGGATTATTCAAAAAAGTCATCATGGCAGACAGTCTTGCGGCGATTGCTGATCCTATTTTTCAAACAGTGGCACAAGGACATGATGTTACTTTTCTAATGTCCTGGTTAGGAGCGTTAGCTTATACTGCACAATTGTATTTTGATTTCTCTGGTTACTCTGATATGGCGATTGGCCTTGCTAGAATATTCGGTATCGTATTGCCTCTAAATTTCAACTCACCTTACAAGTCGACTTGTATTATTGATTTTTGGCGAAACTGGAATATCAGCTTATCTCGCTTCTTGAGGGATTATCTTTACTTACCATTAGGAGGCAATAGGAAGGGTCACATAAGACGTTATGTTAATCTTGTTATTACGATGTTGCTAGGAGGGCTTTGGCATGGTGCTAACTGGACGTTTGTGATGTGGGGTGGATTACATGGTTTCTACCTTTTAATTAATCACTTCTGGCGAAGCTATGGTTATCCGCATTTTAATAACGAGGTACCTGAAAAGACAACCTATCGGGTCATTAGTTGGTTAGTAACGTTTATCGCTGTAGTCATAGGTTGGGTATTTTTTAGGGCAGATACATTTTCGAGCGCTTTTTTATTGTTAAAAGCGATGGTTAATTTACACAGTCCAGTGGAGTTGACCCATGTAATTATGCTAAATTATGCCATAGTCGGTTTATCATTCAGTGTGGTTTTTATTCTGCCCAATATTCATCAGTTATTTGCTGATTTCAAGCCTACCCTGGATGGTGAGAATATCATCATGAATACTAAAAACCTGATATGGCGATTGAATTTAGCATGGTGCATTTGGAAACCTAGCTTGAGTTGGGGTTTATCTTTAGGATTGTTATTTATTATTGCGACTTTGACTTTAAGTCACCCAAGTATTTTTATATATTATGATTTTTAATTTATTTTAGAATAAAAGGCAGATCAATGTCACCAGTAAAGCCACTAGTTAGCGTCATCATGAATTGCCACAACAGCGATGCATTTTTAAAAGAAGCAATCGAATCAGTATATGCACAAACTTTTTCAGATTGGGAAATTGTATTTTTCGATAATGCTTCGATTGATAAGAGCCAAGCGATTGCTAAAAGCTACGATGATAAAATTCAGTATTTTTATGTGGCAGAGCGGCTTAGCTTAGGGCATGCACGTAATGCAGCTATTGCTAAAGCACGTGGCCAATATATTGCAATTTTAGACTGTGATGATCTTTGGTTGCCTACTAAGCTTGAACAGCAAGTGGCTAGTTTCAAACAGGGCAGTGATAGCAAAAAGCCATTAGGATTGTGCTATACATCTGCTGTGCGAATTTCAAGTGATGGAAAAGAATTGTCATCTTATGCGCGCGAAAGAAAAACATTTTCAGGTGAGATTTACCATAAATTGATCGATGATTGTTTTATTCCCTGCTCGTCAGTGATGTTGACTAAACAAGCATTAATGTATACGCAAGGATTCGATGTGAGATGGAACCAAGTTGAAGATTGGGATTTATGGTTGCGTATTGCAAAGCACTATACAGCAGCTTATGTGGAAGCGCCTGTTACTAAGATTCGCCTTCATGCTAATAATCTTTCTAGAAATATTTCTGCGCATTTTAAAGAGAAGATTGAGTTGTTAGAAGATTTGAAAAGGTCGGATCCGGCAGTGTGTTCGCATTGTCTGCGGATGATTGCTGAGCTTACTTTGCAACAGAATATTGCAGAATTTTTGTTGGCCAATAAAAATAAATTTGTTGTTCGCAGTAAGTTACTGTTGGCAATTGCCTGGAGCGTTATTAAGAATCCCAGGATTTTTATCAAGACGTTGGGGAAGTATGTCAATAGAGATATGATTGCATTGTTTAAATTAAAGTTTTTTAATTCCGGAGCTTAATAAAAATAAGTTTTGAATTTGCTTTGTCGGTCTGGAATTTTAGTGAGTTGGATCCTCAATTACGTCCTAAAAGTCATCAGGCAGGAAAAATTCATACCATTGACACTATTCCATTACCCTTAGCACTTTGAGATTTATTGCCGAATTAATTCACATTCTGATAAATTTGTTCTAATTTTTCTGTCTGCAATTTCAAGTTAAAATCCCGTTCAACAAATTCCCGAGCCGCCAAGCCCATTTTTTCACATAACGATTCATTTTCTAAAAGATAAATCAGGCGCTCCGCCAAAGCATAGGGGTTTTTTTCTGCGACTAGAAAACCCGTTTCTCCTTCTTTGACTCCTTCAGGAATACCGCCATGATTAGTAGCAACAACAGGTATCTGACAGGCAGCCGCTTCCAATAAAACCATGCCCATCGCTTCTGAATCACCAGAACGTGCTTCAATACTAGGTAAGCAAAATAAACTAGCTTTCTGCATCCAGGCAATAACCTGCTCAGGTGGTTGCACACCTAAAAATTCAACTTGATGTGAAATATCTAATGAAGTGGCCAGTGCATGAAGTTCTTGTTTTAGTGGGCCATCACCTATGATAACTAGTTTGGCGTCTAAGCCTTTTTTTTGTAAGATAGAAAATGCTTTCAGTAAGTAGGCTGTTCCTTTTTTCTCTACTAATCGTGCTACGTGCAAAATAATTCTTTCTGCTTTTTTTTGCGTGACAGGTTTAATCAAGTCAGTATCAACGCCAATATAATGAGTAATCAGCCGATTTTCCGGGAAACCAATGCGCAATAACCGATCCCGAATAAAATTAGAGACGCAAATAAAAGCAGCGCCATCTCGTCCTAATTGTTGGCGAAAAGCTAGGTAATTTAGCCAGGAAATTTTCTTTGATCGTAACAAGCCTAAGCGGCTGCAAGTGGCATCAAATCCATGAAAAGTAGTTATTAATGGAATATTTAGTTTTTTGGCTAAAGGTAATGCATACACTCCTTCAACGCCAAAATGCGCATGAATTAAGGCAGGCTTTTCATGCATCAATGCGTGATGCAACACATGGTTGTCACGAAGTAAAACATGGCGTACTAGATTAAGATAACCTGCTGGGCGAATGATTTTGATGTCAAGGTTTGGATTTGGGAGGGTGCCGTCAACAATCCGTCCAGCAAACACGGGATGATATTGCGTAAGATATTTTGTTTGTTGAACAATAAAACCCTCAGACGGCCTAAAGAGTTGGTGACGATATATAATAACATTACGCAAAAGACGGATTCCCATCGTTACGTTTACGATAATAGAGTCCGATCATCAAGCCAAACGCGACAGCTAAAATCGGCTGTATGTGCATTTCACCAATGACGCCCCAATTTTCACCTAAACCCTGTGTGAACACCCAAATAAAGCCACCCATGATGCACAAGCTAAATATTTTTTCATTGGCTGTCGTAAATAAACGGTAAGCACGCATGCTATACCATAGGATGCTCAGCATGAACATCAATCCTACGATCGAAGCAAAAATCCCGCTTTGTGACCAAAGGTTAATAAAAGAATTATGTGCTGGCAAACCAACCGATAGAATGGGATCAGGATGATCCAATCGATAATCTTTATAAAGAATTTCCCAGCCGCCAAATCCTAAGCCTGACAATAAATGATGTGGTGCAAACACTGCTGCAGCTTTCCATAAAATAAAACGTGTTTTAAATTTAAATAGTATATAACTTAAGAAATTATGTTTTAAGATTAGTGTTAATGCACTGAGGGTAATCAATCCTGCCCAGAAATACCCAATACAAACACGGCTCTTTATTCTCAAAATAAATGTTCTCTTGGATAACACAATGGATGCAATGATCAAAGGTATGAAAATATTCAATCCAATCGCAGCGGCAGAATAAGTTAGAAAAACACCAAGCCATTGTAATACAGCCATGATTTTTAACCATTTAATACTGTAATAAGTTCCCATTCCCCAAAATACTAAGGCGCATATCCCAAGATAACCACCTGCATCATCAGGATTGATCGTGAATATGCGAGGTTTAACGCCCCACCAGATTCGATGCCCGGGAAATGAAAAATACCAATCAATGGTGTGGGGGTTAATAAAAATTTTTGCTAGGCTGGTTTTTAAATACAAAAGATTAAGAGGCCGATCAAGATCAAAAATAATAAGAAGCACTAACAAGACTAATGCTAACAAAGAATAAACTTTAATCATGTTGCATAGCTTTAGCGGGTTGTTTAGAGCAATGTTAAAAGCAGTTACGTATAAAATAAGAAATGGAAGTTCATATAATATAGTTGCCAATCCTAAATGGCGATCAGATGACCATAAAAGACTGATGGCTTGCAATGTCATTAGCAAAATTAAAATAACCAGGGGCCATTGCAAAAATGTACGCCAAAACCGCACAAGATTGGGAGTCAGAGAGAGCGTGCTTAAAAGTGCAATCGAAGGATAAAAGCCTGAAATCGCTAGAGTGTAAATTTGAAAAATGGAACTCCATAATGCAATTGTTAGGCGCCAAACAGAGGGTAAGAGTAATAACCCTAGAAAAATAACTAATACAATCAATAAATTGGACATTCCTCGTTAATTCCTTAATTGGCTCACCGTTGCACGAAATGCTAATGTATAATACCGGCGTTGTCTATATTATAAGACCCTGGCTGGATGAAATATGCTCGATAAAAAAACCGTTATCCTACAATGCGTAAAGCATGTTGATCCCTTGCATGAGTGTCAGTTAAATGCGTAGAGGCCTATTCATTTTAGTGACAACTAATATCGCCAGCAAAGTAGTCGGCGTATTGCGTGAAATTTGTTTTGCAACATTCTATGGTGTCAGTGCTGTGATGGGTGCTTTTCGTTTTTCACAAACCATCACCATGGTTTTCATGAATTTTTTTACTACAGATACATTAAATGCAGGTTTTTTACCTTTATTTGAGCGTTATAAGCAAGAATCACCGGAGCAGGCACTTTGTTTTTTCTGGTTTTTATTTGCATTGCTAGGATTGCTCTCTCTGTTGATTTTTTCGCTGCTATTTTTTGGAACGCATTTATTGGTTCACTGGTTTGCGCCAGGATTTTCTGGGTCAGTGGTTGCAACTACTGAGCAATTTATTCGAATTTTTGCATTTGGCGTTCCTTTTTGCTTATTGGGGACTCTTTTTTCTTATCTTGCGATGGGCAATGGTGCTTTTTTTGGAGTTAGTGCAAGACCCATGTTTGAAAGCGTAGGTCTTATGATGGGCGTGGTTACCTCTGTTTGGGATCATCGAGTCACTGATATTGCTTGGGGTTTTGTGATTGTTTATATTTTATTTTTTTTCATGATGGTTAACATTTGTTTTCGAAAAAAATTACTGCGATGGGTGGGGATGACAGTCTTAATAAAAAATTTTAGCGTGATGCGACATGATTTTTGGAAAACTGTTCGTCCCTTGTTGATCTTGCCATTATTTATGCAGGGAAAATACGTAGTTGAAAAACTGTTTGCTTCTTTGATGGCAGTCAGTGTTGTCGCGGCATTGGATTATGCACGTATTATTATCCAGACTGGAGTGAATGTGCTCGCAATGCCGATAGGTTTGCTTGGGCTTACTGTATTTAGTGTGATTGATGGTAAGCAGTTGGCAAAAAAACTTGAGTCAGTGGTTACTATTTTATTAGGGATGACAGTCCCTATGACTTTATTTCTAGTATTTAATAGTCGATTGGTTATTCTCACTTTGTATGGCTATGGTAAGTTTGATAACCATGCAGTAGGTGAGGCAAATAGTATTTTGGTAGGTATGGCACTCGCATTTTTTGCGCAAGTCGTAAGTTATGTTTTGCTTAAGGCCATGAATGCGCAATTGCAAAATCAGCGCGTGATGCTATATCTCATTTTAGGTATATCTTGCAATATACTTTTTATTATCTTGTTTTATCGGCAGTTAGGGCCTTTGAGTTTGGGAATAGGTGAAAGTATTTATGCTATGGTTATTTTTATTCTGGGCATGAAATATTTTGGTTTGTTTCAATTGTTGCTGCAGTTAATGTTATTTCTGGTACCTGCTGCAATTTTTTATAGTCTAGGTTCTATTTATTTGGCTGATTTTTTACAAGGCTTACGTTGGTTGGCGTTAATCGGTCAATTAAGTTGGTTTGCTATTTTCTGGGGAATTGCTTTATTAGCGCAAAAAAATATGCGCACTCACTTGCTAGGATGGGTTTGGGAAAAATGATAATCAAGACAACTAATCAAGTTAAAGATATTGTGCTGATGTCCACAGCAGATTGGGATCATCCATTCTGGACTAATAAGCAACATACGGCACAAGCCCTGGTTAAGCTAGGGTTTCGAGTATTTTATATTGATTCTTTAGGCTCACGAAAATTACGTTTAAAACAAACCAAAGACTTAAAGCGCGTTTGGCAAAGACTACAACGCTTATTCTCCAAGCCAAGAGAAGTAGAAAAAAATTTATGGGTTTGGTCTCCTTGTGTATTGCCTGTGAATTTCGAAAAATTAAGTGGGTTAAATCGGATATTGTTTAGTGTGTTACTAAAATATTGGCTTAAGAAATTGTCTTTTTGCTCTAGGCCATTATTTTGGACATATAATCCTTTATCTTTTCTCTATATGTCACCGAAGCATTTTTCTCATATCGTATATCACTGTGTTGATAACATTGCTGAGCAGCCAGGTGCTTTTGCTGAATTGATTCAATCGCAAGAAAAACAATTATTCAAGCAAGCAAATTATGTATTTGTGACATCACGGGCATTAGAACAGCTAGCGCTATCCTATAGCAAAAACGTGCATTATTTTCCTAACGTAGTGGATTTCGAACATTTTCATCAAGCTTGCCTAGATATTACAGTGCCTGCCGATTTGCAAGCTATCCCTCATCCAAGGGCTGGGTTTATAGGTGCAATCAGTGCTTATAAAGTCGATCTTGAATTGTTATGCAAAGTGGCGATTGCACTTCCTGATGTTTCTCTTGTATTGATTGGTGCGATCGGTGAGGGTGACCCTGATACTAAAGTAGATCAATTACTTAAGCTGCCAAATGTTTATTTTCTAGGCCCAAAGCGCTATGATCAATTGCCGCATTATTTGAAGGGGTTGGATGTGTGTTTAATTCCAGCCAATATCAATGAATATACTAGAGCTATGTTCCCGATGAAATTTTTTGAATATCTGGCTGCTGGTAAGCCAATTGTGGCGACGGATATCGATGCGATTAAGGAGTATGGGGCGGTGTACTCAGTGGCGGGTGATGCGGATGCATTTGCGAAAAAAATAATGTGTGAAATAGAAAATAATGATCTCACCTTTATGCAAGATAGATTGGCGTTAGCTAAGAAAAATACCTACCTAACGCGCACAAAGAATATGTTAGAGTGTCTCGATCGATGAGGATTTCATGAAAGTATTAATAACAGGCGGCGCGGGCTATATCGGTTCACACATGATATTGCAATTGCTAGAGGCAGGTCATCAACCTATCGTGATCGATGATTTATCGACAGGATTGAGGAATTTGGTGCCTCCGCAAGTCCCACTACATGTTTTTAGCTTGGCAGATACCCATCAATTGACTCAATTATTCACGCAAGAACAATTCGACATCGTCATGCATTTTGCTGCATCCATTAAAGTGGGTGAATCAGTTTTACTCCCCGAGAAATATTATCAAAATAATTTTTTTAATACATTAAATTTACTTCAGGTGATGAAAGACCAAAAGGTAAGGCGTTTTATTTTCTCATCGACTGCTGCTATTTTTGGTGAGCCGCAGTATACGCCTGCAGATGAAAGTCATCCGAAAAATCCAATTAATCCTTATGGGTTATCTAAATGGATGTGCGAACAAGTATTGCAAGATTTTGATATCGCTTATGGAATAAAATCAGTTTGTCTTCGATACTTTAATGCGGCAGGTGCTGATGCATTGGGCCGTACTGGTTATCGTACTAAAGATGCAAGTCATCTTATTCCTGCTGTGCTACAAACTGCTTTGGGTATCCGTGAGCACATGGAAATTTTTGGACGAGATTACGACACACTTGATGGTACTTGCGTGCGAGATTACATCCACGTGATGGATTTATGTCATGCACATTTACTAGCGGCAAATTATCTGCTGGAGGGTGGTGTGAGCCGTCAATATAATCTGGGTAATGGCCAAGGTTATACGGTTTGGCAAGTGATCGATGTTGCAAGAAAAGTAACAGGCAAAAAAATCAAAGTAATCGATGCTCCTCGCCGTGCAGGTGATCCTGCAAAATTGGTGGCTGACTCGAAGTTGATTCAGCAAGAGTTAGGTTGGAAGCCGGAATATCCTGATTTAGAAACAATTATCAAACATGCTTGGCAATGGGAACAGAAAGAGGATTTATGCTGCCGCGCGGATTAGCCAAAGAATATTTTCAACTACTCGCAGTTTTATTGCGTTGTCTGGATGTTGTCGCCGTAGTTGCGGCAGGTATCGCTGCTTATTACTATAAATTTGGTAGTGAATCTTCTTTTTCTATTCGTTATCTATTTGCGCTGGTTGCAGCTGCTTTGTTAACGACGATTGTATTTCGATTTTTTCATGTTTATGAGTCGGCGCGTGCCAAAGGTTTTTGGGATCATATTCGTCGGCTAGTTCAGGCTGTGTCAGTCGTTTTGATTTTGTTAGCAGGTTTGGCTTTTATTACCAAAAGTGGAGAAAAGTTTTCTCGTGAATGGTTTGGATGGTGGGCGTTATTCTAAGTTATTTTGTTAATTTCATTTCGCGGATGTTTGTTATTGTTTTTGCGAGTCATGCGTTCACATGGTTGGAATGAGCGTCGTGTGATCGTGATTGGCGCTGGAGAGCTCGCAATTAAGCTGATTGGTGCGGTGCAACAATCTGTGTGGACAGGGTTTCGTATCGTGACTATTTTCGATGATGAGCCTGAAAATAAATCTCCTATGATAGGCAATGTCCCCGTGTTAAAAACACCGGTTGATATTAACCAATATCTTGCAGATAAAAATATAAGTATTGATGAAGTTTGGTTAGCATTACCTTTGCACGCTGAAGCGCGAGTTAAAGAAATTTTACGAGCACTGCAATATCATTCAGTGACAACACGTTTTGTGTTAGATATTTTTGGATTAGATTTGTTGAATCACTCGATTACCGACTTTGCTGGATTTCCAGTTTTAAATGTTTGTTCAACGCCAATGGTGGGTATTAATCGATTAGTTAAGGCGATTGAAGATCGTTTATTGGCGAGTGCCATTTTATTATTGATTTCTCCTTTGCTGTTGATTATCTCTATTGCAGTAAAATTAAGTTCGCCTGGTCCGATTTTTTATCGGCAAAAACGTATTGGTTGGAATGGCGAAGAATTTGAAATGTTGAAATTTAGAACAATGCCCGTTGATACAGAATCTAAAACGGGGCCTGTATGGGCTAAGCAAGATGAAAACCGTGCTACCAAAATTGGTTCATTTTTACGTCGTACTAGCTTGGATGAATTACCGCAATTTATCAACGTGTTGCGCGGTGAGAT
>Ga0206817_1183_pt1 | contig 16672 bp, 13 predicted proteins | sample Alteio_BWOrgCont_89_FD_152873 | JGI IMG/M metagenome (GOLD analysis project Ga0206817, IMG submission 152873) | Enriched cells from forest soil in Barre Woods Harvard Forest LTER site, Petersham, Massachusetts, United States -... | ecosystem: Environmental > Terrestrial > Soil > Temperate forest >...
CGATGTGGCGCGAAAGAACTTAGCCGATCTAAGCAATTTGTCCTTTGAGCGGGCCGGGATCGATGACCATTCGTTGCCGCCCTCGAGTCAGGATTTTGGATATTCGTTGGGCGTCTTGCATCACGTGCCGAATACGGCGCAGGCGATTCGATCTTGTGCGGAACTGCTGAAGCCCGGCGCGCCGTTGCTTTTGTATCTCTACTACGCCTTTGAGAATCGTCCGTGGTGGTTCCGCACGATTTGGCGCCTGACCGATCTGGTGCGACGACTAATATGCCGACTTCCCGCGTTATTGAAAAATCTGGTCACCGATGCGATCGCGTTTCTTGTGTATTGGCCGTTGGCCACACTAAGTCGCGTAGCGGAACGATTGGGAGCAAATGTGAACGATGTGCCGCTTTCCTCTTACCGCCATAGCAGCTTCTATACGATGCGTACGGATGCACGGGATCGTTTCGGGACACCGCTTGAGCAGCGCTTCAACCGTCGTCAAATCTGCGACATGATGGAACGCGCAGGCTTGACGGATCTTCGTTTCTCGGACGGCGAGCCTTTCTGGTGTGTGGTGGGTTTTAGGTCGCCCTCATCGCCTAAATTGACGTCCGGGAATAGTTCGCATTGAAAATCATCCTCTTCGCCAATTCTGACTGGTATCTTTATAATTTTCGGCGTTCGCTTGCTGCGGCTTTAAAGGATGCCGGACACGAGGTGCTGCTCGTCTCTCCCCCCGGTCCCTATGGCGAAAAGCTTCGGGCTTGGGGTTTTCGCTGGACGCCCGCACCGATGCGGCGCGAAAGCCTCAATCCTTTTCGCGAACTTGCCTTGCTCTTTTGGCTGTGGAGGCTGGTGTGGGCTGAAAAGCCTCAACTGGTGCATGGCTTTACGATCAAATGCGCGGTTTACGGCGGGCTTGCCGCGCGTTTGGCGGGATTTGGACGGGTCAACTCTGTCACCGGCATGGGCTATGTGTTCATCAGCGATGCGCCGAAAGCCAAACTGTTGCGGCCATTGGTTCGAGCACTGATGCGCTTCGCGCTTGCTGGCGAGCGCGCTCGACTGATCCTGCAAAACCCCGACGATGTACGCCTATTTGAGCACAAGGGGATTACGCCGCGCGCGCAAATTCGCCTGATTCCGAGCTCCGGTGTGGACTGCACGCGATTTTTGCCCCCCGCCTCCGGCGACAAGCCAGTCGCCGGCAAACCGCTGCGCGTGGTCCTGGCCGCACGCATGCTTTGGGACAAAGGCGTTGACGAATTTGTCAACGCCGCGCGGCTATTGAAAGCCGAGAAGCGGAAGGTGCACTTCGTGCTCGCCGGGAGCCCCGATCCCGGCAATCCGGCCTTCATCCCCGAAAAAACCTTGCTCGAATGGCAAACGTCGGGACTGATCGAATGGCTCGGCCATGTCGAAGATATGCCCGCTGTGTTGGCAGGCGCCGATATTGTGGCGTTGCCAAGCTATCGCGAGGGCTTGCCGAAGAGCCTGATCGAAGCAGCCGCCTGCGCTCGACCGTTGATTACGACCGATGTGCCCGGATGCCGAGAGGTGGTGACAGATGGAGTTGATGGACTGCTGGTTCCGCCGCACGATGCAATGTCACTTGCCCGCGCGATTGCTCGCCTGCAGGACGATCCGGCGCTCGCACGCCGCCTCGGTCAAGCTGCGAGGGCGAATGCGTTGGCAAAATTCAACGAGCGAATTGTGATTGCTCGCACTTTGGCCGTATATGACGAAGTCGCGGCATCATAACGACCAGCGCGGCGCATGGGGGAGACGGCAGGCGAATATTCCCTATTCGTCGACGCCGGCCCTTCTTGCCATCGCTCTTAGCCCGGGCGCGTCGTTAAGGTTTGAAGGCAACCAATGTGCAAGAAGTGGCGGCGCAGCCGCGAAACCTGCGGCCATCACACCATTGCTCCGGTCGTTCAGCCATGCTGAAGCTGTCGCGGCTCAAAATGGCGAGAAAGAGCGACGAAGTACATCAACCATGACGCAATCCTGCGCATGGCATTGCATGGCCTTGCGACAATCCCGCCAATCGATTCTGACCTCTCCGGCCCAGGCGGGGGTCCGAACCACAGCTACACCACATTGGACACTATCGCGTATTCAGGTTTAGGTGATACTGCGAGGTGAGACGCTTGACGCACCGATGTACAGAGCTTAGCCAGGAGATAGTACCGGCATTCGATGACGAACAAGGACTCTCGATCAGCCAGGGTCTTCGCTCTCTCTCTCTCTCTCTCCGAACCCCGCGTTCTTCCAGGCACAGCGCCTACATAGAATTATGCCCTTTCGACCTTTGGCCCTTTAGGAGGCGACACATAAACTGAAGCGTTTTGGGAGCTCATATACCGGATCACCTGATCGGAAGTTTCTAGAGTGCTCTCGCTGGGGTTGAAATCGCCTGCGATTGGCGGGCCGTTATCAGCCAACATGTCGGAGCTCAGGCTTCAAAGGCGCTATCAAAACCAATACGTAGTCCTTCGACGGCGGCACGAATCTTTCGAGATGAGGGGGCATTCTTTTGGTTCTTCGGAGAATGGCAAATTCGAATCAAAAAGAGCGTGATTTGCGGGCATATTGGAACACGAAACACTTGTTGACCGATTTACGGAAATCGACTGGAGAAAGAAAGTACTGGTACTCGCCGATCCGGAGAGAGGTGAGCGTTCACGCGCGCATGTTGGTTGCCTTTTCCTCTTTTCTTGATCAATTTAAGAGCAAATATCATGGCAGGACGATTTTCCTTGAAGGACCCTGCGGAGACTTCAAGTGGATTCAACCAATCACCATGCGAGACGACGTGTATTATATAAGGGGCCGATATAGTGCCATCAATTGTTGCGGAGAATAGCATGAAGTATAAAAAACCATAGTGCACGGTTTATCGAGCGTCATATTACCAAGGGCAACTTTTATGACACGACGGTTTGGCGTGTCGTGATTGTCTACCCAATCTAAGATTGAATATGCGATGATAACTTGCGCTTACTTAGCAGCCGATCAGAATAATTACGATATTGTTGATGGTGATTTTCGATATGCTGACTTTCGCAAGACTTCATTCGTACTACCTCACCCAGTACACATCATCCCAGACGCATACCTAAGACGGCCACGCTTTACACATGTCTACACTCGTGATCAGATCGCAGGGTGGTTAGCTTGACCGGCTCTTCACGCAACCGCACAACGGGCCTAGTCGATGTGCTCCAAATCATCCGGAGGACTGATCGTCGAGGACTCGTCCGTTCCGTCGCCGCCTCGGTCATTGGCGCAACGATGGACGTCGGTGCGTTAGGCGTCCTCGTTCCCTTCCTCACCGTGGCCACCAAACCGACCTTAATCGATACGCACTGGCTATTATTTCCTATACGCCAGCATCTAGGGATAAATTCCGGAGCAGCAGCTCTTATCGCGCTTTCATGCGTAACAGTTATGGCGCTGTTCGTTCTAGCTGCCGGGCGCATTTGGGCGCGCCACAGAATCGTGCGGTTCATACACGGACAACGAGATATGCTTTGCCTCTTAATTTTGAGAGGACAGTTTTATACGGCCTATTGGGGAGATAAAGAACGCTCGACCCGTGAGCTACTTGAGTCGGTCTTCGGCGACGTGGACGTTTTTGTGGACAAGGCTGTGAGGCCCACAATGACGCTCTTTGCGAATCTCTTGGTGTGTATCGTTTTCGTGATCGCATTACTTTATGTCGATACCTTTGCTACCATACTGGTGGTCGCTTGCGGCTTGCTCTATTTCGCGATACTGTTTCGGATAACGCGATCAGGCATTGATTCTGGCGCTCGCGCAAGAGCTGTCGCGAACGCGAACCGGTTTCGGTTCGCGCTGAATATTCTGGACGGGCGCCGCGACATCCGAATTTACGGAGTTGACCGCCCATTTTTTGCGGCGTTTGAAGCTGCGTCCAGCGAATTCGCAGACAGCGTTTCGGCCAACACGACATTGGTTCAACTCTCTTCTTATCTCACGCATGCGATTGCATTCTCGGCGATCGTTGCAGGAGTTACGGTTGCGATCGTGACACATGCCGATCCTTCTGTGGCAGTACCGATGATTGGGACTTATGTTTTTGCCGGCGCACGACTCACGCCAGCTCTCGCGGGGGTCTTCTCAGCTTGGAGCGAACTGCGGTATTGTGGTCCCGCAGTCGATGCCTTGCAGTCGACTTTAGACTATGTGGACGCTAGGCTGGGCAATCCCAGCCATGAAACGCGAAATGATCGCATTCTCCTGACGGTCCGTGTTCTCCTCAGTGGCGTCTGCTTTGGGTACCCTCGCGGCCGTACAGTCCGTTGTAGCAACGACGTGTCGATTCGTGCTGGAGATATCATCGGCATTACTGGCGAGAGCGGGTCGGGAAAGTCCGCTTTTTTGCTCAGTCTGATGGGTCTCCTGCCCCTGAAGGCGGGCTTGATCGAAATTGATGGGACCCCACTTGGGCTTGAAAATCGCCGAGCTTGGCTTAACAATATAAGCTATCTCGGCCAATCTCCGTTCTTTTTGGACGATAGCGTCGCGTCCAACATTGCATTTGGCGTTCCGCCCGAAGAACGAGATCGCGTGAGAATTATTGAGTCTGCAAAGGCGGCCGGCGCTCACGAGTTTATTATCCATGATATCCCAGAGGGATATGACGGCTTCATAGGGGAAGGAGGTTCGCGCCTTTCAGGCGGACAGCGTCAGCGATTAGCAATCGCAAGAGGTTTGTATGCGGGCAGACAAGTGCTGCTGCTCGACGAGATGACGTCTGCGCTTGATGTGGTCTCCGAAAGAAAAGTAATAGATACGCTCCTGGGGCTCCGTGGGGCACATACCATCTTGATCGTAACACACCGTCGCGAGCCACTCGAAATATGCGATGTCGTCTTTCGTATTCAAGATGGCGAACTCAGGCGGCATGCGAGTAAAGGCGATATTCACGTTAACCGAGGTTCGCTGATATGAATATTGGCGTTGTATATGAAGCTGTGGATGGGGGGGGTACCCCGCTAGTTGTGCGGAACCAGCTCCGGCATCTTAGTGATCTGGGCTATAAAGTTGCATTCGTGACCTCTCCCCAGGCAATGGAAAAGGCTCGAACATCTTTTCCGCGCGTTCTGTCCGTAGCATTATTGAGGGAGTCAAGATCAATACTATTTAAATTGTTTTGGCCGTGGTGTATTATTGCGACAATTCTTTTGCTTCGCCTCCAGATTGTGATTATTCATTCCGTGCGTACGGCATCTTACTTCGGTTTCCTCGCTATCGTGTGCGGGTGTCGTGTAATAGTTGTAGAACACGCCAACCCGAATGTGACGTTTCCACTATTGTTGAAGCGTCAAAGAAGTTTCTTAAATGTTGTCTTAAGACGTTCGACCGCGGTCTGTGTTTCACGCGGATCCGCGCGTTCGTTCAAAGAGACGTTTGGCGCGGAGGCGCAGGTGATCTACAATTTTGTTCAGTTTGAGGCCGACTCCAATTCGGCGAAAACCGGACAAAGGGATAGAACGATCGTTTTTTTGGCCCGGTTAGCACCCCAGAAGCGCGCCAGTCTCCTGATCGATTGTTTTGAGAAAATCGCTCCGGAATGCGACTGGCGACTGGAGATATATGGCGCGGGTGAAGAATTGGAAATGTTACAAAACAAAGCTGATAGCTCGCAGTACAAGAGCCGTATTAAATTTGGCGGGTGGATAGACCAGCCGCGCGGCGTCTATGAGCGAGCCGGTATATTTGTTCTGACATCTTGCTACGAGGGGTTTGGCATTACATTAATAGAAGCGATGTCCTCGGGCGCTCCGTGCGTCTCGTTCGATTGCCCATTTGGTCCAAACGAAATTATTGAGCATGGGTGCAGTGGCATGCTCGTCGAAAATGGCAACGTCGATGAGCTCGCCAAAGTGCTTCTAAACCTAATCCGAGACGCAAATCTCCGTGAGCAACTTGGAAAGGCTGGTATTGATAGATCAACCAAGTTTAACCTCAACGCACATAACCGTGCGTGGGATCGCTTGATCGACGGTGCTTACCGCTGCACGTCAGGAGGGGTTGTGGAAAGCGGCGCCCAGGCTGTAACACCTGAGGCGCCGCAGACAGCACTGAAAGGGCCGTCGGCGCGAGAGCACCACCCCGGGCTGGACCACGGCCCCGCACAATAGGTTGATGGCGGCGTCGGTGTGCGGCGGAGAGGATCGAAGCGGTATTTCCGGTTGTGGGCAGGCCGACCTTGTTGCAGGCAACCGGTTTCCCTGGCAGCGCATTCCTTGATGGAAATAACAGAGAGAGAAATGGGAAAATCACGGCTTGGAGGGCCGGTCCAGATCCAGGATATGGCGGTCTGAAATGCGGCGCGTGTGTTTCTTTTCGGGAAATATCGGTCGGTCGGGGGGGACCGAGCGGGTGACGACGGTTGTTGCCAGCGCTTTGGCTGAGCGAGGGATGGACGTCTCGATTCTCAGTTTGATTCATGGGGAGAAGTCGCATTTTCCTCTCCATCCCGCTGTGTGCCTGCACTCGCTGCACATGGAACACCATAGCGCCAATTTCAGCGATATTCGCGTCTGGTCGCGTTTGCGCAAGTTTTTGAGGCGGCAGGCTATTGAGCGGATTGTGGACGTGGACACGGCTAACAGCTGGTACAGCATCCCTGCCGCATGGGGCACTGACGCAACAGTGGTTGCGTGGGAACATTTCCACCTCTTGATCAACGTAGGTGGCTGGCCGCAGCGCCTGCGCCGATTCGCTGGTCGTCGACTGGCAGTACGCTGGGCGGCGGCGTTGGTGACACTGACGGAAAAAGACAGGCAGCAGTACCTGAGGCATTTGTCTTGTCATGTACCCGTGGTCGCCATCCCCAACCCAGTTACCATTTCCCACAGAGAGCGTGCCCGGCTAGACGCGCGGCTGGTGCTGGCCGCCGGCAGACTGGTGTCTCAAAAAGGCTTCGACATGTTGCTCGAGGCGTGGGCGGAGATATCGCCTCGGCACCCCGAATGGCGGTTGCGCATCGTGGGTTCTGGCCGTGACGAGGCCCTGCTCAAATCGCAAGCAACGCGCTTGAATATCGTCGAGAGTGTCGAGTTTGCTCCAAATACCATAGATATGGCCTCCGAATTTCAATCGGCTTCGATCTTCGCCTGTTCTTCGCGTTTTGAGGGATTCCCGCTGGTTATCGTGGAGGCAAAATCTTTTGGGATGCCCGTGGTTAGTTTTGATTGTGATTGTGGGCCGTCAGAAATCTTGCGCCACGAGCAGGATGGGTTGCTAGTGGCCAAGGAGGATGTGCAGGCACTGGGTGCAGCTCTCGATCGCCTCATGAGCAACGAAAAAGAGCGAAGGAACTTTGGCCAAAGCGCAATTGAAGACACCCATCTCGATTTGGGCCGGATCCTGCCCACTTGGGAGCGTGTACTTGATTGAGCGTGTCCAGAAACCCCAGGCCGTCACCTGAGGGAGAGCAACGTGCGCAAGAAGAGCTTCGACCGGTTCAAGGACGCCGTGCGGAGCCGAGACGCGGGGCACGGATGGCGACAAGCGGCTTGGTCCGGCTATTCGAAGCACGCCCAGGGCGCCTTGTTCGCTCGCCTCGGCGGTGTCATCCGCCGGCCGGCTGCGCGCCATGCTAGCACGCAGGACCGGGGCCGGGCCGAGGGGCCTGTCGCGACTCCCATCGATGCGGGCCGAATGCTTCTTCGCGTATTGTTCGCACTTCATGACCGCAAAGCCTGCGCGGACATTTTCAAATCAACGGAACGCGGCAAATTACTTCGCCACCTACGGCTATGATACCGAGGTCTGCTCTGGTGTGCCGAACGCTACGAGCTTGTGATTGGTGACAAACATACCATCCGCGCGGAAAGCGACGCGGGCACCGCATCAAAACGCCGAAACAGCGTCTGATCGGCCGCAAGCTCGTTGCGCTTTTGGTACTTGCCTCGACAGGCGCAATATACACCTCGTCGGCAGCCCTCGCTTATTTGCTCGCAATCTGGGAACTCATGGCCAAGCGCGCCGACCCCGGGAAGACGCACCATTCCAGCGCAGATGATGCCGACCCCGCGCCTGCTTTGAGGCGGAAAGAAATGATGGTGCTGCTCGATAAACAGCTGGAAGCTTATCAAAGCGTTTTCCTCGAGGACGGGTGGGCCCACCAACACTATTTCGGGTGGAAAGTTGTGTTGGATCTTCCTGGACTGCGGGTGTTGCGTAAGCGCCGCGCGGTGTTCAGCCGTTATCTTATGCTGCTCACAAAAGGAGGGGAGCCGTCTCTAACCAAAGCCGTCAGGCGCGCACTAAGTTGGGGGCAGTTATCGGATATAATAGTTCACGATTTCGATAATTTACTTCCGGAAGAGGCCGAGCTGTCCGGCTGCAAATTCTCGCGCGCTGGAAAGGCGGAGCGCCTTCTAAACACTTCGACGTTCGTTGTCAATCTTACGTTGACTAAAGACGAACTTTGGCATAGGTTCGGCGACAAGAGTCGTAATATGGTAAGAAAAGCCGAGCAACTTGGTGCTAGATTTGCACCAAGCGAGAATGTTAGCGAAGAATTAATGGAATTCTACAGGTTTTATACAAAGATAGCGGTAAAATATGGCCTAACACCTCCGAAAGAGAAGCTGTTGGGGCGAATGCTCCGGGACGGAGCTGCGAAACTTTTGCTGAGCAGGGATGCCCGAGGTGGCATAATTGCCGTAAGCATACTTTACCTCGCACAGGACAAAGCGTACAACCTCTATACGGCGAGCGCCGAAACTGCTCCTACTGGGCTTGGGCAGTTCCTTTATTGGAAGACTATTGATTATCTCAAGAATGGAGGCTTTCGTTGGTATGACCTTGGCGGCGCTGGAGAAAAGAATGAAAAAAGCGGGATCTATGTATTCAAGAAATCTATCGGTGGTGCCTATGTGGATCTCGGTGAAGAGTATTATTATTGCGGTGAACCTACCCGAATTGCAAAAACTTTCGCCCACTGGCTTTTAACGCCTTGAGCCCGTCCGACAAGTTAATGAATCTTCGGACCGCTTACGGTAAACGGAGGCAACCCGGGCCGGATTGCTTTTAGGGGTTACCTGAGAGCAACGAAAACTGCGCTTACGAACGCGTTCGTCGATACGGTGGGCCGCGCTCGTCCCCGCCCGCCGAGATCCAGGACGGGGACGGCGGCGCTGCGCTGATGCCGGCGACCGTGTCGGCGCCTTTCCGCTCCTAACCGGCTTGTGCCGTGGCGGCTACCGCTGCTCGCGCCGTCGGACCAGGCCAAGGCCCTGCCAAACAAGCGCCCGCTCGTCGAACGGCCCCTCACCTGGCTCGCCCGCTGCCGCAGGTGGCCAAGGATTAGAAGCAGGGCGCTCGCTCCGCCTCGCCTCCCTCCGCCTCATGCCGCAAAAAACTATGCAATCCCACGTAATGTTTCGGACAGACGCTTAACGAGACTCATCGAAGAATACTTTAGCCCTCGGAATTTAAGCCAGTGAATGGGCGAGATTGGTTACTATCCAGCTCAATAATTCAGGTTATTTGCCGATTTCGATCGACGTAAACCAAGGGCTGCGGCTGTTGGTCCGGATTGTCCTTCTGCACCTAATTAAGAACGCTATTTGACGCTAATGGTGGAGTAATATATGGTGGCGATATCCATTGAAAAGCTAAGAACCGGCATATGGTTTCTCCAGCGTCCGAGCCATTGGAACCACGCTGCGCAGCTTGTCAAGCGTAAGTGGCTTCCAAATCGGGACCGGCCGGCAGACGAACACAAGGCGAGAGCTTGGGCTACAGCGCGGGCGGTTTCCCTCGCCGATGCGCTGGTCCCGCTGGGATTGGCAGTGCCTGGCGCGCCGCTGCCCTCCCTTCCAGTCGCATTGCTCGAAGAAGCACGTGATTCCGCAATGCGATCAGGTGTACGTATGGGCGGGCCCGGTGATCTCAATCTCCTCTATGCAGCCACGCTTCTCTTGGGAGCGCGGCGGATCGTGGAGACGGGTGTTGCTTATGGTTGGTCAACCCTAGCAATCCTTGCCGCACTTAATGGCCGGGAAGGCGTAAAACTCGTTAGCGTTGATATGCCGTATCCAAAAATGAACAACGAACCTTTTGTTGGCATCGTAGTGCCAGACCGCCTGCGGGGGCCCTGGCAGATCATCCGGGAGCCAGATCGTAAAGGCATTGTGAAAGCAATCGCTCGCGCCGGCGGGATCTTAGACCTATGCCATTACGATTCCGATAAGTCATGGTGGGGGCGGCAATATGGCTATCCACTTTTGTGGAATGCGTTGAGGCCAGGCGGATTGTTTATCTCTGATGATATTCAAGATAACATGGCCTTCGCGGAATTTGCCGCCGCGCGGCAGGTAGACTGTTTCGTGACAGAATGCGATGGAAAATACGTAGGGATAGTGAGAAAGCCTTGATACGCTCTATCCTGAAGCCAACCAACCTGGTCTCGCGTTGGCCAAGCTGCGCGGGCACCGGCTAGCGGATACTGCCGCTGGCAATTAAAGTTGATCGAGAGATACTTCCGGCAAGTTGATCGCAATGTGCAAGCTGGTTGTAATTAACGCCACTTCTGATGGGATGTTGAGCCCTGCTCGCCGGATGCAAGTGCTCCTTGATGCATGCCCACTCACACCTATCCCAATCCGCGAACCGTTATATGCCCAATCCGTATAGCACCCTGAAGAATCCGAAGGCCCGCGTGCTGTGCCTTACGCAAGACCTCGGCAGAGGCGGTGGAGCCGAGCAACTATTAGCTGGTCTGCTACCCGAATTGCGCAATCATGGCTATCAATGCGAACTCGTCGCGCTTTGCGACTGGCCTGACGACATTGGCTATCTGCTGGAGGAGCAGGGTGTCGCAGTTCAACGCTTCCATCTCTCGCACCGCTGGCATTTCCTTGCAGGGATACGGAAATTGCGTGCTCTGCTCGCCACCAGGACATACGACCTGGTCTGGGGACACCTATTTGACGGCAATCTTTATGCCACTTTTGTCCAATGGCTCGCTCCAAAGACGAAATCGGTCATCACCTTACACACGGAAGGCTATTCGGAATCGCCGCCGCGAACCATTAAGGGACGCATGTTCGTATTCCTGGAGAAGTTGCTGCTCTCGCGGACAGCGGCGAAAGTCGCCGTTTCGGCTGCAGTGGCGCGGGATTTCGAAGCCTTTTTCGGCTGGCGCGACATCGCCGTCGTACACAACGGCGTGGTCGCCAGCGAGGTCCCGCCGCCGCCGGACGACGCCCGGCGGATGCAAATTCGGGCGGGATGTGGTGTATCGCCTGACGATTTCATGCTCGTGACGCCGTCACGCTTCATCCCCAAGAAGGGCCACGCAGTCCTGCTCGACGCGCTGGACATATTGAACCGGGAGAAATCGTGGCTGCCCAAACTGGTGGCCCGGGGCCTTTTCACGCCATTGCTCGACCGACTCCGCGCCCAGGCAGATGAACTCGGTTTGAGGGACGCGGTAAATTTTGCGCCAGCTGTGCCGCACAGTCAGCTTTTTCCACTTATCCAGTCCGCCGACGCTGTCGTTATTCCCTCCTTGCGAGAACCTTTCGGAATCGCCGCGGCGGAAGCCATGTTGCTCGGCGTTCCGGTTGTGCTTACTCGGGTCGATGGCTTTCTCGAATTGGTGGGCGATAGCGGGGGCGCAGTCATGGTTTCTCCCAACGACCCCAGGGGTCTCGCGGACGCGATCTGGTTGCTGAAGTCAGATCCGGAATTGCGCTCGCGGGTGGCGGAACGCGGACGAGCGCGGATTGCGGAGAATTTCGAAATGTCCGTCTGCGCTTCGAAGTGGGCGCGGGTGTTCGATCGTCTAATCTCGCCGTCCTAGCGCCAAAGCTAACTCGAACCACCACAAGGCGATCAGTGGACGGGCTGCGCGCCATGGCACGAGGGAGGCGTCTGATTACTCGTCGCCTACCCCAGAGTGGCCCGGGCCACTTTGGGCTCATCTCGAGACCTCCACGGGCCGCGCGATTTGTCGATCTGCGCTGTTCGCTTGCCGCCGATTGGGCCAGGATCCTGGAACGCAAAGTTTGGATGCCAGCACTGCGACTGCCGCGCAATCGTGCGGTCTCATGGAGCAACTTCACGGCGACCCGGTCCTCTGCGCGAGAAAAAAAGGTTCCTTGGGCGGTCGAGTGAGTTATGCGAGCGGAGTGGTGAGGCGAAGCAAGCCCCGGGGCATCAAAATCCTCGGCCTGACAAGCTCTGGTAGTGATCGGGAACGCTCCAACCCCACCGGGACGGTTCCAAAATGCGGCGAGTATTTATTACCGGAACGGGCGGCTTTATTGGCTACCACCTCGCGCGGCGACTCCTTGACGAAGGATTTCGCGTGGGGGGCTATGACGGCATGACCGATTATTACGACGTCGCTCTCAAGCGCCGGCGTCACCAATTGTTGCGAGACCACGGAGCGCACCCGTTGACCGAGGCGATGCTCGAGGATGACGCCAAGTTCTGGCCGGCGATAGAAGAATTTTCTCCCGAAGTGATCGTTCATCTCGCCGCTCAAGCGGGCGTGCGCTTCAGCCTCGAGAATCCGCGCTGTTACATTGACAGCAATGTGATCGGGACTTTTAACGTTATGGAGGCGGCGCGAAAGCTCAAAGTCAATCATCTGCTGATCGCTTCAACATCTTCGGTTTACGGCGCCAACGAGGATATGCCCTTCAAGGAAACAGAGAAGGCGGACACCCAACTAACGATTTACGCCGCCACGAAAAAAGCAAATGAGTCGATGGCGCACGCCTACGCACATCTGTGGGATTTGCCGACCACGGTGTTTCGCTTTTTCACCGTCTATGGGCCCTGGGGCCGGCCCGACATGGCGCTGTTTAAGTTCGTCGACGCGATCCTTGAAGGCAAGCCAATCGATATTTACAACAAGGGAGACATGTATCGCGACTTCACCTACGTCGGCGACCTGGTGAGCGGCATTCGATTGCTTATCGACGCTGTCCCCTCGCGTCCGGCGAGCGCGGCCGGAATTGTTCCTGGCGACTCGCTGAGCCCCGTGGCGCCGTTTAGGATCGTCAACATCGGCAACTCGACCAAGGTCAGACTTCTCGATTTCGTGGAGGCGATTGAGGCGGAGTTGTGTCGGAAGGCGATCCGCAACTACATGCCCATGCAAATGGGCGACGTGCCAGCAACTTGGGCGGATGCGACGCTCCTTCAGCGTCTGACCGGTTATCAGCCCCAAACGAATATCCGAGAAGGCATCGCCCGATTTGTCGAGTGGTTTCGAGAGTATTATGAAAAATAACGCTATGGCTGATCTCGAACTTGCATTACGCCGCTTTCAGATGCCGCAGACCTTTTCTATGATACGAAGCTCTCGCCTTCAACGAGGTCAGGCGCCCCGTGTCAGCGCGGCAGTGGGCCTGCCGGCCTTATCAATGCGGCCTCGGTGGCAAGGACGGCGCGGCCGGCATAGCCGAGGCGCCCCGCAAAGAGGTTGGCGGATCGCTTTCGCCAGTTGTTTTGATGGTCGGTTCCGGCTCTCCGTGGCCGTCCAACGATGACGGCGCTTGATAAGCCGACGATTCTCTATCTCACCTACGACGGGCTATTGGAGCCTCTCGGCCAAAGCCAGGTTCTCGCCTATATGGAGAAACTCGCCCACGAATGGCCAGTCCATATTGTTTCGTTCGAAAAGACTAAGGATCTTCGGGACAAGGCGCGGATGAAGACGATGGCCGCGCGGCTGTTCGCGTCAGGTATCAGCTGGACACCGCTGACCTACCACAAATCTCCTTCGATCCCGGCTACAGCCTATGACATCGCGCAGGGCGCGCTTGTGGTTTTTTGGTTGGCCTTGCGGCGCAGGGCGGCGATCGTTCACGTGCGAAGCTATATTCCGGGGCTGATTGCGCTTCCGACGAAGCGATTCACGGGCGCGAAGCTCCTCTTCGATATGCGTGGCTTTTGGGCCGATGAGCGCGTCGATGGGGGTCTGTGGTCGAAGGGCGGGGGCCTTTATCGCTTGGCCAAGAATCTCGAGCGGCTTCTCCTCGAAAGCGCCGATCACATTGTGACGCTAACTCATGCCTCCGTCCCGGAGTTGAGGCGCTATCCCTCTCTCAAACACCATATAGCATCCCTTTCGGTGATTCCAACTTGCGCCGATCTCTCTCGTTTTCGCCCTCAAGTGACTAGGAGCCAGGAGCAATTTACGCTCGGCTATGTCGGGTCTGTCGGAACGTGGTATCTTCTCGACGAAATCCTAACCTGTTATCTGACGCTATTAGCCGCGCGCCCCGAGGCGCGCCTTCTCTTCGTCAATCGTAACGAACATGCTCTCATTCGCGAGTCTTTGGCGCGGCGTGGAATATCGTCCGAGCGATTTGAGATCGTGTCGGCCGAACATGAGGACGTCCCTCGCCAAATCGCGCGGATGCGCGCCGCAGTTGCGTTTTACAAGCCCTCTTATTCACGAGTCGCGTGCGCGCCGACGAAACTTGCTGAGTATCTGGGTTGCGGGGTTCCGTGCATCTGCAATGTCGGGGTCGGAGACGTGGAGGAGGTCTTAGAGGGAAAGCGCGTCGGCGTGGCCTTGCGTGATTTTTCGCCAGCCGATCATAAGAACGCCGTCGATCGTTTGCTCGCGCTCTGCGACGAACCTGAGCTGAGAAGCCGTTGCATCGCGACAGCGCGCGAGCTCTTCTCGCTTGAAGCCGGTGTGGAAGCCTATCGCCAAATCTACGTTGAGTTTTGTGGGATAGCAGTGGTGGCGCCGGTCGGGTGTGGGTCGGATACAGTGAAGAGCAGATGACGCAGCGCGTGCGGAAAACGACGCAAATACCGCCGCTCCGGAGCAGCCCGGATTCCGGCATTCTCGCCGCGCCAAATCCTTGGTACAAAAGCCGCACCCGCTCTTTCGCTGGCGTTCACTTGCCGTTGCCCACTCCACTGGCTCGCAGAGGACAAGGTCTCAAAGTCAAAAACTTACGCGGGCGGCCAATCCTTCAGGATGTGAGAGCCGAAGGCCGGCGCAGATCTAAGTCCGAGCTGGAGCGGGGGGCGTCAGAGACCCATCTCGCCGGGGTCCAGCTAAACAACCAGGGCAGCTCAGATCTTTATCGACTTCTCCAAAACCATTGGGTTTTTCGGTACGCCGTCGCAGATCGGCCTGCTGTTATGCGCCTTTGGCCTCGCCCTGTGCGTTACCCGTTTCCGCGAGCAAGGCCTCCGATTCGCGACCGCAGGCGCGGGGATGCTTGTCGTTATGGCCTTTACGCCACTCGGTCACTTTCTCAGCGTTCCGCTGGAGACGCGATTTCCAGCGCCATCGGAGGATCTCCCGACGCCAGATGGCGTGATTGTGCTCGGCGGCTCCGTCGATCTGCCTCTTGCCGGCCAGCTTGACCGCGTCGTTCTCACCGACTCCGCCGAAAGGCTGACTGCGCCGGTCGGCCTGCTGCTTCGCTTTCCGAAGGCGCGCCTGGTGTTCACGGGCGGCGCAGCAGTTGTGGCGCACGGGTCTACCTTCACCGAGGCCGGAATTGCTAAGCGCTTCTGGCGCGACATGGGGCTCGATCGGGGCAATGTCCTCTATGAGGACCGTTCAAGCAACACATACGAAAACGCCGTGTACACTCGCAACCTCGTCAAACCGAAGCCCGGCGAGCGCTGGCTGCTTGTCACCTCGGCCATGCATATGCCTCGCGCCGTCGGCGCCTTCCGGCGAGCCGGGTTTCCCGTAATCTCTTATCCGGTCAATTATCGAACGAATGGAAGCCTATGGAGTTTGAGCATGCCGTCGAATAAATTGAAGGCCCTCCAGCTCGTAGATGAGGCGACACACGAATGGTTTGGGCTGGCCGTCTACTGGCTAACCGCTAGGACTGATACGCTGTTCCCGGCGCCCTGACGGGCGCTTGCAATAGCGCCACTAACGCCGGCCAAACCGCGTCAGCTCACATATCCTATATGTTATATGCATATCTCCGTCAACGGAGGACAACGGAGCTGTCTTTAAACTGGCACAGACTGCCAAAACATTAGAGGCGGCGGACATACTAATAATTTTCGGGATCCGCCACAAGCACACGGGGGCTTCGTGCGAGCAACGGCGGTTATCGGGATCGTATTCGACCTTCTATAACGCGGTGTTATGATAAACAAAAGGACAAGGTCGGGTGGTGATAATAACCACCGAATGGGTGTTATATATTAGGCCCTGGGGTTACCGCCCGATCAGGTGGGACGATTGTCGTCGCCGAGCCCACCTACCGCCCCAGCCGGTCATGGCCTGCAACGGCTCATAGTAGATGCGCACGACGGTCAAGGGAAACTCGCCGACCGAACGCGAGTCGCGTCGCTTGAGCCAAATGCGCGCATATTCGGATGATACTGCGCTGAATGCGGCAAATGCATCTTTCTGTCAATCCGAAAGTCTGTGACGCGGGCGTGCTTACTAAGCGAGATGTCGATTATCCAGAATCAACCCTGAAGCTAAGGCAACGCGGCGACGCCTCTTTGAGGATCTCGCCTTCCAGCGTTTTCTTCCCGAGCAGTCGTTGCAGCTCGCGAATCTGGCTCTGCACGACCTCTTCGCTGCTGCCGGCGGCCGTCAGCGCCCCCTGGGCCTTCAGCCGGCGCCATGCGAAGATCTCGGCGAGCCACCACGTCTTGTGCGGCTAGAAAAAAC
>Ga0206817_1160_pt2 | contig 16398 bp, 18 predicted proteins | sample Alteio_BWOrgCont_89_FD_152873 | JGI IMG/M metagenome (GOLD analysis project Ga0206817, IMG submission 152873) | Enriched cells from forest soil in Barre Woods Harvard Forest LTER site, Petersham, Massachusetts, United States -... | ecosystem: Environmental > Terrestrial > Soil > Temperate forest >...
GTGTCAGATGACGTATTGAAAGCATACCCGAAGGACACGCTACTGCAGTTTTATTCTTTGCCTTCGATTCGGGCGGCAGCTGAACTCAGTCGCGGAGACGCCGCTAAAGCGGAGGACTTCACCGAGCACGCCCGGCCGTACGAACTGGGCTCACCAACCGATCTGAGACCGCTCTACCCGATCTACGTCCGGGGCCAGGCTTACTTGGCAATGCACCGCGGGAACGATGCAGCCGTGGAGTTCCAGAGGATACTCGATCACCGCGGCCTGAACGGCAACTCTCCGCTCGGCGCTTTAGCTCACCTGCAAATCGGCCGAGCCTACGCCATGTCCGGCAACCCGGCCAAGGCCCGCGCTGCCTATCAGGATTTCCTTACCCTATGGAAAGACGCCGACGCCGGCATCCCCATCCTGAAGCAAGCCAAAGCCGAGTACGCGAAACTGCAATAGCAGAGACACGATCCTGCCAGCCATGCGGGCCGATCTCCTCAGGCTCACCCCGTATTTTGAAGTGACCAGTCACCCCCTGCCGATCCAGTTCCGCGCATATTTCCTCGGTTTCCGTTTCTATGTCGCTCTCCAGCATCTTGGTGACGGAGCGTCGCCGAGAAAGAGGTCCGCAGGAAGCAACACGGAAAAGTTGTAGGACGTTCGTAACTTTTGATCGTCCTTAGTAGGAACGACAATCGAGTTTGCCCTCGGAAGGACATTATCGATCGCATAGCTAGGTCAACGTAGTTTGCACCACGAAGCGGATAAAACAATGAATGAAAAGCCGCCCCGAAAACTTAGTTGGCAGTACCACGATCTATCGTGGATGATTCAAACCGCACCGCGGGAAATCTCTGCCAAGTTAATTCTTCTGTTTCTCAGCGCCAAGGCGGATGACGCAGGGAGATCGTGGCATGGATACAGCTCCATCAAACGCCACACCGGCATTCGTAAGGACGAGTCTGTGTCCGTCGCGCTGAAATACTGGAAGGCCGCTGGCCTTCTGAAATGGGTCGAAGGCAAGGGTGGCGACAGAAAGGGAACCAACCACTATTCACTAAATCTGCAAGCGATGCGGGACTTGGTCACCAAGCAGGGCCTTTTCGACGTTGAAACTGGAAAACCATTATCTCGTAAGATCAACAGGATAGACCAAAAGCTGTCCCCTCTCAGTGGAGTATCGCCAGTCATAAAAATTGGCAGGTCTTCCCAAAAGCTATCCCCGCTCAACGGAGTAGCTTCGGCAAAAGCTACCCCCTCTCAGAGGAGTGTAACCCCCAATACATCAAAACATAAACCCTCACATTCTTTTTCTTCTCTAGAACGTAAGCACGTTCAGCACGTTAACGTGATTACGGAGAGCGCACAAAATACGCAGAGCGAGCTGGAGAAACTCTCCGCCGACCTGCAGCGAGCTAAAGCACGTCCGATTTATCTGTATCCCGATTCAGTCAGGAAACCGCACGAAGAGAAAATCAGACAACTAGGAGCTCGTATTGAAGTGTTGAAGCTGAAGCGCAGCCTGGAGGAAAAACGATGAGCATCCTCCAAAGACTTGACGACTTCAAGCGTCTCTGGAAGTTGTTGCTCCCCTTCTGCACGATGCCAAAGAAACACAACATCCTGCGCTGCGTTGATCGATTCGCAGATTCCGCGAGTACGCTCTCAACCGCCCACGGAAGTTCAGTTCTTGCCGCCGACACGCCCCAGTCATGATTCACAGGTATCTTACCGGCGTCCTGCTCAACGAACGCGCGAAGCGCGCCGTGGGAGGTGCCCAGTGAGATATCGCGACATGACCAGGACTGCGAAGTTGTTGGAAAAACCTGAGGTGAAGAAGGCCATTGGCGATGCCGTGCGCAAAGCCAAGATTCGGCCTGAGTATAAACAGGGCGTAGTGCAGGACAGCATGTGTGCATTGCTCCTCAGCTCAGGTTTCTTGAAAGCTGAAGAACCTGCAGCATATGCACGACGAACGGCACGCAACAAAGCGGCGAGTCACATCCGCTCGCAGCGAGAGATTATTGAAGCTGATCTGAAGCTGCCGTTAGTTTCAGGAGAGCACAACAGTGACGATGATCAGGCGGAAGAGATTCACGCAGTGGACTTGTTACATGACAAGCAGTATTACTCTCGGTTCCTACGCCAAGACAATCGGATTAGATCGAGCATGCCTAAGGCAGATTTCGATTTCGTCTGCCAGTATGCAGATAGGAAGCGTGAGGACGGGAACAAGTTTACGCGTGCGGAAAAACAGAAGTTCTTTCGCATCAAGAATGCTCATCAGCTGGATCGCTTTCGGAGAATGCCATACCAGGAACACAGTGTTGGCGTTGTTGCAGGCGGGAGCATCGGGGCAGAGACGATCCATCTGAAGTCGACCGCAATGGAGTGGGCTGAAGGTGAGCCGAGCAGGGGCACCGATTACGGGAACCTCATCACAGAAGAGTCTTGGCAGTCTTGTGATCCGATCTACCAGAAACAGAGATTCGTCAAGGCTCTCAAGACCAGGACGGATGCTGATCCCAATCATCCAAACGAATGGCGATTGTCTCCAGCACGGTGGGACGGCGACAAACTGCTGTACCCTGCCGAGTCCGATCTCACTCGATTTAGCAAGGGCAAATGGTTAGGCCGTTCTGTGTTCGACCTGAAGCCTCCAGCACGCAACGTCCTTAAGCCGCACTTACGTGGTGTAGCAGGTTTCGATTGCGATGAAAACGGGAACGTGAACTGGTATCAACCAGCCGGTGATTCTTTGACCAGAAAAGCGCACGCATAAGTCAAGTAAACAGATCATCTTACAGAGTCGCGTTACTTTCGGTATCTCCAGAGCGACATACAATATAGAGGGCGGAAGAAGGCACACACCGTCACGGCCTCTTGTAGATAGCAGCAAATTTCAGAACGACAAAAATGTTCTGCGGCCAGGGTACGGGCTGCAGTCGACGCGTCAGGCCAGATCCCACGCCAGTGGGACGGTGAAGGCGTCCAGTAACACCTATAAGGAATCCCAGAAAATACAACCTTTCGGCGCGCGTCCGAGCGTCAACCTTGGCCAAATCTTTGCTGGCGGCCAAGTACGACGGCCAGACCACGATTTTTGGCCAATCCAAACCCACTTTTAACTCAACAACTTGGCGTGACACGTTTTCGATGGTATGTGGAATCGTCCACATATACGAAATGTGACGGCAGAACAGGCCCCAGCGCCATTCGCCGCTACTTCAACAAAACACAGGCCACGTCGGTGGCCTTTTTCATTAAGGAGAACAATGGCAAAACGCAAATCATTCAGGGAGTATCGGAAACGCGAGCCGCAGCACCTGTCGGACACAGCAGCTCACGAACTCGGCCATGTCATCGCCCATGTCGTGACGGAGCAGTACTTTGATTCCGTCTGGATCAGGGGAGTCAACGAATGGGCGGATAAATGGTACGACAAGGACAATAAGATGGCTGGCTGCGTCCGCTCGTGGCAGCGCGGAGGGATGAAGTTCGACGGCAAACGGGTCAAGTGCGTCGAGCAAGATCTGGATGCAGAAACTTATCTTCTCGTCCTGCTAGCAGGAGTTGCTGGTGAGGAAGTGTTCGATGGGCGAGAGACACCGCGGTCAATCATCGAAGTCTCTCGGTCTTATCGGCTGTCAGAAAGTGCAACAGATTCCTACGGAGATTTCCGACAGGCACAGAAGTGGGTCAAACACGGCGTCGACCTAGGATACTTTCACGCGAATGAAGTGTGGGGCGTCCTGCAACATTACTACAACCAGGCGTTCCACGCGGTCAGGAGCCACAAAGAGTTCTTGCTTGCCGCCATCCCACTGCTGATCAAGCAGGGATTGATGTACAACACGGCGATCCTGACACTATGGAACGGGTTCTACCAGATCACGCCAAAGAAGAAGGACGTAAAGAAAGTATCGTTGCTCGACGTTAAGGACAACGTAAACACACAGGAGACGCAGGAGACAGACATGCAATTTACCGAACTCGAAGCATACGTCCTACACCAGATTTCAACAGGGAAGTTCAAAGGGGAAATCAAAGACGACCAGCTGCAGGCCTACTTCAACCATGGTGTCGGCGGATGCCATAGCTTCGCCTACATCGACGGGCGGCGCTATTCCACTCGCGGATTGAACAAAAAGTTCTTCAGCATCTTGTACCTATTCCAGCGGCTAGGTCTAGTCAAGGTTGCTGAGGATCGGACGCTGGTCGCGACAGCGCCAGATGATGCGCTTGCACCGAGTGCGTCAATGGAAGTCTGGAAGAAGGATTTGAACACGGTCATCGAGGCGTTTAAGAAGACCGTACAGCCTGATGACTCTGATCCGACAAAGAACTTGAGTGCCGCGGACATCAAGCACGTCGTCGAAGGCTCGCCTGTGCAAGACGCGGGCTTCACGAAAATGTTCGATGACCTTGCAACCACGGTCACGGAGATCAACGCGCTCAAGAGCGAGGAGAACGGTATCCGTCAGGCTATGGACATCCTGGGGCGGGATGTCTCGAACATCAAGGACAATCACCAAGTGCGTCTGCGATTCGTTCTTGAACTGTCCGAACCTGCCCTGAAGGCAGCCGTGAAGAGTGTCAAGAAGTCGTACCCCAACAAACCAGAGAAGTACGACAAGATGAAGAAGAAGGAGAAGGAGTCGTGCGGCTGGAACGAATGGACGGAAAAGTGGATTAACGACATCGTGACTGCGACGGAAGCGGGAACACTCGCTAATGATCTTAACCAGCTGAGGGTGCTTTCGGGTTATCTGACGGCTGAGTCGGCTCACGCTGCGTGGCGGATCGAAGCAGCACGTCGGCATCCCGACCAGGGCGGTAGTTCTGAGGCATCGGCTGCCTTCGGCGCAATCTGGGACAGGGTTGAGACGATGTTTCCGAAGGCGGCGGCAGCGGCATGATCACAACTCATGACCTTGCCGTCACAGGACGCTATTGGATTGACTATGTAGAAAGCTCGGCCGATCGCCAACAGAAGCGCGACCGCGAGGAGCGAATCAAGAAACAGGCCGACGCAATCAAGGACGCAGCACGAGTCCTGTTCGAGAGGATCAAGCTGAAATAGCAAGTGATGTTAGTAGTTGTCGGGCGGCAGTCGTGGCTGGTAATTCTTTGGACTCCACACCACCGACAGCCGCCCTATGCTCTGGGAGGAGCAAATTCAATGTACACAGAAGTTGAACAGAAGTGGAAGGGTTTAAGCCCGACCGCATTCGACAAGTACGTCGATAAGTTAAGCAGTGAGCAGTATCGGAGCATGTGCGCTACCGATCCTGAGTTTTTCGAAGCAGTAAACATCACGCCTCACAAGCGCAAGACGTGGGGCAAAGACGCGAACTACACCATCAAGAAAGACAGCGCCCTTGGACAATTCGTCGCAGAGGAAGAGCACGAGCGCACGCGACCAGAGCGAGAGTTGCACGGACAGATCGCAGACATGGTTGAGAAGGACCTGGCTGCGACGAAGCTGAAGTTACGAACGCGGCTGGATTCGGGTCTCGGCCTTGATAAGCAACTTTGCGGGTGGGTGGGCCTGCCGAAGAACATTCCCATCACGCCAAATCCAGTAGCAGGATTCAGTTGCGCGGGGTTAGCTGCTGTGAAAGCCGCCTGGGCTAAGTTCGCGGAGAGGCACGAGACGGACGGAAGGTTTACTGAAGACGAGAAGGACATTCTTATTCGGACAATGTCGGATGCATGCGGAATAGTTGGCAAAGTATTTGATATGCGCTCCGAAGTCAGTTGGGAAGCTGTTTATATGGTCTGCCTGATGGCTGGGCGTATCAAGCCAAATCGCACAAAGGCAGTTGAGGAGCAAGAGGAGCCGTCCATGGCAACAAGGATTGCGAACATGGTCGCGGACCCAACACCAGCAGATCGTAAGCGTGCTTATCTTAACGATGTCGTGTTTCACAGTCGCGGGCTTAGTCGTGACTTGACCAAGGCTGATATTGATGGGCTTTTGGGCGACGATTATAAAACTATCGTTGATGAAGGCTACAGCACGGACGGAAAAATCCTCCGCAACACCAATGATCTGTTGCCAGGAAGAGGAGCACGCTAATGGCGAACGAAATTTCAGTTTTGAATGCACGCGACCTTATCAGAAAGGGCGGAGCGTTCGGAAATTACACAGCGACGAATTACGTGGTGGTCAATGATCGTGTCGTCCTTGAAGCAATCTGCAATGAGTGCGGAGCGAAGAATCGCATTCAATGGAGTCATGTTGCCAGTGAAGAGCGGACACCAGGAATGCTGCCCTGTATCAATAGGGAGCGTCATAAGCCTGCGGCCAAACCAGCGGCCCCAGATTGGGCGCGCATGTCCGATGTTGAGTTCGCAAAGTTTGAACGTGGCTTGAGTTCAGAAGAATACCGAAAACTGCTCGCTAGCGAAGCATTCAAAGCTCGGGTGAACCGTCTGCCAAAACCCATAGATCGTAAGCAAGCGCTTGAGCGTCAAGAGGCGGCAGATCGCGAGGCGAAGCTGGCCCCGCATCGCGCCATGTTTAAGAACGCCTATTATGCGTACGATATTCTCATCAATCCAGAATTGCCTCTGAAGCTTTTGACCGACACGCTGCGAACGATTCGCTATTCTTATCGCCAAACAGACCCAGACGTTATTGAATTGGTCTCCTTGGCCGCATCGATGGGAGTCGCCGAACCAGACAAGACGAATGCTGGTGGTGCCGGGCTCGCGAGCTATGAATATTGCCCAGGTCCCCTGACGGACCCCTGTGGGCATCAACTGAATCCCGCCTTGGCGAACAACGACTAACGACGGAGGGAAATGAACCGAAACATTCCCCTCACATTTCCAGATGTAGGAGATTAGGCAAAACCCGTAGAGGACCTTGAGTCCGAGCCTCGTGGGCAATTGAAAGCATGCAGTGAACATCGAAAAGTCGCCTTCGCCTGAAGGCACGTTTTACAAAGGGCAGTCCCTGGCAGACAAAATCGAATGTTCGGGATGTGCTCTGACAGCAGAAGCTCTTGCCAGAATCTTGAACGTCTCGAAGATCACCATTTTCAAGCAAGCGAAGGCCGGACGTATTCCTTCGTTCCGTATCGGTACGTGCGTTAGGTTCGACCCAAGGGCCGTTGCACAATGGCTCAGAACAATGTAGAACACAAATCGAGGAGTCGTCGCTGCAGTTCATACCTCGAAACAACGCGAGCGCGAATGAAAAAGATTCGATTTGAGGAACTTGGGTCTCACCGAATGTTTGCGCTGCCAGAACTGCAAGCCAGGGCAGACCACAATCCCTTAGATGAGAAACGAAAGCAATATCGAGTGTGGCTTGGGGACGACGAAGTAGCATTCTTAACGTTCGACATTTTCTTGCCTGACGAGCTAAACCTGTATGAGATATTCGTCGCAAGAAGATATCGCCGTCAGGGCGTAGGCTCGGAGGTTATTCGCTTTGCCGCTGATTTGGGCAGACTCATGTGTAAGAAACGGCTCTCGATTTGGGCAAGACCGCTCTCTCATCAAAGCCAAGAAGATTTAATTGCTTGGTACGTTCGCAGGGGCCTAAAGCCCACGGAGGAGGACGATGAACTTCTTGTGATCGACTTGTCTGAACAGGACTAGCTGCCTGCGAAGAGTCTCTTCGGTCTCACGAATCACGGTTCTCAAACAAAAGGCAGGGCGAATCCCTTCGTTTCGCGTCGGTACATGCGTGAGGTTCGATCCGCGTGCCGGGGCGAACTGGCTTCGCTCTCAATGAAGTATCAGAAATTGAGGAACCAAAAAATCCGTTCGTCTTTAGCTTGCTACAAAACGGGAAGCAGCCGCTTCAAGCTCGCCCATGAACTGGAACGCCTGATACTTGTTGGATAAGGTCTCAGCGCGCTCGCTAGCCGCGGTAATAACAGTCATGCCGAGTGCTTTTAGCAGCAGTCCCCAAAACTTGGGTGTCCACGGGGCAGCATCAATCTCCACAACCTTTCCCGCAACATCAAGAATCTTGTTCCAGCTTCTGGCGTCTATCGCTTTCAGTTGGCGCTGAAATTCTTTGTAATCAGGAAGTAGTTCGGTTTCAACCAGATTCTTGGCGAACTGGGCAATTTCTTTCACTGGTGTGTTCTCGCGTGCATGTTCTTCTAAGCCCTTTGAGAGCTTCCAAAGGTGCATGGTGAACCCCTCGCGTGTGTCGGCGACTCTTTCTCGAAGCTCAAGTATCTGCGTTGCATGATAAGCGCGGATTTTCGGCAACAAATATCGAAACGTTTCCTCAGCCTCCAAAGCAACTAGAACATCTCTGATCGGCCTGCCCGCTAGAGTGGTGAAGATTTGAGGCTTGTCGATATCGGATCGAAGAAGATGTTTGATTAAATCAGTTCTTATGAACTTACAGTTGTCCGAAACGAAAACCTTCTGCACCGGCATCGCAAGCACAGAAGAAAGCCCATCAGGGTCGATAGTCACTTCTACATTTTCGGTGCGCGTGTGCAGTATGCTCCGTCTGACAGTCCAGCACTCGACTGTGCAAACCTTAGGCCATCCTGGGCTTTGTAAATTCAAAGGCAATTGAATTTCTTCGTGCCTTAAGAGGTGGTCGCACTTCGGGAACGTATACCACGGAATTATAGGAAGTTCGCCTTCAGTGCAAGAGTCACGGTCGTTCACTACCTGCGGTTGGTTACCTGTTCCGTGAAGAACAAACTTTGCTAGCGGAGGTCCGATTGCTTCGCCCAGTGCGAAGACCAAGGCCGTTTCTTCCGTCGTGTACGATCCGTACGGAGGAAGTCGAGCCAACACCCCCTCGTCGAACAAAGTGCCGTATTCCAATTCCCATTTGTCGATGTCATCGCGATAGTCGGCCGTGTCCACTCGTTGAAGCCCATTTGTTCCAGTTAGACGCGCTCGGGTTGCCTTAGTCGTATAAGGCAGAAGCACTTGATCGTAGAAGACACACAAAGTTGTGGCTTGAGCATAATCTCTAATTATCAAGTCGGAGTTGTAGATTATTTTGAAGGCGTTTGTCTCTTCCGTGCCTTTTGCGAGGTCTGTCATTGCTGGTCTCTCCAACGCACGCTCAGTATTTTGTTTGGGCAGGCCCGACGGAGGAGTCGGTCCGCAATAGGTGCTTTCAAAGGTACCACGTGCGGAAAACCCTTCAAAACGGTCTCGACCTGATGGCCTGAATAATCAACCTTTAGAAAAGATCGCAGACTTGCTTATCGTCAGCGAATAAGCATGACCCTAAAGAGGTTCTGCCGAGGTTAAGCAAAAATCTCATTCACTTTCTCTCGCACCTGCTGGCTCCGTGACGGTTTGAGGTAGCGCATCGTACTTTCCATGTCAGAGTGGCCGAGCCACTGCTGAACGGTCCGCAGATCAACCCCGGCCCACAGGCTCCAGGTTGCAAAAGTTGCCCGAAACTTGTGCAGCCAGAAGTCCTCCTTCTTGAGCTTCGCACGCTCGGCACACACCTTCAGATCATCCAGGAAATTCTGCTTAGGATTGCAACCCGAAGTCGGGAACACGAGGCCGCAGGTTTTGTCAGACTTGGACTTCAGAACCTTCAATTCTTTAACCAGCCTCGCGGGAATTGGAATCTCACGCTCCCGGTAGTTCTTAGGGCTGAAGCCGTATTCCGGCTTATAACGTACCGTCACGGTGCCGCGTGTCAGATTGATGTCACCCCAGGAGCAGTGCATCACTTCCTGTTCGCGCATTCCCGTCATCAGGAAAAACTCAAACCACAGCTTCTCCTGTTGGTCACAGACGGCGAAGAGCGTATCCAATTCCTCACGTTCGTACACCTCCGGCTCCTCTTCCACGAATCGCGGCCAATCATTCTTCCCCACCAAGCCGCGAATTCCGTTCGCCTTCAAGAAGGACATCACATTTGCGAACTTGTTCCAGCAGCTACGCGGCGCCTGCTCTTTGTCATCTCGCAGGAATGCGTGGAACTTGAGCAGATCGCGCCGATCAATGTCTTCGAGATTCAGCTTGTGGCAGGACTCGACGAAGTAGGCCAGAGCCGTGCTGTAAGCTGCCAGCGTCTTGGGCTTCTTCGTGAGCTTAGTTTCGTCCAAGTAATCTGCAACCGACGCCGCAATCGACCTGTGGCCGTTCTTGCCTTCCGGCACGATGGCCGCGCCATTGTTCACCGCGTTCAACTCGGCTTCCTTCCGTAGCCGTCTTGCACTGGCATCCGCCGTGTCTTTCCCAACTGACAGGCGTACTCGCCTGCCATTTTCACGCCATTCAAGATAGTAAGCACCTTCGGGGTGTCGTTCCTGTTCGCCGTTCACGATGACCAGATCGGGCTTGACGCGGCCATTCGCAGACAGAGCCACAGGGCAATAGCGTAGCCCCTTGCTGGTTTGGACTCGCTTGGTGAGGTTTACTTCCTTGCTCTGGGTGTTCGCCACGGATGACACCTCCGATTCAACTAGGAATCAGTGTAGGTATCACCGGCTTGCAAGTGCTAGATAACTAAAGTAATGGCGGAGAGAGTGGGATTCGAACCCATTATTCCCTGACTCAATCGATGCAAGCGGTTCCAGACACGCAGAGCGTAGTGACAAAGCACGATCGGTTGACCGTGAATCGAAACTTCTGCCAGATTGTCGAGCCAAAGAACAGGCGTCCGTGAGAATGTCCGTAGAGGTGCCATGATCCGCTCCTGAAGTTCCCAACTCACTCTCCACGGATGTGGGAGTCGACACGCACGAATTCCGTCCGTGGCACTATGACGAAATTGCCGGTGTCCTGAGGAGAAGGAGCGAGGCTCGGGAAGGGGCGAAGAATGCTTGAGCGCGCTGTCAAGACATGGAGCCGCAGGGTTGACAGTCAGGTCTGCGGTTTCAGCTAAACCGCAATTGGTGAGAGTTTCTGCGCCCGCCGATTCCCGAAGCCAACGATTCCTACAACCCGCTCTGTACGACCCTAACTCAAACAATTTCCTGGATAGCGTAGCGATTCCACTCGAAACTCAGTTTCTCGGCGTTGATCGCCGGTCGAGAACATTTTTGACCAAAGCAAGAAACCGAGGTAAACAGGGCACAAGAGAAGCTGCAGGCCCCAGCTGCGGCCAGTGTGGAGTATGCCATGTCAACCAGCCAACACTCACCTCTATCAATCGATCTCGCAGGAATGGGATCAGCAGACGGCTGCCTTCTGACGGCAGACGAAGTTGCAGCAATACTGCGCGTGCCGAGAAGTTGGATCTATTCCCATCTCAGCGAACTCCCAGTGATCCGGCTCGGGCGTTACGTGCGTTTCAAGCGCTCGGAAGTGGAACGATTTCTCGAAAATCGTGGACCTTGCCAATGACCTCTGTTGGTGCTACTCCTAGATCACGGTCGAAGCATCACGGAAAGGAAATCGTGATGCGAGAACGACACCAACGGCCCCGAGTACAGGACTGCGGGGCCAAGTGGAGAATCTGTTATTGGGAGTACGGTTCCGGTAAACGTGGCGGTCGCACCAAGAGCTGGGCGAAGAGCTTGGTTTCAAGCAAAACCGAAGCGCAGCGCTTAGCCGACCAGTTCATGGAGACCGCAAACGAACGGAACAATCAACCTCAACTCTTTCCCTTCGGGAAAGACTCACTCGCAAGTCTTGTGGCGGTTTGCCGAGAAAAGATGTGGCCATTGCTGAAAAACTCAACGACGATCAGCTACGACTTTCATCTGGACACGTACCTACTGCCACGGTGGGGTTCGATGCGAATCCCAAAACTCAGAACCATCGAACTTCAGGATTTCTTCAACTCTTTTTCTCCTCGTCTGGCTCCCAAGACGATCCGCAACATGCACAGCTGTTTGCGAGCAGTTCTCAGTCAAGGCAAAGCTTGGGGCCTGGTTCGCATGAACCCTGCCCAAGGCGTCCGATTGCCTCACAAGAAAGCTCGGAAACCGCCGGTTGTGCTGATGCGGCAGGATATCCGCCGCGTCATAGAAGCCCTACCGGAACCGACAAGATCGATTGTCACGTTGATCGTCGTTGGTTCCTTGCGGATTGGAGAGGTTGCCGCGCTACGTTGGGAAAGAATTCACCCGGACCGCATCGATGTCGTCGAGAGATTCTATGAAGGCGAGTTTGACGACACCAAAACCGACGCCGGACGCCGGAGCATTCCGCTCGATTCCTTCGGAATTCTGCGGAGTGTTCTGGAATCAGCTTGGCAGCGGTCGAAGCATCGAAATCCGGGCGATCTGGTATTCACCAACGCACGAGGAGGACCGATCAACCGGCGGAATCTACTGCGAAGGCAACTCAAGCCGACGATAAGAAAGCTTGGTCTGCCTCCCACCGTGGACTTTCGGAGCTTCCGCACCATGCACTCCAGCCTGATGAGCAGTGTTGGCGTCCGGCCAGAGGTAACGCGGGACAACATGGGACATGCCACTATCGACGTGACCCAGAATGTCTACAACAAGACGTGGTGGGAAGAGCGAGTTGAGGCCGTGAGCATGGCTGCCGCTACGGTATGGCGGGAGTTCATGCCCACGCAGAAAGCGCTTGCGCCAATGTAAGTCCTTTTGTGGAAGTCCTTGCCTCTCGCCCACTCTTTGAGTATCTGCAACTGCTTGATTTGAAATGGTCGGGGAGAGAGGATTTGAACCTCCGACCCCCTGGTCCCGAACCAGGTGCTCTACCAGGCTGAGCCACTCCCCGACGCACTCGTAAGCCGGCGCGAGAGAGGTAGGAAAACGCAGGCACGCGCGGGCCCCGAAATGCCGCAATAGAAATTGATTATAACATTCTGGCATCCAGGGGGCTGTCTGCAAACCAGGCCGGTGCACACACTGCACCTTCAGAAGCCCCACGAAAAACAACCGCGTGACCTGGAAATATCGTATAACTGGAGATGATTTCGCAGCACCGCCCGAGCCGGGGAGGCTCTGGCGACGGCACAGATTCCCTTAAGAGTATCGTTTTAATAGATGATCGCCTTTACCGCAAATTGTTTATACACGCCACTGGATCGCGTGGAACAGCCACTGCTTCTGGTGGAAGATCACGTTATCGCCGAGGTCGCCTCGCGAGCCGAGCGTCAGGTGCCCGAAGGAGTCCGCGTTGTGGATTTCGGTGATGCCGTCCTGGCTCCGGGGTTCGTGGATATTCATATTCACGGAGGCGCCGGTTATGACGTGATGCACGCGGATGCGTCTGGTCTGGCTGCGGTTGAGCAACTGCTCTTCAAACATGGCGTGACCAGTTATTTTCCGACCACCGTCACCGCTCCTCTCGACCAGACCTGGTCCGCACTTGACCGGTTGGCGGATGCGATCGAGAGCGCAGCACAGAATGGCGGTTCCCGCGGGGAGAGAGCCCAACCGCTGGGAATCCATTTAGAGGGCCCTTTTCTCAGTCACGTTCGCCGCGGAGTGCATCCTCCGGAGAATCTCCTGTCGCCAACCCTGGCGACGTTCGACCGTTTCTGGCAGGCGGCCCGCGGCCACATTCGCGTCATGACCATTGCGCCCGAACTGGAAGGCGCGCAGGAAGTGATCTTTGAGGCGGCGCGGCGTGGCGTGTGCGTGAGCGTGGGACATTCCGATTCCGATCTGAATTCGACGCGCGCCGCTGTCGCCGCGGGGGCGCGGCACGCCACCCACACCTTTAATGCAATGCGGCCCCTTGATCACCGCGATCCAGGAATTGTCGGAGAGGCGCTCACTGACTCACGGCTGTCGGCGGACATCATCGCCGATGGAATTCATCTCGATCCTGCCATTGTCGAGCTGTTTCTCAAGGCCAAGGGACCGGATGCCGCAGTTTTGATCACTGACGCGGTCTCCGCCACCGGCATGCCGGAGGGACGCTATCGTTTGGGAGCATTCGAAGTCGAAGTGAAAGATGGCCGCAGCCTCGTGGGCGGAAAACTGGCGGGAAGTGTTTTAACCATGGATCGCGCGGTTCGTAACGTGATGCAGTTCGCTCACTGGGATCTGCAACAGGCGGTCCGCCTCGCGACGCTGAATCCGGCGCGAGTAGCCGGATTGGCGAATCGAGGCAAGCTTGAGAAAGGCGCCGAGGCTGACTTCGTGGTGTTGAGTCCCAGGGGCGAAGTGAGAAGCACAATCGTTCGCGGCGAAGTAGCGGAAGCGGTAAGCAGGAGCTGAGGAGAGCGGATGGCAGACAAGGGCGGATTTCCCCACCACATGCTGAAAGAGATCTTCGAGCAGCCGCAAGCCCTACGCGACACCGTCGCCCCTCGCGTATCGCTCGAAGCCGGACTGGTTCGGCTGGACGACGTGCGCATCACTCTGGACGAACTGCGTTCCTTGCAGCGAATCAACATTGTAGCGTCGGGAACGAGCCGCCACGCTGGCATGGCGGGCCAGTTCATGATTCAGGATCTGGCAAACGTGCCGGTAGACGTGGATTACGCCAGTGAATTTGAATATCGCAACCCGTTGATCTGCCGCAATGAACTCACCATCGTGATTACCCAGTCGGGGGAGACTGCCGATACCACCGCCGCCCAGCGTGAGGCTAAGGCCAAAGGTTCGCGCACCATTGCAATCTCCAATGTCATGGATTCGACGATTGCCCGCGAGGCGGACGGCGTGCTCTACACCCACGCCGGGCCCGAGATCAGCATCGCTTCCACCAAGGCATTCACGGCCCAGATGGCGGTGTTGTTTCTGTTCGCGGTCTATCTCGGCCAGGTTCGTGACAAACTCACGAAAGAGCAAGTGCGGCGCTATATTCACGAACTGCTTGAGCTTCCTGCCAAAACGGAAACCGTTCTCCAGTGCGCTGCAGACTGCAAAGCACTCGCCGACCAGTATCACCAGGTTGAAGATTTTCTGTTCCTAGGACGCGCCATTCATTATCCCGTGGCCATGGATGGCGCGCTCAAATTGAAGGAAGTTTCCTACATACACGCCGAGGGCTATCCGACGGGAGAAACTAAACACGGCCCGAATGCGATGATCGACGAGAATCTGCCTGTCGTCATTCTTGCCACCTGTGATCGCAATGATGCGGGATCGGTGCTGCGCTACGAGAAAAACGTTGCCAACATTAAGGGGTTCAAACGGCAGTCCGCGCGCGTGATTGCGATCGCCTCCGAGGGCGATGAGAACATGTGCAAGCTCGCCGATCACACTATTTTTCTTGCGCAGGCATCGGAGTTGTTATCACCGATCCTGGAGATTGTGCCTCTGCAACTGTTCGCCTACTATATGGCGGTGCGAAAAGGCCTCGATGTAGATCGTCCGCGCAACCTGGTGAAGTCGGTCACGCTGGAGTGATACGCTGACGACAATCAAGCTCGGGTGAATGAGTGGTTAGGCCGCAAATGAGTCTTCATCCGGGTCAGGAATCGACGACGGCGGATCGCTGGCGGGAAAAGTATCAGCCACGGTCTTATCCATCATTTTATCTTTCTTCTCGACCGGATCGCTTTCATCGATCTCGCGATCTTCCGGATCTCTCCGGTCTTCGGCTGAATGTCCGTGCATCAAACTTTTCCTCCCGCTTTCTACTAAGATGCTTCGTGCGCTGCCGTGGAAACAGAACCCTTGCGCAAATTGCCTTAGTCCACCGAATGCACTGATCCCGGGTCCAGCAGCACGAAGGTGCAACCGGAATATTCGTAGCATCCGAGAATCCCGCGTCGCACAAAGCGCGTGGGAACGTCATCCGCCGCGGGAAAATTGAAATCAATGCTCTTCAGCTGTTTTCCCTGAAGTTTCATCTTGTCCGACCCAGTGACAAACTTCACGTCCTCAAGCTTGAACGTCTTACTCTTCCCATCCGACGCCATCAGCACAAAGAACTCCGCAGTCTCTGTACCCGGCAAGAATCGCGCCATCTTGAACATGCGCTCGTGGATGACCACATCCGAGGCATCCACCGTACTCTTCGATTTAGGCGCTTCGCCCGTCAAACGATCCAACCGCTTCTTCGTTTCCTCCATTTCGGTCCCGGCCTGGCTCAGTGCCAAGCTCCCCGACAGCGGCAAGCGATACACCGCCCGGCCGCACATATCGACGGCGGAGGCAATCTTGTGCTCTCGTTCGTACACTTGGCACAAGTGACTCGCCACGGTTCCATCCTGCGTCAGTTTCCAGGCCGCGCGCAAATACTCCCCCGCCACTTCCAGGTTCGACATTCGCGCATTCACCCAGCCGAGCGTATCCCAGTACGCCGACAACTTTTCGATCTTCCTGAGATCCTCCTCCTTCAGATCCGTGAGCGTAATCTTCTGCGATTCGTCCTCCGCCGCGCGCACTGCCTTCTTTGCGTAATCCAGTGCCAGCGGAAGCTGCACATCTGCGTTGGCCATTTCATAAGCTGCGTCGTTGAAAGTTCTGCCCTCCGGATCAAGCTCAGCCAGTTTGACGAACACCGCCGTCGCCTTTTCGCGTTCTCCCGCAAGCAGGTAGGTAGACGCCAGGCTCGCTTGCAGAT
>Ga0206817_1185_pt1 | contig 16353 bp, 14 predicted proteins | sample Alteio_BWOrgCont_89_FD_152873 | JGI IMG/M metagenome (GOLD analysis project Ga0206817, IMG submission 152873) | Enriched cells from forest soil in Barre Woods Harvard Forest LTER site, Petersham, Massachusetts, United States -... | ecosystem: Environmental > Terrestrial > Soil > Temperate forest >...
GATTTTCACCAGCCCTACATTCAACCGCAGAGTTTAAGAGAAGCACGGGTCTGAAATAAATCGGTTTGTATGATGAAATGCGGCAGGAATCAGCGAGATGCGTGGCAGGAGGCTGGATGCAGGCTAGGCGATCATTGCGGAAATGGGCATCAAAGTCATGTGCAATTGGAGCAGTAACTATCATGCTCAGTGCGAGTTCGGGATCAGCATCTGCTGAGCTGGCTAAGGACCAGGTTGATTCAGGAATTACGCATGCACTTGCGGCAGAGCGGGCTGAGCGCGTATCGCATTTGCATTATGCGCTTCAATTTAAACTGCGGGCACATGCGGAGAGCATCCCCGGAGAAGAAGTCCTGCGTTTTACGTTGCGCTCTGGAGCCACCCAAGCAAACTTGCCACTCGATTATCGAGACGGGACAATCTCTTCGGCGACATTAAATGGTGTTGCGCTAGATCCGGCGCTGATAAACGGACACCTGATCCTGCCGTCGCAACTATTACATGCGGGCGAAAACCAGCTGGAAATATCGTTTGCGTCACGGATCGCGAACGCGGGCGCTGCGATCACTCGCTACGAGGATAGGGATGATGGAAGCGAATACTTGTACTCGCTGTTCGTGCCCATGGATGCGAGTATGGCCTTCCCGTGCTTCGATCAGCCAGACTTGAAGGCCGGGTTTCAGCTCACTCTGGATGCACCCTCAGAATGGAAGGTAATCGGCAACACGGCTTCTGAGTCGACGAAACAAGACTCAACGAGCACAGTGACTCAATTCGCGGAGACTCGACCGATCTCGACGTACCTGTTTGCGTTTGCGGCAGGACCGTGGACAAATGTGCATCCAGTCGCAGGATCGCCGGATGTATATGTCCGGCGGTCGCAATTGAAGCGAGCCGAGCCTGAGGTACCGCAACTTCAGGAGATTACAACACGCGGGATGAAATGGCTGAGTGAATATTTTCAGCAGCCGTTTCCGTTCTCCAAATACGACATCGTGCTGGTACCCGGTTTTCCATTCGGCGGAATGGAGCATGCAGGCGAGACCTTCTTGCGCGAAGACAGTGTACTGTTCCGCACGGCGCCGACGGAGAGCGATCGCTTTCAACGAAATATCCTGACGCTCCATGAGCTGACACACCAATGGTTCGGTGATCTGGTGACCATGCGGTGGTTCGATGACCTTTGGCTGAAGGAAGGTTTTGCGCAGTACATGGCCTATCTGTCGCTTGATTCTCTAGAGCCCAAAGCGTTGGCCTGGAAGCATTTCTATGAGGACATCAAACCACAGGCATATGGAATCGATGAGACCGAGGGGACAACGCCTATCTTCCAGAATATTCCGAATCTGAAGGATGCGAAAAGCGCGTATGGTGCGATTGTCTATCAGAAGGCGCCGGCGATCCTGAAGCAGCTTCAGTTTCGGCTTGGAGCAAATGCTTTCCGAAATGGACTGAGGATTTACCTCAAGCAACATGCCTATGCGAATGCCCAATGGAGCGACCTGATCGGAGCCTTTCAGATTGCGAGCGGACAGGATGTGCACACATGGGCCGACGCCTGGGTGCTGCGGCGGGGCATGCCAGAAGTGGATGTAAGTTACCACTGCGATATGCAGGGTAGGCTTACGGAGCTGAAGCTGACGCAGAAGGATGTGTTGCCCGATGGGTATCTGTGGCCAATCTCGAATCAGGTCTGGCTGGGCTATGGAGAATCTGGACATGCTCGAGTGCGGCACCGGGCGAATTGGAGCACGTCGGAATATGTGGTCTCTGAAGCTGTAGGTGAGGAGTGCCCGGAAGAGGTGTTTTCGAACTATGGCGACCAGGCTTACGGACGCTTTCTCCTTGATGAGAAGAGCCGGACCTTCATACAGCAGACCATTTTGGCCGGCGGGTTGCGAGCCGACGATACAGATCCGCTGTTACGGTCCCAGCTATGGGGAGCGCTCTGGGATGGCGTGCACGTGGCGCAATCCCCGCCGCGTGCGTATGTCGAACTAGCGTTGGCGAACTTGCCCCAGGAACAAGACGAAACACTTGCGCGCATCCAGGGTGGTCATGCCACCACAGCATTACAGCGTTACATAAGTGCGCAGGCTCGGGCACCACTGGCCACGCGCATGGAAGAAGTTGTCACGCAACGTATGCTGACCGCGCAGACAACCGGTCTTCGCATTGTAAGCTTCAGAACGCTGATCGCAGTCACGGAGACAGATGCTGGCCGGGCCACGCTAAAAAAACTGTTGAGAGGTAAGTTGGCCGTTCCTGATGTCGAACTGCGGTCGCTGGATCGATGGAACCTTGTTGAGAAGCTGACCTCGTTGAACGACTCTGAGGCTGCAGCGCTCTTTGCTGAGGAGAGCAAACGTGATCAAACGGGGGATGGGCAGAAGTATGCTTGGGGGGTACAGGCGGCGGTGCCGGACTCTGCTACGAAGGACCGCTACTTTGCGCAGTACATGTTGACGCCTACTAGCGCGGAGGCGAAGCCGGAGGACTGGCTGACACAAAGCCTCAGATCTTTCAACGCCTGGAACCAGTCAGATCTGACAGAACCGTTTCTTGCCCGTGCACTCGATCAGCTTCCAGAGATCAAGCATGACCGAAAGATTTTCTTTCTCGGCGCTTGGCTTGGAACATTTCTAGGAGGGCAGGTCAGTCCCGTCGCTGAGGCCGTTGTAATGCGCTGGCTTTCTCAGCCGGATATCGATCCGGACCTTCGACTGAAGGTGCTGGAGAACGCAGATGAACTCGAACGCACTGTGCGCATACGACAGAGATTTCCGGAATGACGAACGCAAAAGAAACGCGATCCTGATTGCACCCGAATGAAGACCGAGGTTCTATGGTGAGCTACTAAGGTGGGACTCAGGCGCATCAAGTAGCTTCTGGAAATGCTCTACGAACCGAGCAACATGCAGCCCGTCGGCCAAGGCGTGATGCACATGGATGGACACCGGCATGGTGCAATGGCCGTCTGTCTCGGTGATCTTGCCGAAGGCTATCCGGGGTGCAGAATCATCCTTGGAGAAGTCTCGCGCATGGGAGATGGAGGTGAAATCGAACCAGGGGAGAACCGAATAGCGAATTAGATTGGCTTCCGGGTATTGCTTCATGTCATCCCCTGTCGCACCGGCTCCACTTCGATCGAGGCCTTATCTACAAATTCTTTAATTGGCGGATATCTAAGATGAGCGTAAGTTGTTGATTCCGAATTGTAGTAGGTGGAACGAACTGGCTTTCAAGACCGCCTGTTTCAATCACTCACGCCTCTGCGAATGGCAAGTGCTTGGGTTACTTCATGATACGTTGAGTTCCGCGGTTAACAGACACATCTTAGGCCAAGCCCTCGGTATAACCATCGAGTCGCGTTCAAGAGAAGCCAGCGCGTTGTTAAAAATGGGGACCGGGAGGGTTCAGCACCCGGCCCTCATGGCTGAACGACGTTGGAAGGGTCCTTCACTTCAAGGCTACGAGCGCAGTCTCACTCCCGTTAAGTTTGGCTTCGCGGAGCCGAGCCTGTTGTTCTGCTTTTGACGTGGGAAGTTTCATTCCCATCTCACTAGTCGCGGTTTGAACTTGACTCAGAAAGTACTGGTCGCCATATTTGTGGAACACCAGCTTTCCTTCTGGTCCACCCACTTTATCATTTGGCGCGACAACGCAAACCACATGGATCTTCCCATCCTTTGTGCTGAGTTCGATAAACCACTCCTGGGGAACAGAAATCGTGTATGTTCCATGTGGCATCGCTTTCTGCTGGAAAGTGAAGTCAAAGGGAATGTTTGCGGTCGCTATGGTCTGTGCCAGAGCACCGCTGAGCGAAAGAAAACTTGCTGCTGTAAACAATGCGACTTTGATCATGTGTTTCATGACATTTGTCTCCTTTTGGTGAAGCGGCTTATTCGACCGCTTTCACTCTCTACAGCGGAGACAAGGAACAATAAGTGCCATTCTGTAGAAATATCTTCCGGGCGTGGTAGATAACTGGCCGCTAATGTCCATCTGCTTTCTTAGTTATTGCTTCGATCGCAATTTTCCTGCCTTTATCACCCAGACAGAGCTATAATCCTCGACACATCGGAGCCAAACGCATGGCGACCTTCCGACCTGGGCCCGACGGCTCAGATAACTCGATCACCGCCCTGCTCTCGGAGCTAAGTGAGGGCAATCGAGAGGTTGAGGCACGCCTGGTTCCGCAAATCTATGAGGAATTGCGTCGCGTAGCTGGCCATTACATGCGACAGGAGCGCGCGAACCACACATTGCAGCCCACGGCGCTTGTCCACGAAGCTTACGCGCGTTTAGTTCAACAACCGCAGATTAGTTGGCAAAATAGGGCCCACTTCTTCGCCACCGCCTCGCAACTCATGCGGCACATCCTGGTGGACCATGCTCGAGCACGTCGTGCCGGCAAGCGCGGAGGGGGCCAGAACCAGGTCACATTAGACGAGGCCCTTCTGCCTGCGTCCAACCATTCCATTGATGTTCTTGCTCTCCACGAAGCCCTCGAGCGCCTGACGATATTTGATCCTCGTCAAGGGCGTCTTGTAGAGCTTCATTTCTTCGGGGGACTCTCCTTCGAAGAAATTGCCTTGGTTCTCCATATATCAGAGCGAACGGCGAAGCGCGACTGGAGCATGGCGCGCGCATGGCTGAAGAACGAGCTCTCAAAGCAACCATGACACCAGAACTTTGGCAACGTCTAAAGCCGTTGTATGACGCCGCCCTTGAGATGCCCGAGGCGGAGCGCGCCAAAGTTGTGGCCCAAGCATGTAGAAATGACAGCGAATTAGGAAAAGAGCTCGCTGCGCTTCTGAAGGCGAGTACTGAACCGACGGGGACCGGCGACGTCCCAATTGTCAACTTCAGAAACTTGTTTCCGCCATGCAGCAAGCCTTTTTCGATCGGCGAGCTAGTCCTGGGACGCTTTGAGGTCGTGCGCCACCTGGGAACGGGCGGCATGGGAGAGGTCTATGAAGCCATAGACCGTGAGCTGGGGAGAATTGCACTCAAGACCATCCGTCCAGAAGTCGCGGGGAACCCCGATACGCTTGCGCGTTTTAAAAAGGAGGTCCAGGTCGCGCGCAAAATCAGCGGCCCGCATGTTTGTCGCATCCACGAACTGTTCGTTATTGCCGCTTCCGTAAAAGAACCGCAGAAAGTTTTCCTGACCATGGAACTCCTCGACGGAATGACTCTCGCGGATAAGATCAGCGACAACGGACCCTTTTCCTGGCAGGAGGCGCGGCTCATCGCCCTTCAAATATGCGATGGCCTGCACACCATCCACGAGGCCGGAATTATCCATCGCGATCTGAAGAGCCGTAACATTATGCTCGCCTCGCGCAACGGATCGATCTGCGCTGTACTGATGGATTTCGGTCTTGCGCGTGAAATTTCGACACCCGCAACTGGGACACTGACCGGATCGGTAGCGTCAGGCGTCATTGCCGGCACTCCTGATTACATGGCCCCCGAACAGTTCGCGGGCAAGGAGCTGACCCCTGCTACTGACGTGTATGCCCTGGGCATCGTCCTCTACGAACTCGTCACGAGCAAGCATCCATTTGTGGCGACGTCGCTGATCGAAGCAGCAGTCCAGCGTGGCGAGTCCCCCTGTCTCGCTTCATCGATTCAGCCCGGATTGCCACGCCAGTGTGACGAGATTATCTGCAAGTGCCTAGAGTATGACCCAAAACGTCGTTACCAGTCGGCAAAGAAAGTAGTGGAGGCTCTACAGAATCGCGCCTACCTTCTGGGCGTGAAACAGAAATGGTTCAGACTGGTAGCCGGGATCATCGGCGTAGCCGTTCTTCTCTCCAGCCTCTTGCTCATTCCTGCAGTCGGCGAGCGTGTGCGCGGCATGCTTTTTTCCAGCCCTGAAAAGCATATCGCGGTTCTTCCGTTGGATTTCGTTGGGAGCAATCCAGAGACAGAGGCGCTCGGAGACGGCTTGATGGACTCGCTCGCCGGCAAGCTCTCAAATCTTGGCGTTGCGAATCAGTCCCTATGGGTCATTCCCGCTAGCGAGGTTCGCTCCCGTAGGGTCAATGATCCTTCGTCGGCATTGCGGGAGTTCGGAGCCACGACCGTCGTCAAAGGAAGCTTTGAGCACCATAACCAAGCCACACAGTTAAAACTCACGTTGATCGATACAAAGAAGATGAGGGAGATCGGCTTCGTGGAGGTTGAGAATCAGGCTGGTGACCTCGCCGCACTTCAGGATGAGGCAGTGACGCGTCTCGGGCGTCTTATGAACATTTCGGTGAAAGAGAACCTGTTACGAGGCGATGCAGACCGAGTAACCCGCGCAGCTTATGAAGATTACCTTTCGGCTCTTGGCTATATCCAAAGGTTTGACAAGGCCGGGAATCTTGATCTCGCCATCACCGCGCTCCAGAGGGCGGTAAGCACCGATCCCCGCTTCGCTCTGGGATTTGCTCGCCTTGGAGAAGCCTATCGCTTGAAATACGAGTTAGATCGAAACCCTCAATGGCTTGACAAAGCTAAGGAGTATTGCAGGCGGGCGGCAGAGATGGATAGTCGAGTTCAGGCCACGTATGTTACTCTCGCTCGAATTCATGAGCTCAGCGGAAATCACGATCTGGCAGTCCAGGAGTTCCGACAGGCACTGGATATCGATTCTCGAGATGGCGAGGCTCTCGGTGGCCTCGCACACTCTTATCAAAAGATGGGTCGCATCTCAGAAGCTGAGGCTACTTATATCAAGGCGGCGGCGGTACGTCCCGACGATTGGAGCGGCTACAACAGCTTAGGCAACTTTTACGATGACATAGGACGTCATCAAGAGGCTATCAAACAGTACCAGCGTGCCCTTCGCCTGACGCCTGACAATTCAGTTTTGTGTGCGAATTTAGGTGCAGCATACCTAAACTCGGGCGATCCGAGGACGTTGCATTATGCCGAGTCCGCTCTGAAGAGATCGATTGAAATCAATCCTAACTACGCAGCCTACGCTAACTTGGGCAATTTGTACGGAATTCAAAGTCGATTTGCTGAATCTGCTGCAGCGACGGAAAAAGCTCTTCAAATCGACGACCTGGATTATGACGTGTGGAACAATTTGGCAGACGCGTACGAATGGCTAGGAGCAAACGACAAAGCAAGATCTGCTAGGAGCAGGGCGATCCAAGGCGCCGAGCAGGTTGTTAAACTCAATCCGCAAGATGCGGAGGCACATGCCACATTGGCAGCACTTTTGGCTAGGAACGAGGCTCGGCAGGAAGCGATGGCTAACATACAAATTTCCCTTGCTTTGTCTCCAAATAGCCAGTACGTTCTATCTGAGGTTGCGGACGCCTATGCTTCACTTGGTGACCGTCAGAGTTCGATCAGATACATCGAACGAGCTGTCAAGAACGGCTTTCCGGTGGCTCAGTTGAAAGGTGATCCTTACTTGAGGGATGTTATACGTGACATACACTTGCAAGTGCCCGCCAAGTAGTCTGGCAGCCAAGGATTCTCTGATACCGACGGAAATAGAAGGAGAAACGTCATGCCTAACCATCCAAGACACACGATATACATCCCCGACGCCGAACTTAGTATACCCATAGACTACAAAGGGAAAATATGGTTTACCTTTACACTAGATGAAAACAAATTCTCTACCGACCATCCCGAGTACTTTTCGCCTCCCTTGCCGGCGGGAGGTTTCCCGAGCGGTACCACGATCGGTCCATACACGGCAATAAAGAGTGCTTCTGACGTACACTTCGACTACGACAATGGCAATCCAACGACCCGCCCGATGCATACGATTCATATTGGAAACTAAGCTTTGGTACATTTCCTGAGCAGCTTTTCAGAATTGCTATCTTTGTCTGTCACTCTGAGCTTCGGGCATAGACTCGATGCTCCGCAGGGCAATCCGCGCCAAGATTCGAGTAGGCGGCATGGAGGATCCAATTTACAAACCATTGTTGCACACTCTTCTCGATTACCGGCGGCCACTGGCACTCGGTATCTCGGATGAGCATATCTCCTGGGCATGGCACCTTGTCGGCAGTTTCAGTAAGTATATCTCCGGACACTTTCGAATCTTGAGTATTCCTTTCGACTACTGTGTAAGCTCTGGAAGACCCAGGCAGGCTCATTATTGCAGTTAGGGCTGGTGCGCAGTTCATGTGCCCGGCCCTAGCTATTTCCAGTTGGTGTCATTGTGTGGCATCTTAACTGGGTTAGTAGCAGTAGCCATTGTAGGTAATACCATTGCTCACCACCGCATAGCCGTTTCCTGTGGCATAGAGGTGGGTCGCTGCGGAGGGACTTCGCTAAGATTGCCTTGTTAAACCTCACATCGTATAAAACGTCGACTCCATGACTATCCCATCCCGTCTTCAAATATGGTTTCGACGCTATGTGCCCCCACTCCATATATACCTCGGAAATGCTCATCTCCCCCCATCCCAAAAAAACAATATCGCCTGGAATCATTTCGCTCCGATATCGAGTTGCGTACCAAACATCTTTCTCGCCCGGTTTGATTTCTTTACGGAGGTCAAAGCGCTCAGGGACGCTTTGAAACAGAAATGCATTCATGAAGTTCTCCACTGTCGCGGGATAGTGAGCATTCTCGGCATACGGAGGGCACAGTGACGTCCGCTCCGCCCGGCGGCAGTGTAAATCGGAATAGTAACGATAAGTCGCATTCTCGGAAGTTGGGGTGATGGGGCGACCGGAAGGCAGTCTTTTCGGATTGCGCAAACGTGATCAGACTCGAAAAACCGACTGCACTATCAATTGGGCTCCACTGGCTCATCGAGGAATTGAGGCTGGAGACCCGTCCGCTCTGCTGTACGCTCAGAGGCAGTTCGTGGCGCTAGGAAAACGAGAATCGTCGATGGAGCAGTTCTTGAGCAATATCCCCTAACCGCGGCCGCGAAGCTTTTCGAGGCCTCTCGGCGCAATGCGATAGATATTGCATTGGCGGCGAATATCGCCGTCCACGTTTTGCAATTCTGCCATCTATTATCGATTAGTAATTCTGGTCTGAGCGGCCTATCCCATTGTCTGCCGCAATGAGGGCAGTACACTGAACGGTCGTGTGGATAGAGATCTGGGTCCTTGAGGCCCCGCCACTCTTCCGAATTTCTCCTGTTCATGGTCGACCACGATAAGCTAAGGCTAAGACTCACACAAAAACGTAAACAAGCCGAGTGGCTTGGCAGCAGGCGTTTTCACAATTCGCTTGAACAATTTTCACTCCGCGTCGCATCTCGTAGTCTGCTGTCGGTTGCGTCAGCCGCCTTGTCTTTTGATCTTCTCTATCAATGTAAGAACGCAATGCCAAAAGAAGCTAGCTATGCCACAAAGGCTTCATGAAGACCATGAACCGCTTGTCGGCCTCGAAACTCGAGGACGGGCCTAAAGGGACTTATGAATCGATGCTAAATGAGCCGGTAGCCTGCTCGCGCTCGACATTCAAGAGTGTCACGTCGAGCGTGCTATTCAATTCCGCGATGTTTTCTTGCAACCACTGAGTAAAATCGTAGGGTTCATACCCCCATCTGTCGCAAGGGCACTCGCTCTAGTTTGCCGATGCTTTGATTATTCATGTTTGTGCTCGTTCTCGGCTTTCTCGATTGTTCAGTCGCTTTGCAATCGCGCGCTAATCTGCGCCGGAAACCGAAAACCAACCCCTTCCTCACACAACGGAAATCACATTCGCTCCAGCCGTTTGCCCTAAACACAATCCCCCATGGATCCTTTAGTATCCCCATTAGTGACTTCGTCAGTAACCTCATCGAATCGCTTAGCATTGCTGATTGTTTTTCCGGCGTGAACGGGTGGCGAAGGCGTCTTATCAGCAATTTAGAGCCTCAGGGGGTTCCTATCCCAATGGAGATATACCGACTTTGCTAATTGCGTAATTGATGAGGAGATCATCGGCTAAAAATTTTAAGCAATTCATGGGCAACATATCTATAACAGCGACTGGAATTAGGTTATACTTGGTTGTCCCCAGACATACCTAAATTCCTAAGCATATGCACCTATCTTTGCCTTTTTTGCACTTTGTCCTTGGTTTACCGCCGCTTATCCTTATAGGCTGTTTAGGCCTGCTCGTAACGATGGTTGCGATCTGTCTGATCCTCCGTCGGGAAACCTTCAATCTCATTCAAGATCTACACTCCTTCCGCACTGTGTCGGAGACCGAGGGGCAACGCAGCACGTCAAGTCCGTCCCGTGGAGTTTCGGTTGAGCACTGGGATCGTATTTGCACAAATGCGGATGCCCTGCCCAGCCGGTCCAGAGCTTGGTGGCAACGCGTTGTCGACGCGACCGAACGATACTCCCCTACTTTCGGCGACGAAGCCTATTTCATGATGGAACCTGCCACCGAGGTTCTGCCTTACGACTTTGTGGTCAGTTCTAACCTCCGCATGTCACTTTATCGGGCACTACCTGGGTTATTGACCGGTCTAGGTTTGATGTTAACGTTCGTCGCTATCCTGGTGGCTTTGTATGGCGTGCACTACGACAAAGCAAATGCCATTGAGCCTGTAAGTGGCATGGAAGGATTGATAAACGGGCTCTCCGGCAAATTTATGAGCTCTATTGTCGCTTTGCTCTCCAGTATTGCATTTACGCTCTATGAACAACACCGGATGAAGCTGGTCAAATTAGCCTATAGACAGTTCATCGATAACATCCGTCGAACTATTCCGAGGCTGTCGTCCTCACGTATTTTGCTGGATATTCGCAAAGCAACCTCAGATGCGAGCGTCGAAGTGGCGAATATCAGCGCAGAGGTGGTCGAACGCTTTACTCATGCCTTCAATGAGCGTGTCGTTCCGAATCTCTCACAAGGTATGGCAGCCGGAATTGCTGGTGCCTTCCATCAACAGCTAAGCCCAACTCTCGACAAAATGACAGGCTCATTGGATGGTTTGCAGGGTGCAATCGTTGGGCTAGAGTCGCAGAAGCAGGAATCTCTAACGGGAGAGTTCGAACGAATTTTGGCAGGCCTCGAACGATCGATGACCGAAGCACTGGGTGGTATGGCTGAGCGTTTCCACGAAGCTCTTTCTGGTTCAGCACGGCAGGAATTCGGCCAGGTCCAAAGCACGCTTGAAGGCACACGCCAGATGCTAGGCTCCATGAATGAACAATTCAGCGCAATGCAAGCAGCCTTTACCGGTGTAGTTGCCCGGGCAGAAGAAACTACTCTGAAGCAGGTGAATTCCGGTCGCGAGCAAGTCGAGGCTGTTACCGCTGTGATGCATGGTCTGATGACCGATCTCAAAACCAACGCTGAGCAGAATCTAAGCACGATGCATTCACAGCTGACGCAGGTAGTGGATGGCTTGGTATCGAAGGTCGCTGATGTATCGACGGAGATGATGCGCGTGGCCCACTCGGCGGCACAAGATTCGAGACACTCTACGGCGGCTTTGCTAGAACACACTGAAACGTCTTCTCAGGCAATGACAGAACGAATCGAGCAGATCCTGCAAAATCTCAAAGATCGTAGTTCTGATTTTGAGCATGCCAGTGCTGCACTTAGAGATGCCCAGGTCTTTATTAGTGAGTTGCTGGAGAAAAACGCAAATGCTCTCGCGAATTTAGGCACGGCGAGCCGGGAGGTTAGAGACTTCACAGGTCATCTTAAGAATCAAGCTGAGGCGGTTGAACGTGTAAATGGAAACCAAATCGTCCTCGTATCGAAATTGCAAACTGCGTCTGAATCGCTTCAAGGTGGCATCGATCAGCAAAAACAGCATCTGGAACGCTACGACTATAAGATTGCCCAATTTGAAGAAGTGATGACCGGGCTGGACAGGTCCATTTCGGGCATTATGAAGGCGACTAGCGATGGTCTGAGCGATTACAACCAACGTGTTCGTGCAAATTTCGACAGCATTGTCGAGGTGGCGAACAAATTGATCCCGCAGGCAGCAAAGTCTCTGCAAGGGCAGATTGAGCAATTTGGAGAAAACCTGGAAGACTTCAGCGAGCGCTTGCTAGAAGCAACCCAAAAATCCGGGAGTACTGTAAATGGAAGAGCATAACAGTCCGGACCATCTGAGCAATTCCCTCACTGATCTCATGACCTCGCTCATGGTGATCTTCATTCTATTGCTATTGGTATTTGTCAGCCACACCGCGAGCAAAGACGCAGCCGTGACCGATGTCCTACTTCGCACCCTTCGCCAGGATTTAATTCCTCAAGGGTTCCGCGAGGAGTCGATTCGACCAGATCCGAGAGACCGCAATGCAATTCTTGTGATCGTCCCGGGAAAATTGATGAACTTTCAATTACAGCGCTCTGACCTACAGCCAGAAGGAAAAGAGTTTCTGGAAACTCACATTCCGACATTCGCCAGCGTTCTCTGCAGTCCGCAGTTTCGATCCAGCATTGACTCGATTGTGGTAGAGGGGCATACGGATTCCCATGATTTATGAATTTTACTCATAACACTTTGCCATGCGGCATGGATTGTTGCATGAGCTGCGGCATCCTATTCTGTGTAAGGACGAATGGCTTTCAGTCAGCACGCCTCACCACAGGAGAAATCATGCAAAAGCGCACATTAGGAAAGAGTGGCCTGGAGGTTTCAACCCTTGGCCTCGGCTGCATGGGTCTGAGCTTCGGACTCGGTCCCGCGACGGAAAAGCCGGAAGCCATCAAGCTCATCCGCGCAGCCATCGAGCGCGGCGTCACCTTCTATGACACCGCCGAAGTCTACGGCCCATACGTGAATGAAGAGGTCGTCGGCGAAGCCCTCGCACCCTTCCGCCAGGATGTGGTGATCGCCACCAAGTTCGGCTTCGAGGCCAATCCCAACGACGGCGGGAGATGGAACGCGTTGAACAGCAAGCCCGACCACATCAAGCAGGTCGTCGAAGCCTCGCTCAAGCGCCTCCAAACCGACACCATCGACCTCCTCTACCAGCACCGCGTCGATCTCAACACTCCTATCGAGGAAACCGCCGGGGCCGTGAAAGACCTCATTCAGGCAGGCAAGGTGAAGCACTTCGGCCTCTCTGAAGCCGGCGCAAAGACTATTCGCCGCGCTCACGCCGTGCAGCCCGTTACCGCTCTGCAAAGCGAATACTCCCTCTTCTGGCGCGAGCCCGAAGAGTCTGTCATGCCCACGCTCGAAGAGCTCGGCATCGGCTTCGTCCCCTTCAGTCCGCTCGGCAAAGGCTTCCTCACTGGCAAGATCGACGCGTCGACAAAGTTCGACAGCACCGACTTCCGCGCCATCGTCCCACGCTTCACCGAGGAAAATCGCAGGACCAATCAATCCATCGTTGATCTTGTAACAAAGTTCGCCGAGCAGAAAAAGGCCACGCCCGCACAGGTCGCCCTCGCATGGCTCCTTGCACAGAAGCCATGGATCGTGCCCATCCCGGGCACCACCAAAGTCTCGCGCCTCGAAGAAAACTTAGGTGGGGCAGTTCTCGAACTCACCGCAGACGACGTCCGTGCTCTCAACGAAGCCTCATCTGCCATTAAGATCGCGGGCGAGCGCTATCCAGAAACCCACCGAAAGTTGATCGACCGCTAACCCAAACTTCGTACTGCTCTGAACCACTTGCTAAATCGGCCGTGCTCGCTGGACTGCGGCCGAAAGTGCCCTCTACGCACTGAAGGAGAGACATCACCATGAAGATATCGTTTGAAAACAAAGTGGCGCTCGTAACAGGAGCCGGATCGGGACTCGGCCTCGCAACCGCCAAAGCGTTTGCAGAGGCCGGAGCTGCGGTCGTCCTCGCCGATTGGAACGAGCAAGAAGTGCAGAAGGCCGCCAAAGAGTTGGCAGACAAAGGCCACAAGACACTGGCCGTCCATTGCGATGTCGCGGACGACGCGCAGGTCGAAGCGATGGTGAAGAAGACCGTCGCCACTTTTGGCCGGCTCGACGCGGCGTACAACAATGCCGGTATCCAGAATGTTCTCGCTGAGACGGCGGACTCGCCGCGCGACGACTACGACCGCGTGATGGGCGTCAATCTGCGAGGCGTGTGGAGTTGCATGAAGTTTGAATTGCAGCAGATGCGCGAGCAAGGCAGCGGAGCCATCGTGAACTGCTCCTCTCTCGGAGGTCTGATAGGCGGAAATCAGCGCGGGACATATCATGCCGCGAAGCATGGCGTGATCGGGTTCACCAAGAGCGCGGCTCTTGAATATGCAACACGCGGCATTCGTGTGAACGATGTTTGCCCGGGCATGATCCAGACGCCTATGTCGGACAAGATGATTGCCGAAGGCCAGGGACCGGAGCTGGACAAGATGTTGCAGACCTTCGTCCCGATGAAACGACTCGGAAGAGCCGAGGAGATCGCGGACGCGGTGCTTTGGCTGTGCAGTGACAAGGCCAGCTACGTGACCGGCCAATCGATCTCGGTCGACGGCGGTTATGTGATGCGCTAGGCAATGGCGCGGAGTTGAATGCCATGTATGCCGAACGTTACGTACGGCGTGACTTTTTGAAAGCTGGTTCGGCTCTCCTCATCTCCGTTCTATGGGGAGACGAGCCCGCATCCGCAAAGGAGAAAAGAGTGACTGATAGTACAGTCAAGCGCCATTCCTTCCGCTTTGGCCTACGACGATGTAGGTCCGTGGCACCCGCGCTTGAGCACTCCTTAGGTCTTTGGAAGCGCACCGCGCTTTCACCGCGTGGCCGCAGCTTCGCGACATAAGTCGGCTACTTGGTAGCGATTCGTTGCTGACGAAACACTGTTTTTGCCATTGGTTCTCCTTTTCATGAGAAGTGAGAACGCACCCGTTTGGGGCTGACTACAGCCTTGTGAGTTTCATCTGCTTTGCGAGTTCCGCGTCGACCATCCTTGCAGGAAGAAGTCTGGGCAGGGTCCAGTTCTTGAAAGGCTGCGGAATGACCGCGTAGCGTGCCTTCGGTTTCGCCGTGCTGAGTGCCACGTGGACGGCTTCGCCCAGACGCTCGGGGGACAAGCCATTGGTGCGTGCTTCGGTGACGACGAACTTCTGGAAGTTCTGCACTGTCTCCCAATACTCGGTCTGCTTGAACTCACTTAGATCTTCTTTTTCTCCCTTGTCGTACATCGCCGTGTTCACGGTGCCCGGTTCAATGATCACGACGTCGATGCCAAATAACATCAGCTCTCGCCGCAGCGCGTCCGACATTCCTTCAAGGCCAAATTTGGAAGCGCTATAGGCACCGAGAAACGGGATAGCAACCTTTGCAACACTAGAGGTGATGTTCACAATGCGTCCGGGGGGCCCCTGTCTCTTCTTGTCCGTTCCCAAAAGACGTGCGAAGGCTTGGATTACGACAAGCGGGGAGACCATGTTGACCTCCAACTGCCGCCTATACTCGCTGGGCCTCAGATAAAGCAGCGGCCCGCTCACTACAATTCCTGCATTGTTCACCAGGCCAACAAGATTCCTGTCGCCTATCATGGAGCCGACCTTCTGGGCAGCTTGATGTACCGCGTCTGCGTCCGTAATGTCCATCATGAGAGGCACGAAGCCGTTCCCGAACTCCCTTTGCAAACGATCGGCGTCAGCTAACTTGCGTACAGAACCGAACACGCGAAATCCCTTTGAAACAAGCACCTTTGTGGCTCCCCAACCGATTCCGGTGGAGACCCCCGTGACAACGACATCTTTGCTGTTTGCCATTGCATTTTTCCTAAGATGATCACTGTTCATCTTCAATATGTGCAGCGTACATCTTGGTGCACAAATATGTCAAGGTGTACAGTGTTCTGTATGCCGTATCCGTCGAAAACAGACCGTCAAACCATCCTTTCTGCTGCGCTTAAGGAGCTCGTTCACGGGGTATCCGCGACTTATCGCTACGGAACATCGCTGCTTCCCTCGACCTCGCGCCCAATGCGATCTACCGTTACTTTTCGGATCGCCGGGCACTTGAAGCTGCCCTAGCCAATGAAGCTGCCCGGCAACTGGAGCTGGCACTGAGGAAGGCAGCGGAAGGATGCGAACCGGTTACAGCAATCCGCCAGATGTCATCTGCCTACATTAAGTTCGCAAGGGGCAACCGTCATCTCTACGAGGCGATGATGAGTCTCCACGTGCCGGAGCACGATGCCGCCTTCCACCAAAGCCTCTGGACGTTCACTGTCGAGCAGGTGCAACGAATTGCCGGGCCCGACCGAGCTGCGCAGGCGTCCGTCGCGCTTTGGGCATTCCTGCATGGAGCCGTGGCGCTAGAAGCGGCTCAAGTGTTAGGCGAGATCAAACCGGCAAGCGGGCTCGAATTTGGGTTTGAGGCGTGGTTGATGGCTGTTTCTACGCCTCGGGAGCCCATAGATGCATTCCAAATCAAGCCCACGAAAAAGAGGGCAAACAAGAAGGTGTCTGCGCGTAAAAGGTCG
>Ga0206817_1189_pt1 | contig 16163 bp, 4 predicted proteins | sample Alteio_BWOrgCont_89_FD_152873 | JGI IMG/M metagenome (GOLD analysis project Ga0206817, IMG submission 152873) | Enriched cells from forest soil in Barre Woods Harvard Forest LTER site, Petersham, Massachusetts, United States -... | ecosystem: Environmental > Terrestrial > Soil > Temperate forest > O...
TCGCTGATTGGGATGAAGGCTTTATCTGGCGGCGCCTTAGTGATCCGGATTGGGCGCTTGTTTTTCACAGTAAGGAAGCGGTCATTTTTTTAAGGTGTAACGCTCAAAATCAGAAGCTTTTTTCCCAGCCTATTTGTGCCAAGTAGCAAACCTTTCCCCGATTGGCATTATCTAAATTTACCAGTTATACTTTCGCTATAAATGAAAAGGTATTTGTGTCTATATATACTCTTGTGCTTTTTTGTCACAAGCATCCTGGGGCCTATGCCTATTTATGCCCAGGACTTTGCCTTGCCTGCACCAGGGCAGATGGTGGCCTTAAGTCCCCCATTTAGCCCGGCTGTGCTTAAGGGTATAAAATTAGATCCTAAAAATCCTTTTAGATTTCATTTTTTTGTGGATCGTGGAGACAGCCGCTTAAGCCAAGAAGAACTTAAAAATGAATCTGCAAAACTCATCAAATATTTCCTCGCGTCCTTAACCATTCCTGAAAAAGACCTTTGGGTCAATCTCTCACTGCTTAAACAAATCACCGCATCACTCATCTATCCTGAAAGCCAGTTAGGTAAAGAATTCTGGAATAAGGTCTACGCTCAAGCAGAAGCTAAATACGGGACAACGAATATTCCGATCAATACTTTCAATAAAGTTTGGATCGTTCCAGATAAAGCCGTTGTCTACGAGAATGGTGGGACAGCCTTTGTCTTAGAGAATCATTTGAAGGTGATGTTGGAGCAGGATTATTTATCATTACAGAAGCATAAAACCACCTCCACCCCGGGGGTGAAGGCGGTTATTCGTGAAATCGTCATCCCAGCACTCACCAAAGAAGTCAATGAAGGCAAGAATTTCAGCCAACTGCGGCAAGTTTTCTATTCGCTTATCCTTGCCACCTGGTACAAGAAGAAGATCAAGGACAGTATTCTTAATAAGATTTATTCCAATCAAAACAAGATTGGCGGGGTGAATGTATCAGCTCAAGATAAGGACAGGATTTATCAGGAATACCTGAAAGCTTTTAAAAAGGGTGTTTTTAACTATATTCAAGAAGAGCCCGATCAGATAACGGGACAGACGATCCCGAGGAAGTATTTTTCGGGTGGGCTTTTAATGATTGTCCCATTGGAATCCCGTGGCCCTAAAGATATTAACTCGGAAGAAATTTCCGCTTTAGATTCAGCCCAATTAGTAGATTTAGACGGCAGCATCAACATGGCCATGACTCATGAACCTACAAAACCTTCAGCCGATGGGGCGATGAAGACTCAAGCAACAACTAAGCCCGTAGATCAGGCGAAGTTTTCCGGGGCTGTTAAGGAAATATTCGACTTTTCAAAAGATTACTATTTGCTGTCTTATAAGATGGAAGATTACCAGGAATTATATGAAGACGCCATCGCTTCAGGGTTGATCGACCGATATGAGCAACTCCAAGAGCCCATTGAGAAATTGATCGCAAATGAGAGCGGACAGAGGGCCTATAAAAATATTGTTTTAAAAGCATTAAAGTATAGATTGTTCACTAAAGATGAGGAGAAAAGACTGATCAATGCTTTGGACGCTGATCCGGGTTATGACAAAGATGAAGTAATAAACGAAATTTATAGGAATTCAAAGACAATCTCTCGTCACGTCACAAGAACTTTATTAAGAATTACAGTGCATTCCCGTAAATTTCTTCTTCCCCTGTTTAGGTCTGCAAAAGCGAAACCCGTAAATCAAGTTCCCAAAATAATGGAAGGCATAAAGACCTATGATCAGCTACAGGTGGAGTTAAAAGAACTTGAAGGAAAAGGTGAGTGGAGGACTATCGAAGAAATGCTATCAAGTGCTATTGAGCAAAAGATAATCCAAAATTTAGATCAGTTTAAAGAGATATCAAAATTAGAAATTTTCACAAATTACCATCAGGAGGAGTATTTAAAAATCTTAATCAAAGGCATGAAATCAGGTTTGATCGGGAAGAATGAATTTAAACAATTGCAGGCGAGTATTCGATACGGATATTGGGGCGATAATTATACGGAATATTTCAGAGCTGCCATGCAGTTTAAAGTGATCACGAGTTACAAGGAACTCAGGTTCTACTTAAATAGATTTGTTGGAAAAGATCGTAATGTTCTTGATTCTTATTCAAGCGGTATTCCTGACTTGATGCGTAATGCGATCATAGATGCCATGAGGTATCATTTGATACGTAATGCGTCAGAGCTGCGAAGTGCATTGAAGGAGTTCTGTCCAAAAGATGCTACTACACCTGAGATTCTTTCTTTTGCGATCAACCAAAGAATTGTGACTAATAATGATACTGCCGGTCTTGATGAATATTTCAAGAACTTATTCTTTCAGCGACTATTCTATCGACTTTATGAATTTCAACATATGAAAATCGAGGAGATAGGAGATCTCGAGAACATAGTGAGAATAATCGATTATCTGCAAAAGTATTTAAATGATCATCCCGAAGGCTTCGGAGTTGCGTTGAAGAAACAACTTGCCGATGTTTTGATAAGGGTAGGACCACATAGCGGTTCTTATTTACATACTCTCATCAGACAAGCCAAAGAAAAAGGAATCATCACAGAGCAGGAGCGTAATAGTATCTCTGGGGCGCAAATGCGTTGGGAGATCAACACGAATAGTAATTTATTAAATGGAGTAACTGGACGTGTTCAGTATGGCGTTTTAGGGTACAGCGAGCAAGGAGCTGTCTTGGAGGCTGATCAACATGCTCCCAAGCCATCTGTTACAATCAAATGGAAAGACAGATTTGGACAAGGTTTTCTCGATGAACCTCCTCTGGATGCTCGCTACTGGCCTGCGGCAATGGTTGACGCGAATGGTGAAAATTTTGATTTCATTTCTTATTTGGGAGAACCGTTGCCATTAATGAATGATTTCGAGCCAGGTATCGTGGGTAATGGTAAGGGGCCTCTAAGTGACCCGAAAGCTGAGGCTAATCGCCGTACAGAAAGCTGGCAGTACTTTAAGTTCAGTAAAGAAGATGTACCTCGTCGTAGGCCGACGAGAACTATATGGCAGGCTGATAAAGGTTATCATGTTGTATTCTTAGGTTTTACAGCAGATTTTTCGTATGCCCTGTATCAAATCCCAGAATCAGGAGCCGTGTTCAGGGCTTGCATTAATGTGTCTGATTTTAAACAAAGGATACGTGAGGCAAAAAATCATTTTGATCCACTCTCTGATGAGGATTTAAGTAAGGCAAATCAAGAAATGGCCCTTTTGCAAAAGCAATTATATAGTTTCTTGGAAGAAATAACCCCACACAAGCTTTTCGATCAAGGGCATGGGGATGATGTTTTTATCAATGACTTAAGAAAAATGTTGGGGTATTTGGTTGATGAAGGTTACGTGGATCAGTTGGACATAGAAGCTCTTAAGAATCAACGGGACATTAAGTCCATGGAAGACGAAGAGGTGGTCTCAATCGCCGAAGAGTTCGTCAAGGATATGTACAAAAGGCCGGAGATTCAAGGTGTCTGGAAAAATTTGATAGCCAGCCGTATTCCAGTAACGCTTACTATTGACCTATTGGGTTACCGTTTATCTGCTGATACAAAGAGCACTGCTCGGTATTTGAACAAGATCAACCCTATTCTTAAAGAGCATGGTATAGGACAGATTCCAACTAAAGCTAGCGCGCAACAGGTCAAAGATGCGTTGATTAAGATTAAAAATAAGCTACGAGATATTTCTAATAATTCAGCCCTTTTAAAGGCTTTGACACCCTTTTTTAGTTTTAATGAATTTGAGTGGCTTAAAGCTGCAGGGGAAAGCTTGACCATAGGCCAAGTTAGCGACGCCCCGGGAGTTTCTCATTATCCGGTATTTGTGATTATGAATCAGGTTAGCCGACCTATTGAATACGAGGCAATTGCCCCCTCCACACATTTTGCTTATTTAGAAGTAGGATCAAATTTGAGTGATAGATTGGCCAATAGTTCGATACGTGGACGAAAGCTTTTATTGGGGCAAGGCAGGACAGTGAGAGAATTATTAAAGAATGTTGGGATTTCCGAAGTGGATAAGGTTATTGCAACGATCAGGGAAGATCGACGGAAAGAAAAAGGGAATGCTACCATCATGTGGTTCGTTTCTGTTCCGGTTGGACTAGACCAGGAGATCAAAGAGCAGGATAAGTTTAAATTAGTAAGATATTCATTATCAAATCAAGTTACGAATGGCTTAAAAGAGGATGCTGCGATGGTCGTGCTCACGCAGACATCTGACAATGGTGTTCACCTTATATGTTGGAATGGCGAAAGTCTTTACTATTATCTTAACGATGGCCAACTAAGAATCTCGGTTAAGCCGGATAAAGAACAATCGACTTTGGTATCTCTTGGGATCAATACGAAAGTGACAAGATTAATTATCAATGGGCCTGTCTTATTAATAGAAGCTAAAAATGAAAATACAGGCAAGTTCCTTAGTTCAATTAATGTTTTATATGGTATTCCATCAGATCTTACTAAGGTTTCTCCAGCCGTGTCGTTAAATAAAGAGATTGAACTTTTGAATCGCTCTCGCATTGGTCTTGATCCTGTCGATGAGCAGCCGCGGACTCTTAATTTAGTATCTTTATACCCAACACAGAAACAGTTAGCTGATCAATGGGGACTAACTCAATCAGGGGTTAGTAAGAGATTAGCTAGAGGTATTCAAAAAAAGACTAAAAGAGGGAAAAACTGGCAACTGTTAGTTGAGCAGTTGATGGCCATTCCCAAAAAAGATCGTCCGACCCAGGAGCAGTTAGCTGAACAATGGAGCGTAACTCAACCAACAGTTAGCAAGATATTATCTAGTCATAAGAAAATAATTCAAGAAAGGATTAAAAGCAGAGAAAAACGGAAATCATTAGCTAAACAGTTGATGGCCATTCCCAAAAAAGATCGTCCACCACAGAAACAGTTAGCTGAACAATGGGGCGTAACTCAGCCAAGAGTTAGCAAAATATTATCTAAGTATAAGAAACTATCGGATGAGGCGATGAATGCCTTGACCCAATCCAGTACTCAGGAAAATGTGTCAGTTAGAATTAAAACGGCGCAAAGTATCATCCGGAAGTTTATAGACAAAAGTGGAGGTGATGGTTTTGGGGCCGTTGCCATTGCAAGGGAAAGGTTAAAGTATAGGGAAAATACTCATTTAAAGGAGGTGATCAGTCTTGAAGGAGCAAAGGCAATTTTAACGATGAACATAAGACATGGGGTGTCTGGTATGGTTGATTCATATTTGGGCGTTCTCGAGAATGAAGATTTATTTAATCCAGCCCATGTCCGAGAGATCGAAGAATATCTTGCACAAGAATATAAAAATCCGTTGAGTAAGTCGGCTATCAATGAATGGATCGTCTTGCATCCAAAAAATTCGTTCTCAACGAGGACCCGGCTTTATAAAGCTGAAGGGTATGTTAAAAGGCGATTTAGAAAGGATGATTCTTCAAAGGGAGAATGGGCAAAGATCGTGGTGAGCAGCACGCGGCCTACTTTTGAGGTTATTAAGGCAGAAGCAAAAGCGTTCCTCGAATCAGAGGTAATGGAAAGAAAGGGGAGAAATTTCCAAACAGACCTGGGAGTCATTGAGAATCGTAAATTGTTTTCAGATCGTGTCGTTAATAAGGCAATCGAAGATAGCGTTTCTCTATTACCTCCTATAAATAAAGTAGATCAGATGGATATTTTTCAACTGACTGGATATGTTTATCTAGCCTTAGGCGTCTTGAATGCTTATCAAGATGTGAACGCGGCGATGAATGCAGATCAAAAGGGTGGTATTGACTTAAACCCCGCGCAGATGAGCATGCAGATAAAGACTGGATCCCCGACAGAAACATTCGGGGATGACAGTTCTTTTAATATAGATTCTTCGCAAGTGACAGGGGTGACATTCACCATCCGCACCATGACGCCAGTCACTAATCTACCTCAAATTCTGGGCCTTAAGCGCTAACCTTGCCAATTGGCATTATCTAGATTTAACAGATATACTTTGGGAACAACCGTGAATGTCCGGTATGAGGACCTAATGAAAAAGTATATCTGCCTATATATACTCTTATGCTTTATAGCCACGAGCATACTGGGGCCGTTGCCCATTTATGCCCAGGACTTTGTCTTGCCTGCACCAGGGCAGATGGTGGCGTTAAGCCCTGCCTTTAATCCACCCATCTTAAAAGGCCTTAAGGTCCACCCTGAAAACCCCTTCAAGTTTGAATTCATTTTAGACCAAGGTAATTCTTCGTATTCAGCAGAGGAATCCACCCGCCTTATCAAATATTTTTTGGCTGCACTGACTGTTCCTGAAAAAGATCTCTGGGTTAATTTATCCCCTTATGAAAAGAACCGCATTGTGCCCCAAACATTCGGCCAAACGGAAATGGGCCGTGATCTTTTGGCTGAAGATTATATGCTTAAGCAGATCACTGCATCATTGATTTATCCGGAAGGTGCGGTGGGCCGTAAATTTTGGAAGAAGATTTATCAAGAGGCTGCAGCAAAATTTGGCACCACCAATATCCCTGTGAATACTTTTAACAAGGTCTGGATCGTTCCTGAAAAAGCAGTTGTCTATGAAAATGCGAAGGCGGGAACGGCGTATGTTGTTGAAGCGAAATTGAAAGTTATGCTTGAGGAGGACTATTTATCGATGGCCAAGCATACGGAAAAAGAGGCTGGCACTTTTTCTTCACAGATAATTCGGGAGATTGTGATCCCAGAATTAACCAAGGAAGTCAACGAGGGCAAGAATTTCGCCCAGCTGCGCCAGGTTTACAATTCGCTTATCCTGGCTACGTGGTACAAGAAGAAAATCAAAGACAGCATTTTAGAACAGGTGTATGCGGACAAAAATAAAGTGGCTGGGGTTGGATATGGCCCTAATCAGGTGGAAACCATCTATCAGCAATACCTCAAGGCTTTCAAAAAGGGTGTTTACAATTATATTAAAGAAGATGTTGATCCTCTAACACAGCAAGCCACGCCAAGGAAATATTTCTCTGGTGGTGTGAATTTCTTCGGTGATTTGGCCATGATCACCACCTCTAATGCCGCCGTGCTTCCTCAAACAAATAAAAGTGAAATCATTGATACCGATATTCAGCCGACAATAAGGGTAAATCAGGCGATGACAGCGTTTCATTTGCAGGAACAAGGCGGTGTAGGGTCTGCTGTTATCCAAAGGGCTGTGGGGTTGCCAAGGACCCAAGAATCTATCGTAAATGAGAATATAGAAGCCTTAGATGATGTCGTTGTGAGGCGTGCGATTGTTTCTAAAAGCTTGGAGGCAACATACAGGACATCATTTAGAGCGGCCCAAATTGTCATTGTCCACCCCGAGGGATTTTCAAATACAGACATAAACCGGGCTTACGACATCATTGAGACATTAGTCAACGCTGGAGTTAATACTTTATCCAATCTCAATATTCTGACTTCTATATTTATATTAGAGAACCAAAAAAATATAAAACTGCGGCGTTTTAAAAGACAGGCCATGGCCAACATCATAGCAATCTTGAAATACTATAGAAGCCGCAACACTTTAGGAGATAAGCAATTTTTTGCAGCGCAGTTTATTTCGAAGCATCCTATTGATGGGATTGAGTTCACGACTGATGAATTTCAAAAATTATTCAGTGAATATAAATTTAACTCTCCATGGGGGTCTTTGCGGCTTGCAGAAATATCTCTTTATGGAGTTGTCATAGATAAGGTGCGATTATTTAACAATTTATTATATAAGCCATTGAGAGGCGATGGTGAGATTAAAAGGCTGTTGATTATCAGCGAAATGATGCAGGTGATTTTAGATAAATGGGATGAATGGAAGATCCGCAGAAAAACTTCTCAAAGGCTTTGGATACACAGCATCGTGTTACAGATGCTTTCTTATAAGGATCCTGAACTTAACGTAGAGGCCGTTAGTATCATGTATCGGTTCCCGGAGTTTTTTGAATGGAATGAGATCAAGCCGAGTGCTGTGGTTGAACTGGGGAATCCAAGGCGGGATGAGGCGATGACAGCTGTGGATGATCCTGCGGTGAGATGGGGTATTGTTTCTAAAGGTCTGTGGGCCCCCAGCAGGGTGTCATTTAAAGCAGCTCAAATTGTCATTACTCATCCAACGAGATTTTCAAAATCAGATATCAATCGAGCCTACAAGATCGTTAAGGATTTTGTCAATTCTGATTTTTATTCTTCTTCAAATTTCAATGTTATGGCTGCCATATTCATATTAGAAAATCAAGAGGATCAATATCTACTTGATCTAAGAGAAAAGGCGATTGAAGTGATAAGGTTGGTGTTAAATTATTACAAAGTGAACCGCATCGTAAGAGATAAACAATTTTTCGCATCTCAATTTATTCTTCTGCACCCCATTCCAGAGATTGTTCTCTCAGATGATGCATTTCGCGATTTATTTAGCATTTATAGGAAAGAATCTAAATTGGGACCCTTACGGCTTGCTGCCCTGTCCTTTTGGGAGAAATTACCTCTATTTGGAGAAACAAATAGGATCAAATTGATCGATGGCTTATTAAATAGACATTTTGTTAAGCAGGAAGAAGAGGATAGGCTGTCCATGATCAGTGAGATGATGGATGTAATTCTGGAGAATTGGGATAGGTGGGAAATTAGCAAGGTAATATCTGAAGATCTTTGGATACGCGGCATCGTGTTACAGATGCTTTCTTATAAGGACCATCCCGAACTTACTATAGAAGCCGTCAGTATTATGTATCGATTTCCAAGGTTTTTTAATTGGAATGAGAAGGTGCCAAGCGTCACGATTGGGCTGGGTAGGCAGAAGAGTCCAAAGAAGGATGCGGCTATGAATGGATCGGTGAAAGCCCCAATAGCAGAGAATATTCCTAAAACAGAACAGATGTTAAGGGATATATTCGGTATTAAAGAAATAAAAAGATTCCTAAAGTTTGCCAATATCTCCATGTCGCAAATTAAATCAATTAATAAGCCTATTACAGTAAATAAGCATGTTTGGGAATTGAACATTAATTTGAATAATGGGGAGCGAAGGACTTTTTTCTTAAAAATAAAGATTCCGTATCCTTTGATATCTGAAATAGCAATGAAATATGATTTAGGACCTGAATTCCTTAGAATAAGTTCAATACATTATGATTTTGTTGAGTACGAGTCAAAAGGAGTTACCTTAAATAAGAATAATATTGTTTTAAGCAATAAAAAAGATGCCTTGAGCTTAGTGGGCAGTATGGGATATGCATTAGGAAAATTGCATGGATTGAGAATTGAGCATAAGAATTTGACAATGCAAAGCGGATCAAAGACAAGGTTCGTAAGGGAGCATGTGTATATTGAAAGGAAGGGGGATGTATTTATAACGAGATTTATTGATTTTGGGAATTCGTTTCGTTTTTGGAGAGATCAATATCGAACGTTCGCGAGAGAAGATTTTAAACATGAGAAAGAGTCATTTCGCGAGGCGATTTTTAACTACTTAATGCAAAGAGATACAGCTTGGTCTGCAGGTGAGACCGGGCCGCAATGGGAGAAAGAATCCTTAAGAAATGAAATTTACAGAGCATTCAATAGGGCCTATGCAAAAGGTTTTGATGAAACAAATGATTGGGCAATGCGGGTACAAGGAACGATAAGTTTTAAGAAATTCTTTAATCCATTCAATCAAAAAGCATTGTCTTTCGATAAAGTACAAGAAAAGCTGGATGCTCTTCCAAGAAATGGGGTGCTGTTTGAACGCCTGGATGCCTTCCCGAGCGTAGAACAGATCAAGACCTTGGTTGATCCTAATCGGTATCCGTCTTCAATTACCATCGTTGCTGCAAAAGATGATCAAAATAACGTCGGGTATTTTATTTGGACAGGGACCTCGATTTATCAACGGATTAAAGAAAAATTTATGAAGGAAATTCTTGTCGTCCTTCGTACGCGCACCGATTATCCGAAAGGATTTACCAGAACATCGTCGTCGCTGCCTTTGCCCATGGATCTGGATGCTTTTCACAAAGCAGGTTCCCGTGGATTTATTGTTTCCCGTTATGGGTTGACGGTTTTGACCTATACCTTAAGGGGTATAAATTTGCTTAACAGTTCCTATCAAACGGCTTTTAAAAGATGGATGATAGCCCAAGGATATGAAGCGGATTATATGATGCCTTATGAGAAATTCTTGAAATATGTCGGGGTTAATTTTTCTGTGATTGATTGGGGTAATGAAGAGGCGATCAATGATACTCTAAAAAAGGGTTTGACGAGGGATGAGGCGATGAGCGTGGTGTACACACAAGATGGAAATGTTTGGAATAATAAAACTATAAAGAGGGTTTTTGAGCCGGAAATGGCTATGTATCTTCCTATTAAGATTGGGATTTCTAATATCAAAAAGAGTGGACTGGATATTACATTACGGATCGAGGAAACTCCACTTTTTAAAACACATTTTGGTCAATTTGAATATCTTGTAAAAGTGTACATTAACAGCAAAGAAACCGGGAGCTTTAATGTATTGAGAGAACAAAATGGGAAAAGGAATACCTTTAAAATTTATAATTTTTATCCTATAGGGGATATTGACCCTAAAGATCATGAGCGTTTCAAGATTAATGAACAGTATACTGGGAAGGGTGTGTCATCATCTATCTTGAATTGGCTTACGTGGACGGCCCAAAAAAATGGTGCGACAATGGAAAACAGAGGGACTGAAACCTTTAGTCTCATTCGGTTGTACCGTAGGTTTTTCGCCCAAGAATTTAAGGATCAAGACAAAAGGCAGGAATGGATGGATTTAAATAGTATTATGCAAAATGATGCTTTCTTCACTCAAAATTTAAGTATTGCTTTGCCGCATACCAATCAAATCATAGCAAGACTTAAAGTTGAAGCTGTACGCCCGCCCGATAATTATCGTGTTATCGGTATTGATTGGGAAGACAATGAAAGAAAAACTACCATTCCTGATTTGGTAAATATTAATGAGGATGGTGTGATCCGCTCAACTAACGGGTTGGATATTGGGAGGGTGGTTTATATAGATGTAACGCAGGTGCGCGGCAATCCAAGACCTGCACAGACGCCTAAGATCAAAATATTGGATAGTGCTCAATTGGCAGATAAGGCTGAAATAACCTCCATAACGCAAGCAGATATTCCACAGGTAAAATTGGGTAAATTATTACAAAGGCTACGTCCATTTAATCCGGGCGAAGTGATTGGGTTTATTCCTCATTATGAACGTGAGGAGATGCCAGGAAGTTATAAATTGATTTCCATTGCATTAGAGGGGTTAGGGCCGATTAATGATCGGTATTTCAAGGAAATAAAAGCGCAAATGCTTGCCAGGCAAGTGGCCAATGACATTTTTGTACAGAGGTGGCAAGGTCCCTGGGTATATTTGCATATGCCTGAAGAGCATATGGAAAATGCAATGGATTATATAACGCTTTTAAGAGAAAATTATAACACATCTCCCTATAAGGAGTTATGGAACAATAGGGATGAAGGTATTAGAGATCGTTTTTTAAAACGGATCCACGAAAACATCCTGCAACTCGATCAGGAAAATTTAAGGAGAGAATTTCTGGAAGCATCTTTGAGAAAATCGTCACCAAAACCATCACGCCCGAAGGTCCGCTTCATTATAACCAAGGACAGTATAACTAAAATAGTTTACGATAAGGGCAAAAATGATGATGAGGCGATGAGGGCGGATGGAAAGAATATGATTGGAGAAGAGGCGTTGAGGCATTATCTTCATGCTCTTCCAGCAACGACCCCTTTCCCTGGGGCTGTAAGAATGAGTTTTCGTTTTAAAGTGAATAAGAATCGAGCGAAAAAAATTATTAGAGATACGGGTAAATGGAGTATGGGCACACCAATGAGTAACGAGGGGAGACATTTAAGAGAATTTTTATCTCAATTTGAAGGGCGAACAGTTTTCTTTTCAGCGAAAGATGTAGCAAAAATTACATCAATTAATTATACGGATATACGAGCGATCTTTGAAGAACTTGCTATCACGGTTAATAAATCTATAAAAGGAACACCGGGCATAGAAGTTTTGGAGAAATATAAAAAGGTTGAGGATAAGGCGATGAAAGTCCAAAAGGGTGGTATTGATTTTACGGCGAATAAGGTGCCGTTGCAGATAAAGACTGGATCCCCGACAAAAGCATTCGGGGATGACAGTGTAGTTAATGGAGGGATTAAGTTTCATCTTGATGCGGCACAGCTGGCGCAATTGGAGAATGCTACAGGCTTTGTGCCGGTTATTATTAGTGTAAGGCCCTTGACCGATTTAAGGGCGTTTTTAGGGGTTCAATAAAATTTTATTTGACATTTAGGGCCTTTTTGGCATAATGACCAAACTTTGCGGCCGAAGTGTCCCTCTGCTTTATGAGGCGATGCTCGCTACTGCAAAGAATTCCTAGAGAAAAGAAAGCAGGTTTCAAAATCCCATGAATGCAGAAAAATCATTAATGGAAGAGTTGTACGCCTCTACCTTGAAAGATATCAAGGAAGGTGAAGTTTCAAAGGGGATCATTGCCGCGATCACCGCGAAAGAGGTCATCGTCGACATTGGTTTCAAATCAGAGGGTTTCGTTCCCATCGAGGAATTCCGTAACCCGGCTGAATTGGCCGTCGGACAGTCGCTGGAAGTCTTGATCGAGAATATCGAGGACGACCATGGTCGTCTGATCCTCTCGTATGCCAAGGCTGAGCGTCTTAAAGGATGGCAGAAGATTTCTGATGATATTAATGAAGGCGACATCTTAGAAGGCAAGGTCATGCGTGCCGTCAAGGGTGGATATATCGTCGATGTATTCGGCATTGAAGCGTTTTTGCCGATGTCATTGTCCGCTTTCAAGGGCCTGTCCAATCATGATATCACCACCCACAATTATAAATTTGTGGTGGCGAAGATGAATAAGCAGCGCCGTAACCTCATCCTTTCCCGTCGTGAGATGGTACAAAAGGAACGTGAGGAAGTTCGTGGCAAACTTTGGGCTGAATTGAAAAAAGGCCAGAAGCGCCGTGGTACTGTCAAGGGCATCACTGATTTCGGTGCCTTTATCGATTTAGGCGGGGTTGATGGCTTGCTTCATATCACGGATATGAGCTGGTCACGCATCAATCATCCTTCCGAGATCGTCGCTGTCGGCCAGAAACTGGAAGTTTTGATCCTGGATTTTGATCAGGCTAATTCCAAGGTTTCATTAGGCTTAAAGCAAATCACTTCCAATCCGTGGGATGAATCTGTTGCTAAATTCCCTCCGGGTGCCCGTATTAAAGGAAAGATCGTTAACATTATGCCTTACGGTGTCTTTGTCGAGATCGACAAGGGCATTGAAGGTTTGTTGCATTCTTCCGAGATCACCTGGCAGAAGAAGATGGTCAACCCTCAAGAGATGTTTAAATTAGGGGATGTCATCGAAGTGCAGGTCATCAATGTGGATAAGGATGCCAAGCGCATTTCTTTAAGCATGAAGCAATTGGAAGAAAATCCGTGGGGTTCTGCAGCGGCTAAATTCACCGTCGGTATGACTACCAAAGGTGTTATCCGCGGTTTTACCGATTACGGTGCCTTCGTGGAATTGGACAATGGCTTGGAAGGCATGATCCATGTCTCTGACATGTCCTGGACCAAGAAGGTCAATCATCCTCAGGAAGTCCTGCAAAAGGGACAAGAAGTGCAGATCCAAGTTTTGGCCGTGGATGCTGAAGCCCGCAAGATCACCTTAGGGTTAAAGCAATTACAGCCGAATCCTTGGGAATCGATTGCTAATAAATTCCCTGTCGGTTCTGTGGTTGATTCTGTGGTGATTATGAATTCCAATTTCGGTGTTTTTGTGAAATTGGAAGATGATATTGAAGCGCTTGTCTATTCTTCAGAGATCGACAAGACCCAGGCTGCTGCTCTTAAGGCCGGGGATAAGCTTCAAGTGAAGATCATTAAGGTTGATGTCGAAGGTATGAAAATCGGCGTCAGCGCTAGATTATAAAAAAACCGGGACACATTGAGTTTTGTACGCAAAAACTCAATGTGTCCCGGTTTTTTCCCATTATGACACCCCAAGACGCTCTTAAAAAATTAGCCCGCGGTACTACTGAAATCATAAGTCTTGGCGACCTTGAAGCCAAGCTTAAGGAAGGCCGTCCGCTGGTCATTAAAGCTGGGTTTGACCCAACCGCACCGGATATCCATCTGGGGCATACGGTTTTGCTTCGGAAAATGAAACAATTCCAGGATCTGGGGCATAAGGTGGTTTTCTTGATCGGCGATTTTACCGCCCAGGTGGGTGATCCCACCGGCCGCAATGAATTGCGCAAGAAAATGTCTTTGAGCGATATTGAGAAGAATGCCGCGACTTATAAGGCCCAGGTTTTTAAGATTTTAGACCCGCAAAAGACCCAAGTTGTTTTTAACAGCCATTGGTTAAATAAATTGACCCCTCAGGATTTGTTGGAATTATCCGCACGCTCATCGGTGGCGCAGATGTTGGCCCGCGCTGATTTTAAGAAACGTTTTGAGACGGGTAAAGAGATTAGCTTATTGGAATTTATTTATCCATTATTGCAAGGCTATGATTCAGTACATCTTAAAGCCGACGTGGAATTAGGCGGCAATGATCAAAAATTTAATTTGCTCATGGGCCGTCAACTGCAGGAAGCCTATGGTCAGAAACCCCAGGTTGTTTTGATGACACCTTTGCTGGAAGGCACAGACGGCATCAATAAAATGAGCAAGTCCTTAGGCAACACCATCGGTATCAATGATGAGCCTAATGAGATTTTTGGGAAAGTGATGTCCATTAGCGACGATCTGATGCTGCGTTATTATGAGATTTTGACTGAAACAGATTTAGAAGCCGTCAAGAAAATGCACCCGATGGAAGCCAAAAAACAATTGGGCCAAATGATCGTTGATATGTTCCATCCGGCCGGTGAAGGGGCAAAGGCTCGGGCGCATTTTGAAAATACATTTAGTCAGCACCAGGTGCCAGAAAATATCCCTGAATTTAAACTCACATCAGGGCAAAAACTTGTTGATATTTTAGTACTTACGAACATGTGTGCTTCCAAGAATGAGGCCAGGCGCCTTATCAAGGAAAAAGCCGTAAGCTATGAAGGTAGCACGATTGCCGACGAGAATTGGGTTCCTGTTATTGGTGTTTTAAAGATCGGCAAACGTCGTTTTTTAAAACTCGAATAAACTCAAAAAATATTCTTGACAATATTTTTCTTCGCGGATATACTCGTGGTTCATTATTTTTGCCTGATTTATAGGCAAATGCTGCAAGTCGGCAAAGATCTTATGCCCTTGTAGCTCAGTTGGTAGAGCACGTCCTTGGTAAGGACGAGGCCAGCGGTTCAAAACCGCTCGAGGGCTTCTTTAAACCTAAAATCTTCTGTGACTCCGTTGGAACATTGGCGGGGGAGCGCAAGGAAAAATAAATATGCGCGAGACAATTCATTTTCAATGCACTACGTGCAACCGTATCAATTACAACAGCACCAAAGATAAAAAACAAAATCCAGAACGTCTGGAATTGAAGAAATTTTGTGCTTTTTGTCGCAAGCATACACCGCACAAAGAGACCAAGAAGTAATTTGTACCTGTAACGTTTTAGGCCTGTAGCTCCAATTGGTAGAGCGATGGTCTCCAAAACCATGCGTTGCAGGTTCGACTCCTGCCAGGCCTGTTTTTTGGAAAGCAAGGGTAAGGGGAATAGCGGTTTAAGTATGGTTACGAATATTCAAAAATTTATCAGCGAAGTTATGGCGGAGATGAAGAAAGTCTCCTGGACCACCCGTCGTGAGTTGGTTGACTCGACGCTGATCGTTATCTTAAGTTCTTTTTTATTGGGCCTTTTTGTGGGGATTATCGATATTGCTTTTTCAAGAGGCATCTCGGCAATCATTAAATAATTATGAAATGGTATGTTGTTCACACGCAGACAGGCGCTGAAGAGCGCGCAAGGGCCGGCCTCGAAAGCCGTATAGCCACAACAGAATTAAAGAAGTTTGTTGGAGAAGTTGTAGTGCCGACAGAGCAGGTTTCTGAGGTACGCGGAGGGAAAAAACGCATCACCGCCCGTAAATTTTTTCCGGGCTACCTCTTAATTAAGATGGACATGACCAAGG
>Ga0206817_1074_pt3 | contig 16064 bp, 9 predicted proteins | sample Alteio_BWOrgCont_89_FD_152873 | JGI IMG/M metagenome (GOLD analysis project Ga0206817, IMG submission 152873) | Enriched cells from forest soil in Barre Woods Harvard Forest LTER site, Petersham, Massachusetts, United States -... | ecosystem: Environmental > Terrestrial > Soil > Temperate forest > O...
GCTTTTGTTTTCATGGCGGTTAGGCTGTCCTCCCTCAGGACCCTATAACTTTGCGTCCCCACCTTACGATGGGTTTGCCTTTTTCATGCTATAAATACTTCTCTGTATAAAGTATATGATATAAATAGGCTAAAAACCACTTTTTATAGGGTAATTTTTCACCCTTACTAGGGTGATGCTGGGAACCTGGAAATCAATCCCACCACATATTTGGCTATCAATACCGCATCATTAAGCGTTATTGTGCTATTACCATCAACCTTGGCATTGGCTGCATTGAAATTCGTGGGATTTAAACCAACCACATATTGGGCCACAGCCACCGCATCCTGAAGAGTTACGGATGTGTCTGTACTTAAAACCTCACCACAGCTTACCCCACAATCGCTTGATGCCGCTGCCGTAAATGTGAAATCACCAGAACTTACTGTTGCTGATGCCGTATCAACCGAAGATATTTGATAATGATAGACCTGCCCCTGCGTTAATCCGGTCAAGGTGATGCTATGCGACAATACCAAATTGGGATTGCTCGACGTAGACCCATAGGAAGAAGAAGTCCCGTAATTGATCACTGAAGTAGCGGATCTGTCAGTCGTCCATGTGATGGTTGCCGATGTGCCCGTTGAGTTTACGGCGACATTTGAGATCTGGGTTGGGACTATGGCAATGACCTGTGCTGACAGGGATGGGATTCCTGACGCAGCCTGTGTATCATTCGGTAATTCATCACACACTGCATTCAACGCTGCGGGCAAATTCCCCGCAAGGAGCGCGTGGCCGCACTTATTGGGATGCAGTAAATCATGAAAATTTGCTGTCGCAGAATTAGAATATGACCCATCAGTACCAAGAAGACCGAACTCGGTGGCAGGATTCTGCGAACCAGCAGTAAACCCTGACACATCAAGCACAAAAACCCTGTTATCCGACGGATAAGCATTTTTATAATCCGCGACAGCATTATGTATCTCGTTGATGACCGACCAGCAGCTTGGGTTAACACTACCAGCAAGTATCAATGTATAGTTGGGGACAAGAAATATATAGGTATTTGGTCCAACCGCGGCACGCGCTTGGATCAAAAATGAGACCACATACCCCGTGACATCTACACCAAAATCGTAAGCATCATTGGTCCCCTGGGCGACAACTAAATAATCAAGATTTGACGGCATGGTCCTGGGATGAGTGGAATCATACATGTTAAAAGTATAGGGAAAAGCCGGACCGTTGTTGGGCACCGTAAACGATCGCCATCCCTGTTGGCTAAAAGCGACTATCCCTGCTTCCGCGTCCAAATATTTTGCCAATAAAGGCGCCCATGAATCCTGGGCAAAGGTGCTTCCAGCACCAGTAAGATCTGCAGCATTATTAGAAGTTGCTTCAGCATCATACCCACGCGTAATGGAATCACCAAAAATCATCATCCGTTTAGGCCTTAAGCCAGGTGAAACCCCTGGCGTCGTAAACGGTATGGCTGCCTCTAAAGAAGGCGCTGATATACTGCCTCCACTTTGGACTTCCCAACCAGTTATATTAACAGCACTAACCGGTGTCCAACTATTTTCGTAATTAGAGTTCTGTTCAAAATACACTGCGACTGTGTGGGTGGTATTGCTAAGCCCTGTGGCTAAGGTTAAAACTCCTGTCAGCGCTGAATTATTGGGTGTCACTTGAGCACGGTGCCAAGTCCCACCATCGATCTGCCAATTTAGATAAGGCATTTGAGATGTTGTCATGCCCCCCGTTAACATGGGGGTCAAATCCAGATCTACGTTAAGAAGTGTGCCAGTAAAATTAAATTTTGCAGTAGCTGCCGTATGTTCCCATTGGATGTAGGTCCCGGAATTATAACTATTGCCGGGAGAATAAAATATTTGTGAGGATACGGCAGGAACAATCGTCGTTGCTGAATTACTGACGGTGATGGGATTTATCGTACCATCAGAAACATCCAAGGCTCCGGCTGTGGCATTGGTTGAAACTGTAATCGTAGCGTGGGTTGCATCGGTGACTGTTTGTGAAATGACAGAGTCCCCGCTGATACCAGACACTGAAAACACAGGGCTTCCCGGAGTACCAGCTGTCCATGCCGTATTGATCCCGGTAAGATTGATCGTGGTTGAAGCAGATGCCGGAATGGTTGGCTGGCTCATGATAAAATCTGCCCCATTACAAGGCACAGTATTAAAATAAGACTCTGTACCGTAGTTCGTCCCATTGGCATTTGTTGCAAAGGGTTGAAAGAAATAGGTGGCACCACAGCTCAATCCTGTAATATTCTGTGAAAATGCCCCTGGGCTAAAACTTCCGCTGGCTGACACCGTTGAACCAATAGGGTTGCTTGTCCCATAAATAAAACCTTCGGCTGTGGCAGGATAATAAACTGAGTTATCCTCAGATACAAAGGTTGCATTTAAAGTAGCTCCGGTTGCAGAAATGGCCGTGGTATTGTTAGTGGTTACCGTTGGGATCGGGAGATAGACATTGGCCGTCCCATTACCGATATAATAGGCTACTGATCCACTTGATGCGTACGATAGAAAACCATCATCTCCACCAAAAGTCTTGCTCCAGGTGTTCCCGCCATCATCAGAATAATAAAGCACTGACCCTCCCCTGGCCAATAGGTGCTTCCCGTCGGCGGAAACAGACATGCTTGCCCAATAATCAATGCCAGCGTAGGCCAAGGCGGTCCAGGTCACTCCTCCATCAATCGATTTATTAATATAACCGCCACTGCATGCCACATAAACAATGCCATTATCTGCGGCGGCCACCGAAAGAGGTGAACTTGAACCACAAACCGTTGAATTTGACCAAGATGATCCTGAATTGTTTGATATATAGGTGTGCCAATTCCCCGATGGCCAATCAGTCCCTGTTGCCACCAGCATTGTACCGTCTGCAGAAACACTAAGTGCACCACTACCAGCATTAGCCACGTAGGTCCATGTCGCGGTTGGCGGTGTAGTTGCCCGATTAATGGTTACTATATACGTACTGCTTTGAGATTGACCTTGCAAAAGGACAGTATTCCCATTACTTGAAACCGCGACATTTGACCAATTGATCCACGGATTTTGCCCCCAACAATTATTCGCAGTACACGGCACATTCACATTATTAAGAGGAGGAGTATTAGTATTAAAAGCAGTGTTGGTAGGACTATACCAGGTCACACCGCTGTCCATCGAATAATAAACATTATCATCAGTATAGCCACTGCCACTGGAGATGGCCCATAGCATTGTTCCGTCTCCCGAAGAACCAATACCCTCCCATGCATGTGAACCAGCCCCGGTTAAAGTGTTCCAGCTGGCGCCTTGATTAGTAGACAAAAGGATCGGCCCAGTCTGTTCCCACGTATTATTGGCAATATACAATTTCGTTCCATCGGAAGATGATGCTATGCCGTTGATAGAACTGCTTGCGCCATTAATGGCATTTGCTCCCCAAACACCATTGGCCTGGGCTGGGGCTGTGCCTAAAATTAAAAATATAAAAAATAAAAAACCTAACCCTTGTCTTAAAAGGTTAGGTGAATTATGAATTGTCATTACGGCTTTTGTTTTCATGGCGGTTAGGCTGTCCTCCCTCAGGACCCTATAACTTTGCGTCCCCACCTTACGATGGGTTTGCCTTTTTCATGCTATAAATACTTCTCTGAATAAAGTATATACTATAAATAGAGGAAAAACCACTTTCTATAGGGGAAATTCTTGTACTACGGCTGAGCGGGAAACTTGGTAATCAGTCCCACCACATATTTGGCTATTAATACCGCATCATTAAGCGTTATGGTGCTGTTGCCATCAACCTTGGCATTGGCAGCATTAAAATTGGCCGGATTCAGACCAACCACGTATTGGGCCACAGCCACGGCATCCTGAAGCGTCACGGATGTGTCTGTGCTTAATACCTCTCCATAGTTAACTGGAGAAGCTCCGCTTGTAAAGGTCGCTGTTACTGTTTGACTTGAATTCATGGTCACTTCACAACTTCCTGTCCCGCTGCATCCGCCACCTGACCAACCGGCAAAGGTGGAGCCATTAGTTGCGGTGGCTGTTAATGTCACCTCTGTACCTGCATTAATCGATACGCTGGTGCATTCATTATTATTTATCCCGCAATCAATATTGGTCCCTGAAACTTCTCCATATCCACTACCTGCCGTGACCACTGTCAAAGGATAGCTCGTCGTCGAAACGCTGATCCATACAGGACTTGAAAAAGTGGTCAATCCTGCATTATCGGTAACCTTGGCTGTAACGAGATATTGGCCTGGTGTAACATTTTGAATAGTGGTGACCCCATCCGCTGCTAAAAAAGAAGTTGGTGTAATATGACTCGAGCTCAAGGTGTATGGGGCTTGGGTCACTGTGCCAATCAAGTTAGTGTTTAAATAAAAATCCACCTTAGTCACTGCTGATCCACCTGCATTGGCATTAGCACTAAAAGTAATGTTCCCTGGAACTGTTATAGAACCCGTTGGGGATGTCAAACTTATAGTCGGTGGTGCTTCAGGCCCAAGAGACTGCTGCCAAGCGGTCCCATTCCAACTCAATTGTACTTCGTTGCCATTGGGCACTGAAATCGGCGTCAATCCGCTTGTATTATCGGACGTATAAAGAGATACAGGACCACTTTGATTAGAAATGTTTAAAATATTCATCGTCGCATTAACCGGGGGATTACCAGGATTCAAATAATCGACTTCTCCGTCAGGAAGATAGGTCGGGTTGGAATCATCAGCGGTAAAAACAGTCCCATTGGTATTGGTATTCCAAATGGTGTGGTTCCTGCCATAGGAATACACAATGGGTGTGGGCGCAGAATTGTAATTATCTTGTTGTAATTGAGCAACATCGTTGCTGCCGTCATCATAAAGCCATTGAGGTGAAATTGATTCATAAGAAAGCATGAGTCGACTGTCTGTATAATTGTTTGAAATAAGACTATTTAATATTCCCCCACCCCATGTATCATCAATAAATTCACCGCTAGCTTGCGACATATTATGAAGAATATCAATGTTTTGAACTTGATCACCATAGGCGCCCTCAAGAGCAATGGGTATATTCACATTTGCAAAATAATTTTGTTCAATAAGAATTTCATGATTATAGTCCCCATAGGGAGATATCGACTGATACCCTGCACCACTTGTCATGATGGCGTCACTCCCTGCAAGAAATCGATTATTGCTTATCGTCAGCCTTGTTGCAGGGGCAAAGTAAATCCCTAAATTAACCACATCTATAGTATTATTTGTAATCGTATAAGATCCCATATTTGGATTATCATCCCTGGTATCAGCACCAGTCAGGGCAAACCCGCTGGATGCGTTGGAAATCGTACTATTTTCAAATATGGAATTCCCTTCGCACCCAACCCAGTTCCCATTGGATTGACACACTGTTCCCAGCCAAAATTCTTCCGGCTGGACCACGTTATCAAACAGATCATGGTTAATGGTATGGGTGAATGATAAATTCATCGAATCAGCATTGCCGTCGATAAATGAAGAGTTCTCAATATCAATATAACTATTTGTTCCACTGGTCACACTCTTCAAGATCTCGCCCCGCCAATGGATTAAGGTAATGTTTGTAAAATCTTGGACCGGAAAAGGCCCCGCGTTAATATCTAAAAGAGCATCGTGCGTGACATCCCACCCATCCCCTGTGGTGGTAGTCGCCGGCCAATATTGATAAGCACGTAAGCCCTGAGGAACACCGCCATCCATGGTTAAATTAGAAAATACCAAAGGCCCTGATCCGGCAAATGATCCTGAAGCCCAAAACATGTCCCCGCGTCCTGCATACTGCCCATATAACTGACAAGCCCCATTGCCAAGCAAGATTGTTCGACTTTGGCTTTCTCCTAAGAATTCTATTCCTGCTTTGGAGATAGTTACCGCAGGAATAGTGTCAAACTCATTGGACAATGTGAAGCCAGGTGAAAGCATTTGAGGCGGTATGAGTAAATACCGTCCAGCTGGAATGTAGATGATCGTCTGACTGCCGCTAACCGCATTCACAGCCGCTTGGAATGCCCCAGCATTTTGTGTACCAATCAGGCATCGTACGGCCGTCGCTGTCAATCCAGGGGCCGTGGCAAGCACCGCATGATGCGCGTCGGTGACAGAAACGATCGTGGTCAACAAATCCATATTGGTGCTCGCACCGGTCTGTTGTCCTACTGAAAATAACTCAACCACCTTTCCTACATCTGCCTGGCTTAAACTGTAATTAGAATCAATATTAGAATCGATGGTGATCGTGGTATTGCTCACGACAGTGTCTGCGGTCATGTAAACAGCGTCCCCTTTGGCCCCGTAATCAAGGACATTTTCAACCACCGGCCACATTTCCGTCGGTGATGGAGCTGGCACAGCCGTATTAGTTACGGCCACTGGAATACTTGCTGTTGTCACTTGACCTGAGGAATTAAAGGCCTGCGCTGTTAGGGTATAATTCCCATTGGTGACCGTAGTACTATCCCAAACAAACGTATAAGGAGAGCTCGTTAATTGACTTCCAATATTATTACCATTGAGCTGGAATTGAACGGCCGTGATGGGAGTATTGTCGGTGACATTAGCCGTGAGTGTGACGGTCTTTCCTGAAATTGTTGATCCACTGGAAGGTGCAGTCACCGCGACATCAGGCGCATCAATAATATTCGGAGGCGCTGCCCCTAAGTTATAGAGCGTTTGAATATCATCAGATGAAAGCGCCCGATTATATACCCGCACATCATCGATTTGCCCCCAAGCATAGGTCATTAAATAAAATGGCCGATTTTCAAACAAACCTGCCACAGTTCCCGGCTGCTGCATATTAGTGGAAGTTGGATTCTGCAATACTCCATCAATATATAAAGTGTTTCCGCCATAATTGTTATAAATAGCCACATAATGATGCCAACCATTGCTCGGCCAGGCATAACAATAATTCACATTACCACCCAACCTGATCTGGTTTCCGCACCCATAGCCAGATGAATAGTCTTCTAAATAAAATGTAAACGCGTTCGGCTGTGATCTCCAGGAATATTCTTTTCCTGATGAAAATAATAGCGTTGTTGATCCGCTTGAAAAAGTATGATCAAGCCAAATACTGACACTAACCTGAGAAGTCGAGTTTAAATTAACACTTGTTGAAGTTTTTAAATTTTGATTAGAACCATCCAATACCAGAGATTCTGGAAACTCTCCAGCGGCCCAGCTAGGCGAATCAATCCAGATATTATTACCATTGCCTGACCCATCATTGGCTTGATAACCTTGGCCTTCGTTAAACGGCCACCAGGCAACCAAGCCGGTATTGACATCCGCTTGAGCTGGGACTGTGCCTAAAATTAGAAATATAAAAAACAAAAAACCTAACCCTTGTCTTAAAAGGTTAGGTGAATTTACAGTTGTCACTATAGTTTTTGTTTTCATGGCGGTTAGGCTATCCTCCCTCAGGACCCTTTGACTTTGCGTCCCCACCTTACGATGGGTTTGCCTTTTTCATGCTTTTAATACTGCTCTGGATAAAGTATATATTATAAATGAGGAAAAAACCAATTTGGCTTAATTTTCCTTTGGCAGCTGGTGGGGTTTGTGCTAATATATGCCCTTTACCAAAAGGAATATATGACTAAAGAAACTACAAAAATACCTGCTAAAAAAACACTCAACGGCGCTGAAGCCCTCATCAAATGCTTAGAAGGCTTTGGAGTTGAATACATCTGGGGCCTCTCCGGCGGGGCTGCCATCCCTATTTTTGATGCCTTGGTCGGCTCTAAAATAAAATTGATCTTGACCCGCCACGAGCAAGGCGCCACCCACATGGCTGACGGTTATGCCCGTGTGACTGGCAGGCCTGGCGTCGTTCTTGTGACCTCTGGTCCAGGTGCCACCAACACCGTGACCGGCATTTTGACCGCGATGATGGATTCCGTGCCCATGATTGTCTTGACCGGACAGACCATCACCTCCATGCTCGGTAAAGACGCATTTCAAGAAGCTGATATTTCTGGCATTACCATGCCAGTTGTTAAACATAGTTATTTGGTCAAAAACACCAACGATATCCCTCGTATCATTAAAGAAGCTTGGCATATTGCCCAGACCGGACGTCCTGGTCCTGTCTTAATCGACTTGCCAAAAGACATCACCTCTGCTCCATGCACGGTTGATACCCTTGATCCGGATATGGATATTCCCGGCTACAAAAAAGACACCCCGTCGCCCCATAAAGCCGACATTGTCAAAATGGCCAAACTCTTTAAGGGCAGTAAGAAACCTTTGTTGCTCGTCGGTCATGGCGCCGTGCTTTCACGCGCAGGTGCGGCCATTAAGAAATTTGCGGAAAAGATCGGCGCTCCTGTCACCAACACCCTTTTAGGCAAAGGTGAATTCCCTGAAACTCATCCCCTTTCATTAGGCATGCTGGGTATGCACGGGACTGCCTATGCGAATAAAGCATTGATAAACTGTGATTTGATCTTATCCATCGGCTCCCGCTGGGATGATCGCATCAACGGTAACAATAAAGAATTTTGCGTGAATGCCAAGAAGCTTCATATCGACGTGGATTTCTCTGAGATCAATAAGATCGTCAAGCCTGATGCCTATGTCTTAGGTCAAGCCAAGGAAATCGTGGAAGAATTAACAAAATTAGTCGAACCCTTGGATACCGCGGACTGGCTTAAAGAACTTGAATATTATAAAAAACAATTCCCCTTAAAGTATGGTACCACCAGCGGCCTCACGGCCCAGCAGGTCATTGACACCTGCTATAAGGTGACCAAGGGTAAAGCCATTGTCACCACCGACGTGGGACAGCATCAGATGTGGGCTGCGCAATTCTATCTATCTGACAAAGGTAATTACTGGCTCTCTTCTGGTGGAGCTGGCACCATGGGCTTTGGTTTTCCTGCCGCCATCGGCGCTCAGTTTGCCGCGCCTAAGGATTTAGTGGTGGCGATCGTTGGTGACGGCGGTTTTCAGATGACCTTATACGAGCTCTCCACGGTGTTCATTCACAAACTGCCTGTTAAAGTTCTCATTGTTGATAATAAATATTTAGGCATGGTGCGCCAATGGCAGGAACTTTTCTTCGATAATCGCCTCTCTGGTGTGGATCTGGAAGGAAACCCTGATTTCGTGAAACTGGCTGAGGCTTACGGGGTCAAAGGTTTCCACATGGATAAGGTGGAGAATTGTGAATCCGTGATGAAACAGGCCATGGAATACAAGGGCCCTTGCGTCATTCATGCCGAAGTCATCAAAGAAGATAATGTGTTCCCCATGATACCTGCCGGCAAATCGGCGCATCACATGATCATTGAAAAACCGACGACCAAGATGGAAAAGCCTTCGGGCTCGACATAAAAATATGGATAATCTCCCTTTGCATACCATCAGTGTTTTAGTGGCCAATAAACCCGGCGTGCTTGTGCGCATCGCATTAGTGTTTGCCCGCCGCGGCTACAATATCAATTCCTTGGTTGTTTCTCCGACCGTGAACCCCAAATTCTCGCGCATGACCATCACCGCTAAAGGTGATTTGGAGACCTTGGAGCAGATCATCAAGAACGTCAACAAGCTCATTGATGTCATCCACTGCGGTGAACATCCAGCCAATACGGTGGAAAAAGAATTGGCCCTGCTTAAGACCAAGGCCTCGCCTGCTGTCAAAGCCTTCATCACCAAGAATGCACGCAAATTCCACGTGCGCATTGATGACACCTCAGAGGGTTGTTATATCATCGAACAGACCGGAACTACCATTGAACTTGACGAATTCGAAGCCCTCTTCAAGAAATTCGGAATTCTCGAGATGATGCGTACCGGAAAAGTCCTCATCACCCGCGGTCGTACCGAAACCTAATCTCTTCGCTACTCTTTACCGTTAATAGCGTGTATTCGGCCGTTGTATTTCCCTCGCAGGCACGTTTGCCTCGTCCAGCGACTCGGCTGCACTACTCTTCGGACTGATTTGCCGCCGCATGGGATAAAGCTGCCTGCGGACCGTGCCAAATCAGTCCTCAGAGTGCACTGCTCGGAAAATACAACGTCCTCATTTGACGCAGTCCAGAGAACAAAGGGATAAATTTGTTGGTTCGAAGCGACTTGTCGATTTTAGTCGAAGCAGCTTATGATGACGAGGGTATTTAAGACGTCAGTCTTAAATGGCCAAACTTGTTTGAGCTTTGAACTTCCAGAGAAGTTCAAAGCGAGTTGTTTGGCCACCGAGTCATCATAAGACCTTCGACGTTAAAAAATCGACTTGAGCGAGAAGCAACAAGTTTATCCCTTGTTATCTATTCGATCTTTGAGGCTGCACGGAAGGATTTTGGGAAGTTCTTTGGGAGGTAAAATGACGAGGGCGATGTCTATAAATTCATCTCCATGCTCGACAGAAGAAATCTTGCAGCGATAAGGGTCAACCCCATCGCGTTCAACACCTAAATACTGTGCCACTGCCGCTTTAAGCGCGTCTAATTCCATATACAAAATAAACTGGGACTCCTCATCGTCATTCAAACCCAACACGGTGACAAGCATCCGAAAATCCAGATCCAATACTTCTTCAAGGGATTTCCCAACACAAAATTCAGACAGCTTCTTGCCCCCACCAATCTCACTGGAACAGGTGATCTTGGCAAAATCAAATTTGACAAAGTGCTCGTTTAAATCCAAACGTATATTAAGCCCCGAGGAGCTGTCCGAACATGGCATGGTAAGTAGTATACCCTAATTCGTTTTATTGGCAAGGTTAAGAAGTTGTCGAGCCTGTACGTTATCAGGCTCAAAGAAAAGGCAATGGCTTAAATACAGGCGGGCCTGAGGAAAATCCTGGTGAATATAATAATAAATACCCAGAGTCCGAAGCGTATCAGGATAATACGGATTGATGGCAAAGGAACGATTTAGATAGTTTAAACTTTCAGCCTCTTGGTTTTCTTGATGGGCCACAACTGCCAGAGAATTTAAAGCATCCACATCAGATGCATTGACGGACAAGGCCTTGGAAAAATACTCCTGCGCCGTGTTTAAATCGTGGTGTATAAAATAAATGAGACCTAAACGCCTCAGCCACATGGCCTTGATACGCGGATCATCGGCATGAAGGACCAGATCATTAATAGCCGGGATATCATCATCATATTTCATCAATAATTGCTGAGAAGTAACCGTGCGCGGCCACCACTCAAGGCTACGTGTATGCCGAAGCAAGGTCTCCTCTGTTGTCCAAAAACGGCCCTGATAAAAACTCACAGCGCCAAAAAGTAAAACCAGCACCACGATCACCCGCCAACGCAATTGGGCCATCCATAAGCAAAGACCGATAGAAGCAAAATAAAATACGTGCCATATCAAGATATTACCCTGTTTGGGAATGATCGAAAAAATCAACACCAGAGGCAAAAGACCGATGAGAATCCAGAAAAGACAAAAGCGATTGATAGTGCCGGGCCGGTAGATGAAAAACGCTAACAAAAGATATGAAAGCGCCACCTCGCGGGTTAGCGCGGCCAATGCCCAAAATATGAAGACCGCTACATAGCCTATTTTTTTTCCTGTTCTGAAAACATCATACAAGAACAATAAGGCAAGCAAAGCAAAGCTAACACTCAATTCATCCGCACGGCCTGTCACATAACGCACCACCCATTCTTGGCTAGGTAAAACCGCAAAGAGCAAGGATGCCTTTAATGCCAGATTGCTTTCCCCGAATAAACGGCCCCATAAAATATAGATAAGAAAACAATTGAGGATGTGGATCAAAAGATTGATCCATTGATAGCCAAAGGTTTTTAACCCGAATAAATGATAGTCAACAACCCAGGAGGATTCTAAAACAGGACGGTAGTAACCAAATTTAATATACCCAGAAGCTTGATGCGCGTCGAAAAGACGGGAGGTCCAGATATTCGGATACAGAAAAAAATTTTTGATCAGTGGATTACGGACGACCGTGTAGTAATCATCTAAAATGAATTGAGCATTGCGGTGCGGCCAATACACGCTCACGCAAACAACGGCTAAAAGCGCCAGCACCATCCATTTTTTCATTAAAAGAGACCCTTTAAGAAATTCCCACCTTCTTGAAATAGTAATTTCCTGCTCTTTTTCCTAAAATCTTTACTCGCCTTATATTTTAAATGCGGAATGATTCCTTTTAATTCCCCGCTAATGGCCATGCGCTGACTATCGTCCATGAAAGACTTAAGTCCCCCAAAATCATTGATCATAGCAGCCGAGATATCCGGATTTAAATGCAGCACGGTCTGCGCATCCATATTCAAACCTTCATCGACGGTCCCCTTCGCGGTCAATTCAAAAAGATCTGTTTGAAGCAGGAAATCATCAAGGTTAAGGATCTTGTCCTGAAATGAAAATTGAGCGTCCGCTTTTTTGATAAGAGTATCCTTAGCATCGATGATCGTCCTTAGTGAGGGACTTAGAAGTCCGTCGATATTGCCAAAGAAGCCTAAAGCACGTGAAAGAATGGCCTGGATGATATTAAAATCCTTAATAATCCCATCGGTGATAGTGATCTCTCCTTTGGCTGCCCAATTTCCCGCTGGAACAATGTTCAATTCATCCATCTTCAATTGGACCATCCCTGTAATATCACTAAAAATAGGATTATCAACCATATCGGGGGATATGCTTTTAAACCCTTCCATGTCCAACTTAGAGAAATCCACACTCAAATTCAAATTACTGATTTGCGCGGACCGTGAAGACAGCTCAGGGGTCAACGAAGCATTGATGCGCACATTCGGCCTATTATTATAAAGAGAAGCTTCCATAAATATTTGAGATGGTTTCGATAAAGAAAAATCCAGAATGCTGAGATTGATGCCATTGAGCCAAATATCCAAAGGCAGGGCACGGCTCTGATCAATATAAGAAATAGCTGCTTCCTGGATTTTTATCGAATCAACCGGGATATCACGGATAACGCTTTTGATGGGTACGGCCGGCGCGCTGTTTATTGTACTCTGATCAGTTGGGAGTTCAGGCGCATTCCCCCCGATCACTGACGGCTGCCTTGAGGCCATAATACTTTGAATATTCAGGAGACCTGCTTCGGACCGGATAAAATGGACCTGAGGAAATTGAAATAAAATTTCTTTAATCCGCATTTCCCGTTTTAAAACCAAGGACGCGATATCTGGAAGGACACGGATCCTGTCAATCTTAATAAAAGGTTGGGAGGTAAAGTTTGGGTCATCAGCAACGATCACTGGCCCGGCATCCAGCGTAATACCATTCCAGGACAACCCTAAACTCATTTGACCGATGGAAACAGGCCGTCCTAAAAAGGCGGAAGCCTTGGTTGTAAGACGATTGAGGTATTGATCGGTATCAAAAGTTTGAAATAAAATAAAAATGGCGGTGCTTGCAATCAAGCCCAATGCCAATATGGTTAAAAGAATTATTCTGATAATCTTCATGAAATATTAATGATCTTGCTGGTCGGCGAGGTGCTGCTTCTGGTCCTCTTCTTTTTGACGTTCATCTTGGATGACATCTCGCGTGTGCTGCTCTAAATCATGGAGCCGGTCCTGGGCATCGGCCATGTCTTGTTTGGATTTCTCAGTCGCTTGGCGATTCTTCTCTTCAACATCCGCCAGCTTCTGCCTATCCTCCCGCGATTTCTCCATTAATTGATTCAAACGGTCAGATGCGCTACGCCATTTCATACCCAGTTCACTGTCCTGGGAAATCCCGTTAAACTTGTCCTGTAATTGGTCCATCTGATCACGCACCTGCTGATTATTTTGCGCCACCTGATCAAAAAAATCACTGGACTGGTTATTAAGCGCGGCATTCTGCTGCTTTAAATTATCCAAAATATTTTGTGTATTAAAATTGGCTAAATCAATCTGCTCAAGGACTTGCTGGCGCCCCTTGGTCAATTGATCATTTAAAGAGACCAGGTATTGACCACGGGCCACTAAAAGATTCTGATCATCCTTCATCTGGGAAGTCAATTCTTCCAAATGTAAAATATCAGGAGCTCCGGCACCAGACTGCCTGGCTTGAATCAAAGCGCTCTCTGCATCACTCCGGACAGCACTCAAGATCTGCTGCTGATCCTTTAGAGTATCCAAAAATTTACTTTGAGCCACGGCCAAATCATCCATTTGTTTATGGATTTCCAGAAGGCCTTTGCTGGTCACCATATTAATCTGCTGGAACCTTTTACGGTTAATAGTATCCGTCGAGTTAAGCCCGCTGTCACTGATAAATTTCCAAGGGTCAACAGCTTTTGGATGGGGATTAAAATAGCTGAACGCCCCCGCAAATAAGGCCACCACCAATAGAGCAAAGAAAACAATCTGGATCATAATGTCAAGCCCCCTTCATGAGCTCCTGTTCAAAAACACCGACATCGTCAATAGGTGCACGGCAAACACCACGGTAACAGAATTGTGCTTGGGTACTCTTCAAAGACGGCATCCATTTAACGGCCTTAGAAGGCATAAAATGTTTATACAATACTTTTAGCATTTTGGCAACCGTCCCTTCATCCGCCTTGCCTTCAAAGGTGATTTCCAAAGTTCCTTGAATCTGCCAATCCAAGGCAGACAATAAAAAACTGTACGCATAAGGCGTCCTGGCAACTGTCTCCGCAAAACAATCCAATAAAGCCTCCAGCCTGGTAAGATACTCTTGCTTGTGCGTCAAGGCATACAATTTCAATAAACTTAAAGCTGCTACGGAATTCCCTGATGGTAAAGCGCCGTCGTAAATTTCCTTGGGCCTCATGATGAGCTGCTGCGCATCACTGGCCGTCATATAAAACCCTCCGGCCTCATCCGCGAAAAGTTCGACCATCGTATCCGCCAATGATAAAGCGGACTGAAGATACTTTTCCTGGAAAGTCGCCTCATAAACATCCAGCAATCCGTAAATCAAAAAAGCATAATCTTCCAGGGTCGCGGCAATCCCGCTCTTGCCATTTCGCCAACGGTGCAACAAACGGCCATTTTCCATCATATCCTGAAGAATAAAATCAGCTGCTTGAGCGGCTGCTTGGGTATATTTCTCCTGACCCAAAACCCTGCCGCCAAAGGCAAAGCTTGCCATCATTAACCCGTTCCAATCACATAAAACTTTATCATCTTTATGAGGCCGAAGCCTTTGAGAACGTTTAGCTAATAATTTAATCCTGGCCTCTTTAAGTATACCCTGTATTTGATCTGTTTGCTTCTTAAACTCTGTTGCCGCTTCCTCAGCGCCCTGGGCCAAGTAGAGGATATTTTTTCCTGTAAATTCGCCGTGAGGATCAAAAGAGGCATTGCCTTGAGGCAGAATGCCGTAACAATAACTAAAAATTTTTGCAGACTCCTCACCTAAAATCGCTTCAATTTCTGCCTTGGAAAAAACATAAAATGCCCCTTCTTTTAAATGCCCTTCTTGAAGACTGTCAGCATCTTCAGCAGAATAAAATCCACCTTGGGGGGCTCGCATATTTTCTAAAACATAGTCAAAAGTTTCCTGGGCAATACGGGCATATTCCAGGAACCTGTGACCTGATAAGCTTCCAAATACGCACGAGATAATAAGGCCTGGTCGTAGAGCATTTTTTCAAAATGCGGCACATGCCATTGTTGATCCGTGGAATACCGGTGAAACCCTCCGCCTAAATGATCCCAAATACCGCCATGGGCCATAGCTGTCAAGCTCTTCTCAACCATTGACGAAGCTTCTTGTTCTTTAAAATGTTGGGCATAGCGCAACAAAAACGATAAGCTATGCCCCATAGGGAATTTAGGACTGGTGCCGAAACCGCCATGGCTAGCATCAAACTGGCCACGCATCTGCCGAAAAGCGCTGTGCAAAATAGCCTCATCCATTTTTTTGCCGGAAGAAGGATTTTCACGTCGAGAGAGACCTTCGGTAATGGAAAGGCCGGATGAAATGATATTTTCACGATCCGATTTCCATCCTGCCACGATGGAATTCAACACATCGATAAACCCTGCACTGCCCCATTTGGCGTGAGGAGGGAAATACGTCCCTCCATAAAAAGGATTTCCCT
>Ga0206817_1192_pt1 | contig 15865 bp, 7 predicted proteins | sample Alteio_BWOrgCont_89_FD_152873 | JGI IMG/M metagenome (GOLD analysis project Ga0206817, IMG submission 152873) | Enriched cells from forest soil in Barre Woods Harvard Forest LTER site, Petersham, Massachusetts, United States -... | ecosystem: Environmental > Terrestrial > Soil > Temperate forest > O...
GGAAAACATCATAAGAGGTGCTGAGACTCAAGATAAAAAACGTGGCGAATCTTACAAAAAATTATTTAATAATCCCCTAGAAATTGCCATAAAAAATATCTTCACTCATACACCTAGACTTGCAAAATTGCTTAAACGTTATTCTGATCATCTTGGCGGTGATCGCGCTAGTTATATACAACTTCGAAAACAACAAAAATTGGCAGCTCAGCATACAACATTTTTGTCAGATGCTGGTGCAGCGACCGCTCGACGTGGACAATACAAAGAAGCAGATATAACCCTTGAACATAAAATGAACCTGATCACTTCTCTCCAACATATGACTTCTGCAATTTATGGAATAAAACCAGATGATATAGATGAATTCATCAAAATTATTATAAAAAACTCCAACGCTGTTACTGTTTATGATTTATTTGCAACTCACCCAGACATAGAAGTGAAAATTGCCATGGCCGATAAACTTTTAGCTTATGGTCTTGAAGATTTGACTTCCGAACAAATTGAATCTGTTATTGACACGCTAGCAACAGAAAATCCCGATAAAGTTTATGGGTACTTTAAAAAATTACCCACTCTCAAGAATCCAATGCATACAGATGAATTAAAGAGAACACTAGCATCATCCATCCTAAGAAATAAAAATATGCGGGATTGGTTGCCCAAGCAAATGCTGGCGGTATCAGGAAAAAATGTACCAATGGATTTTTATCTAACTCTTATAACCGCCGAACAATATTTTGAAGGCGAAGCAAAATCACCAAAAAGTGATTTAGAATTTAGTCAAAAAGCACAGCTTGTATTCGCCGACTGGAGTCACGAAGATTATCAAAATGCGCTGAATTGCGTAACCTCAGTTGAATCTGCAGCAAAAAGAACTACAAAATGTCATAAATGGATAAACTGGGGGATGCTAACTCAAAGTAAAATTGTTCTCGGTGATGGACCTCATCGTGGATTGCCTGAGAAAGAAATCATCGATAGTTTAAAAGCAATTGATGTAACCACTCTATCAATTGCTAAAATTCAATTACTAACTAAAACAGCTAGGCTCATCTATTTACGTGATGTGATTAGCAAATCATGGAGTGAAGCACGTACTATTTCAATTGATAAAGTAAACGCTCTCATTCACGACTTTAATGAGGACGATATCCCAAAGATAATTCGCTCAAGAGATTCAGAATCAGCCTTAATACTTTTATTTGGTAAATTCCCAAGAAAAGTAGTTGATCACATCCAAAAAAATCACCTCCATTCTCATGCTAGGTTAGTTCTTAATGAATTAAGTTCTGGCATTTGGCAACAATCAGTTGAAGCTAAACGCGCTGGCGGCAGAAACGCTGCTGAAGCTGCACGATTACAAGAAGAAATGGAATCCAGACGATCATGGTTTAAATTCTGGTCTGAGGACAATCTGCAAAGCGACTTGAATATATTAATTAAGGTAGGTTTTTACCACCTTGAAGCAAGCTATGATATAGAAGAAGATCCAGATAAGCTTAAATCTAATCCACTAATACAACGTGATTTAAAAGATAATTTTGAAAATTTTATACGCAATGCAAACGGCCATGCTTTTAAATTTATTCTTACCACACCTGCATTATTTCTCAGTCTACCTGATAAAAAACGCTCTATTTTTATTGCTGCTGCAGCTAAGAAAATTGATGGCCCCCAAGAATACTCACAAATTATTGACTCATTAAGAAATAATGACCATCATATACATGCAAATACATTATTAGAAAATCTTCCCAGCTTCATTGAAACAAACAAACATTTTAAAAATGATGATATCGACACCATTATTGCTTTGATTAATGAATCAAAACAGCGTGAATTTGAATTTGCAAGACAACGATTTGCAGAAAAAGACAGATTGCTATCATCTGCTGAACACCCTCTACTAAAAGCTATTAACAGAAATCTTCAAACAAATATCAATAATGAATCCGCTAAAAAAGGAATATTTAAACTCGCGGGTAAAATTTATGCTTCCAGTGATAATGATTTTGAACTTTTACAACATTTCCTTAGTGGTGCTAAAAATTATACGCCCCCAGGATTATTTTCCAAAGCTGGATTGATTGGGGGAACCGTTGTTGGAATTGCAACTGCAACCTACCTAATAGTCAATCACATGTGGGATAAATTTAATCCTCTCAGTCTAAAAAATTGGTGGCCAGAAAGCCCTCAAGATAAATTGATAAAAGCAGCTACTGCAGCTATCCTTCCAACAGCAGTAGCACTGAGTTTAGGGCCGGTTGGTTTTACCGCATTGATCATTGCAGGAAGTGTTGTTGCCGGCTATCTCGTAGGAAGTTTATTAAATGGCGCATGGGAAGGGTTACAAGAAGTAGGATCTCGCTTATCTCAGTGGTGGAATCGCAAACTGCCTGAAAGTGTTGAGCAACATTCAATTTTAGTGAATGTTTTAAAATCATTAAATACCCCTGAACAACTTAAAGAATTTAGAAGCACACTTTACGACAATGATAACGCCAATATGCGTCTCAACTTAGGTAAAATGGTATCTAAGTTAAGACATGATGGACTCAAGCTGCAAGGACAAGGCATTCCTTCGAAAACTTTAGCACTAATAGAACCCATCTGCGCCGATTATGATTATAATAATCGAAATATTGCTATTAAAATTATTGCAAATATGACTGGATTTTTTGTTGGTTGGTCGGTAGCATGGAACAAATTAGGATTGAATGGATTGTGGGGATTTTCAAAAGACTATTATAGAGAAATTCAAATTGCTTCAGCCGCACAATCTAAAGATATCAGAATCCATACCCCTTCCATCCCAGCACTGTTAGCTGCAGCACGTCCTCTCTCTCTTGAATCACCGCCTAGTTATACTCAAGCAATGAAAAATAGCCCGCCTTCACAAGCAGGACAAGAGTTAAAAGAAGCAATCTCTCTAAAAGCTGAAAAATTAAAACATGCCGCTCAAACTGAAAAAGCCCCAGGCTCCCCTCTTAGCACATTTGATTCTGCACCCAAGACAAGTCCAGATGAAAATGTAGGCGCTCCAAAAACTCGCCCCTCTTCTCCTATTCCTACTCCCAAAAAACATTAATAAACGCTTATCTTTATTCACCAATGGGTTAATCGTTTCCTCTTTGATCACATCACTAGCAAAGAAGTAAAAAAATTTAAACATAATATTACAAACTTAACCAAAAAATTTTGGTTATTTAATAATGCCTTAAGGTTAGTTTGATATCGTAATGACAAGGATAAGAAAAAATCAATTTACAACTTAATGGATTAAAAGCGAATCAATGTTTCTAATTGCTTGATTATAAATGATTTTTCACCCTAAGGACAATGGCTAAGGACCTGTAAATAATTGAGGTTGTTACATATGAGATCATTGCGCTTAGAACATAACATATATAGTAGTAGCAAAAAAAATCCTGCAGACTTGATCAGACTAGCAGATGCTTTAGCATTGGCTGACGATAAAGATGTAGAAGTAGAACACGTAAAACGAACCCTGCAATCACGCATAAAAAATTTAAACGTCGATGAAGTAGAAGCAATTATCGCAGATGAAAAAATTTCTCCAAGAGTTAAGAAAGTAATCAAGAACACTATAGCCGAATCAGAACTTTTAGAATTAAAAAAATCAATCGCTGAATGCAAAAACGCTCCTAGCTCCGTAGAACTAATCAAAAAAATGCGCGAGCTTCGTGTTAAATTACGAACAATCACTGCCATTCAGGCAACAGTTGAAGATGTCAAATTAACTGTTGCCATTCAACAAGAAATAATTGCTGCCAAGTTGCAGCTTATTCAATGCCGACACAACTTCAAAACTCTTGCTTTATCCTTCATTATTCTTGCTGAAGTAAATGATGATATCAGCATTAACAAATTGATCAACCGAGCTGGCAGTCATGAAAATAAAAGAATCACTAATGCTTTAGCCGCCGTAAAGTTAATTAAAAATCCTATAATAAAATCTCGCCTATATGACACTCTTAGCAAAAGAGAATTGACACAACACGATGCAAAAACCGTCTATGGTTATTGCGCAAAGCTTGAGGATACATCTCCAGAAAAAAACCTGGCAACAGCATCACTTGCGAAAATTATTTTGCGTGATCATTTACCAGAAATGAAAATAACTATCGACCAAGTCTATGGCCTCTACAAAAAATACAAACTAAATGACATCAAAGCTCTTAATTCAATGAGTGAATACTGCATTAGAGTATATGGCGTTGAAAAAATATTCTTATACTTCTTGAATGAGGCTGAAGAAGATATACAGCACTCTCTTGCAATAGCATTATTGAAAAATAATCATCTTTTCAAATTAGCACAAATAACTCAAAGAAAACCTAATAATACTGACTCTTTAGAGCTTATAACCATCAAGCAATTGTTAACTCTAATTTATCTACTTTCACATGATCTTTCATTAGAACAAATTAATGTTATGATTTCTGCCAATCAAACTATTATTGATTTAGTTGGTCCAGCAATAAATGAACTTTTGGCAGATAAGACTAAAATTGAATTACTCGGCTCAGTTAGAAATAAACGACATCTTCGTCAATTCGATGAGAGTTTTTTCAATGAACTCTTACAAGTAAAAAATATTAGCGATACCACTCAAGATAAAGCATTAAAAAAATATCTTGAGCATGAAATCACCCAAGCATCAAAAGCTATCAGTAATTACGCAATCGAATCTGCACATGCTTTTCACTATATCACTAGTGGAAAAGCGGATAGCATCCTTGAGCAAAAAACTAATCGTGAAAAATCTAAACCAAAATATGACTCACGAATGACCTGGGGATTATCTGGGGTTTCAACAACAGCATACACTGTGCAAAGAGTGGTGGAGCACAAAGAAATTCGCACGAAAATTGAAACCGCTGACAAACAAAAAGAAATTAACTTAATCCATTCATGTACAGACACATTAGTTGAAGTAACTGGTGAGCAAAGCGAGTTTACTATCAACACTCTTAAAAAAATGGCAGGAATTGATTTGGCCAATGCTGTGAAAATTTGCTTAAGTAGCACTAACATTAAGGTACAAACTGCGTTTGCTGATATTCTGCTTTCTGATACTAGATACCTTGAGTTTATCATGGACTATCAAGAAATTGATAAACTGATAGATATTCTCGCTGCAACTAAACCCGTCAAAGTTTACGAGCTTTTCAGAACTAACCCTGAGTTAGCCAAACCCATTTTAAAAAGTCAAAGCATGCTTGGTTGGTTGTTTAAACAGCCTATTAGAAAAAATGAGCTTAATGCATTGATAAAACCACTCAGTGATTCGTTTAATGCTGACAGAGGTTTGCCAGCTTTATTAACTATTTTTAGCCATTGGAATACCTCGCAACTTAAACAAGCGCTCAATACCCTGGAATCTAACTACAGTAATTTATTACGTTGGGCCCTGCTTTCGCGAAGCACTATCATCGCATCTCTAAAACCAAATACTCTGGATGCTTATCTTCAGCCTTTGATGCCCGCTCTTACCAGAAAAAAAATTGCTGGCCTTACCCGTCACTGGAACTTTGAACGCACCCCAAAAACTGAAACTTCCTTGCGTATTCTCTTTGGCAGATTTCCGCTAAAAACTATTGATTTTCTTGAAATGCCAAGTGATCAAAGGTCCATTGACGATAACTTAAATCATAAGAAAATCGCCTTTGTGTTGCTAAACGAATTGGACAACGGCTATTGGAAATTACCAGAAGCAAAAAATCTACATGACATACTCAATCCATCGCTGTATCCACGTAATAAAGTAGATACATTAATTGAGCTCGGTGTTTATAACGCTGATGGCCCCTATTTAACTCCTAATAAACTAGCTACAAAACGTATTTTAGTCGATTTAAAAAAACAGTACATTCTGCCAAATACACGTAATTTTTTAAAAGTTGCAACCACCTCTGCTTTTAAATTTGTGCTTAATGACAAATCGATTTTAGCCCAGCTTTCCATACAAGAATTAGAGAGACTATATGATTGCGCAATAGAGAAAAACCTTACAGTCAATGATTTCAAAGTCATTGGCGAAATTTATGGCTCAAATAACAATTTACTAAATAGTTTGTTAAATCGATCGAAGGACTATCAACCTCACAGCATACTGCCTTCAAAAACTACCTTAGCCGCTATGTTTGTTGGCGCTATGGCAGGTACCGCTGCAGTATTAACACGCATGAGAGAATATGTCCCTCATCTGCTATTTGCAGCTGCCGCAGGTGCTGGCATTGGCAGCACATTAGGTCTGGTTGCTTTATTTGCAACAGTGAGTGCTTTAGTAGCAGGTGCTACTACCTGGTTAGCCATTAAAGCTGGAAAATCTATTGCTAAGGCACCTAGAAAATTTTGGAATTGGATCACTGGAACACCGAATCCAACCAATCAAAATAGAAATGACGCTATTTTATTTCATAGTATATTACAACACACCCCCGTTGATATTTTAAGAAAAAATATACTGCAAGATGATGAGTCAAAATTAAACTTTTATAAAACCATCCTGAAATGCAGAGACTTGGGTTACAAGCTTGAAAATATCCCACAAGAAACTCGGGAATTTATTAACATTACTTTCAACAAACAAAAAAGTGATGTTAAGAAAGCAGATACTGGGATTTTGGGTTGGATTTACAGTAATATTATCTTTCCACTCGCTAACTCGATTTGGAGCATTGAGAAAAAATATAACGAACAATTAAATTTAGTCGCTCAAGTTGGAGGAGTGTTATCACCTGCTTCTGCAGCCATTGTTGGTGCTGGGCAAGCTCAGATACGCCAATTATTGCCGGTACTTGCTTCTGGCCGAGCTGCGAATGTTGGTGCATGGGTTGATGAAGTCATAGTAGATGTTCGGCCTGAGCCTGTTGTTGCAGCAAGCAGTGATAAGCATGTGATAGAGATAAATAATGATAATGCTCCTCGCTCTCGTGGAGGGTATTTATTGTAGGGGCAACTGGCGGATCGATCCTTGGCACCAGACCTTGCCCCCTTCGCACTAGGCTCTGTCACAGGGGTGACAAAGTCTAGTGCGGGGGACAAGGTATAGAAAAAAGATTTTTCCGCACTTAACTACCAGCAACCACCATCTCTTCAATCAACACAGAACCAGTATGAATATTCCCGCGCCGATCAATATCGTTACCCACTTCAACAATACGCGCATACATATCACGTAAATTTCCCGCTACTGTAATTTCCTCAACAGGATATTGAATCACCCCATTTTCAATCCAGAAACCAGAAACACCACGTGAATAATCACCAGTTACAATATTCACACCCTGCCCCATGACTTCAGTAATTAGCAATCCTTTATCCATCGCTTGTAACAATTCAGATAAATTTTTATTACCCGATGTAATCGATAAGTTGTGAACACCACCCGCATTTCCTGTCGATTTCATCCCAAGCTTTCTAGCGGAATACACACCCAAGCAATAACTATTTAAAATGCCTTGCTTAATAAAAATGTTGGAATGAGTCATCACACCATCATCATCAAAGGGTGAACTGCCTAGTGCTTTTGCCAAATGCGGATGTTCTTGAATATTGATATGCGTCGGAAAAACAGGCTTCCCCAGATGATCTAACAAAAAAGAAGATTTGCGATATAAACTGCCGCCTGAAATCGCTGCAACAAAATGTCCTAACAAACCACGTGCTTCTTCCGCAGCAAAGATAACAGGAACACGCGCTGTTTTTAAATGTTTTGCATCCAATCTTCGCAAGGTACGCTCTACTGCTTTTTCTGCGATAGTGTTAATTGGCTCTAGCATTTCTGGGTCACAAGCGGTTGAATAACTATAGTCCCGCTGCATTTCATCCTTTTGCTTGGCAATTAAAATGCAGCTAACTTCATGGCGGGTGGATGGAAAAGCACCAATAAAACCAGAGGAATTGCCATAACCATGAAACCCTTCTGTCGTTGCAACAACTATCCCTTCACTCAAGAGCCGTTTATCCTGTTGTAGCGCTATTGCTTCGCATTTCAGTGCAAGATCAATCGCATGCTCAACACTGATTCCCCACGGATAAAATAATTTTGGTTCTACATAATCAAATGCTAATAATTCCTTGTCTGCCAACCCTGTAAAGGGATCTTCATCAGTAAAACGGGCAATATTGCAAGCGGCCGCAACTGCTGCGCGAATTGCATCAGGTCTTACATCCGTAATACTAGCAGCCCCTGTGCGCTTGCCAAAATAAACTGTAATTCCAATTCCCTTATCCTGATTATATTCAACAGATTCTACATCGCCTTTCCGAGCCGTCACGGTAAAGCCCTTATTGAATCCAACATCGACTTCTGCATCTGTTGCACCCTGGCGTTTGGTCTCTTGCAAAATCTCACTAATTAATGTTTTGATTTCATCGGATTTGGAAATTGTTTTGGTTAAATCGGTCATTTTATATCTCGTATAAGGTAAAATTGCCGGAAAAATTATGGTATCCTACCCCCATTCAACAAACAACGAGAAATAATGTGGACGATATCGAAAAGCCCAGCAAATCCCAGCGCAAACGCGATATGACAGCATTACAAAAAATCGGAGAACTTTTAGTCGATTTACCAGGAACAGAACTTGAAAAAGTTCCACTTGAACCTGAATTAGCTGATGCAATTGAACACGCTCGCGGCTTGACTGAACATGAGGCTAAAAGACGACAATTACAATACATTGGCCGCTTGATGCGCAAATACGATGCACAGCCTATTCAGGAAGCATTGAAAAAAATTCAACTGAAAAGCCAAACGGGCAAGGCCCAATTCCACCAAATTGAACGTTGGCGGGACAAACTAATTGCTGAGGGTGATGTGCAATTACAGGTTTTTTTACAACAGCACCCAGAAGCTGACCACCAACGATTACGACAACTAGTGCGCAATGCCCAGCAAGACAAATCAGGTGCTACAAGGGAATTATTTAGGTATCTACGCGAGATTATTGAACCATCAGGTTAATTCTAATGATTCGTCCCACCCACAGTCAGCTTGTCAATCTTCAATGTGGGCTGACCTACCCCAACAGGAACACTCTGACCATCCTTCCCACAAATTCCAATTCCACTATCTAACTGCAAATTATTCCCCACCATCGAAACCCTGCTTAAAGCATCAGGCCCATTCCCAATCAAGGTCGCACCTTTGACAGGCGCCGTGATTTTCCCATCTTCAATTAAATAGGCTTCGCTAGCAGAAAACACAAATTTACCCGAAGTAATATCTACCTGACCACCACCAAAATTGACTGCATACAAACCTTTTTTCACCGAAGCAATAATTTCTTCCGGTGTAGAGGTTCCTGGTAAAAGATAAGTATTCGTCATCCGCGGCAATGGCATGGAAGCGTAAGATTCACGCCGGCCATTTCCAGTTGACTCCATTCCCATTAAACGTGCATTACGTTTATCTTGAATGTAATTTCGTAAAATTCCATTTTCAATTAATACCGTGCATTGTGTAGGTGTGCCTTCATCATCTACATTTAATGAACCTCGGCGGTTTGGCAATGATCCATTATCAACAACAGTACATAGTGTCGAAGCCACTTGCTCACCCATACGACCACTATAGATAGAAGTTCCTTTTCGATTAAAATCACCTTCTAACCCATGCCCCACTGCTTCATGTAATAATACGCCTGGCCAACCAGGGCCAAGCACAACAGGCATCGTTCCTGCAGGCGCATCAATCGCTTCTAAATTAACGGCCGCCTGCCTCACCGCTTCTTTGCCATATTCCAATCCCCGATCATTTTCAAAAAAATATTTATAATCAAACCGCCCACCACCACCCGCATAACCTTGCTCGCGACGGCCATTCTGTTCTAAGACAACGCTCACATTTAAACGTACCAATGGACGCACATCCGCGGCCAACTGCCCGTCACTCGCCATAATTAGAACCGTTTCATATTCAGCAGCTAAACTGACACTGACCTGGACAATTCGCGGATCTTGCTTACGAGTAAATGCATCAATTTTTTGCAACAATGCCACTTTGTCATTTTCACTAGCTGATAATAAGGGATTAATCGGCAGATAAAGCTCATGGCCCGTTGACCATTGGGATGTTTTGATCTTATTTTGTCCATCATTTTTACTAATGCTACGGGCAGCAGTAGCAGCCTGCTCTAGCGCAGGAAGAATAATATCATCTGAATAAGCAAAACCAGTTTTCTCACCACTCATTGCCCGTACACCGACTCCACGGTCAATATTGTAACTACCGCCTTTTATTATTCCATCTTCCAATACTAAAGATTCAGAATAAATAGCTTGAAAATACAAATCTGCATTATCAATTGTGTTCCCCAATACTTTGTTGAGAACATTTTGCAATTGACCATCGGTTAAACCGCCTGGCTCTAATAAGTTTTTTCGCGCAATTTCAAGAGAATTGGTCATAAGAAACGTTACCTTAAAAGAATTTGAATTTTTACAAGTTTATCATGATTATCTAAAAGAGGCTTCACTTGCGTTTTCTATCCGACATCAACGATAATAGAACGAATGGACGCAAATTGAGCAACTGGATTTTTCACGAGGGAATGACGATGAAAAAACTACCGTTATTGGTCATTGCAAGTTTAAGTTTAATATTATCGGCTTGCTCATCAATCTCTGAACAACAACCGGTGGATGCATTAACCGGCAAACCTGACAACCTTAAGCCATACCCTATTCCACATTGTCCCGCGCCTAAAAAAAAGAATCCAATTAACGTTAGTATTTACACCAAAGAAATACACCTTACTCATCCCTATAAAGTCATCGGCCTTGAAACTGTTTCAAAATATAATGTTGTTGGCATCAAACGGCAGGAAGGTAACATTAAAGACACCATGCGTACTATTGCCGCTGCCATGGGTGGCGATGCCATTATTAATTTGAAATACGAAAAACATGTTGTCAGAGGAACCGTGATCACCTACAAAGATAAAACAGATCAAGAAATGGCTTAGACTGATTTAGGCGGCAACTGTTGCAAAGAGCCGTCTTTAAAATGAATCTCTCTAGCTGGGTACGGCGCCTTAATTCCATTCTTTTCAAATGTCTCCCAAATAGCGAGCAACACTTCTGATCGGATTTCAACGCGCGAACGAATCAGACGAAGATTGACATAATAACGCACCTCAATTTCGATAACTCCATCAGCCAACTCTTTCAAAAAGACTTCCGGCATAGGATCTTTCAGCACATTTTTATTATGGAACAATACTTCATAAATCAATGCTTGGACTTGCAAAGGATTGTCATGCCTGTCGATTTGTATATCAATCACCGTACGCACAATATTATCTTTAGACGTCCAATTCATAAATGTTTTACTAAATATTTCAGCATTAGGAACAACAACATCAATATGATCCCAAGTTCTGATCGTCACGGCGCGCCCACCGATATGAATCACATCACCTTCATAACCATTGATAGTAACTACATCTCCCACTTTGATTGGACGCTCAATCAGTAACAAAAAACCACTCGCAAAATTATTAGCTAAATCTCGCAATCCTAAACCTACACCAAATGCAAACATACCTGCAACAACAGCAAGCGCCCTAAAATCAATCCCCAATACACGTAAACCAATCAAGATTCCTACTACAATCATGGCATACTGACTTAAGATCGCAATGCTATTGCGAACACCCAGATCATGTGTGCGCGGCAACAATAAGCGGTACACAAATTCTCGCGTCCATTTTGCTGCCCAATATAAAAGAGAAATAATGACAAATAATTCAATCACACTTAACGGGGTAACCACGATATTCAATACCGTGCCAAATTGATAATGAATAAGTTTATTTAATCGCTCAACCACCGGTGAATTTCTATCCCAACCATAAAAAAGAAACAAGACTGCCCAAGCCATGAGAAATAGTGCGATTCGCAGCACCCGGTCGATGGGTTTTAAAAATGCTTCCGTCCATAACCAACCATTAGCGACATGTCGAATTAATATCGTTGAGAAAAATTCCATAACATCAATTAACAAGCCACGCAAAATAAGATACGCTGCCATCACTAGCAAGAAAATACCTTCATACCAAGAAACGGTATAGACCAGATTAACATAACCAAACAAACCAATCGCTGAATTGACGATCAAAATAAGTGGAACCAAAATTCCCAATAGACGAACCACTCTTCTAAGATAAGTCCGCCGTTCATCAATATGCGGGATAACTAACCCGGGCAATACTTCCCAAGACTTTAGCAACACCAATGAAATTGCCAATAAGAACAACAAGAATAAACGCGCGAAAAGATCTTTTACTTCATAACTGACAGGCAATCCATTTACAAATACTGCAAGCGCTGTAATGATACCGCCAATAATAAATGTCCACTTTAAACGATGATATAACTGAACATCTACCCCAGCCCTATCGTGAACGGTTTCCACAAGATAAAGCCTTGCCAAAATGATCGTCACCCTAAAAAATAACCAGATCAACGCCAAATTTATCACAAATGCAAAACTTTGCGCTGGAACACTGCACACATAAAACAACCATAAAATATTTCCTAACACAGCTAAATCAACTAAATGATGATGTAATAATTTAAAACTTAACCACTTGAGATTAACGTGACCATATTCAATGTCTTTTAATTGTGAAAAACGTCTGATAGCCAAACGATCCAAGTAATAAAACGCAATTACCCACATCACTTCTAAAAGAGCGAGCAATCCCCACCACCCATAATCCATTGCTTGCAATGTCTCGATAAAATTATTGGTAAGGTTTTTAATCACATGAAATGCGAGGCTCGGCAATAACAAAATTTCGGCGCCAATATTGAGCCAAATTGTCGCTTCAAACCCTGGCAATCCTTGTCGCGATGATAATTCTTGTTGTAGCGCTTTATCCAGAGTGCCATGAAACTCAGCGAGCTCATGGTTTAATGTCCCCACATTGGTAAAGGTAATTTGGTATTGCTCACCTAGCTTCTTGAGCTCAGCATAATAATTTTCATCTTCTTGTTTAGTCAGCAAGTGAAACTGCTTTCTTTTTTCCAAGTTAGTGATTCTAATTTTTAATAGATCACCTACACGAATTAATTGCTTATCTAAAACTTGTGCCTGCTCACTAATTTTATTTAATAAGCTAATAGATGTACTTCGACTAATAGAAACCCTCATCTGTTCAATTTGATCTTGGTAACGTGCAACCAGCATTTGCAAATAACTAAAATTGACATTTTCATTCACATAGAAAATATCAGCTTGCAACTTTCTGTATAACGCATTTTCAGGCTGTTTAGAGAGCTGCAATTGGTTTAGCTGATTATTTAATTGATTTAACTGTTGCAGCCAGTTAGTTTGTTGCTGCTGAAAAATCAATTCAGATTTGGTTTGCTGTTCTTTTAACTGCATCATCGTTTGCGATTTTAATAATTCCTCGATGCGCAAAAATCTAGTCTTATAAAGTTCTAATGTCTTATCAGCAATAAATTGTAATCGTTGCAAATAACCAGCACGTTGCTTTTCCTGTCCTAGCAATTTTTCCTGAAAATCTAGCTCACCCGTCAGATTGTTAACATCATGGCGGCTCATGTGGATAATTTTACCGCCAAAAATACCCACCACATTCAATTGATTTTCAATTTCTTGCGTGCTTTTTTCCAAGCGGCTAATGGTTTGCTCTGATTCAGTTGTTTCGATTGCAATACTATCACGATCCGATTTAGCTACAGCAATGTCTAAACGTGCTTGAGTTAGCTGCTGCTTATTCACTTTATCCATGGAAAGTGTTGCTAATTCCCTTTGTTGCCGGCGCTGTAATTTATCAAACTCATCATTGGCTTGAGCAAAACGACTTTTGAGTAAATCAATTTGTATTGAAACCAGCTTAGTGCGATCAAGATGAAATGAATCTTCCAGCGGCTGCGCTAAAAGATTTGTCGAAAAAAAACATAAAAAAATAATAAATATGAAAAACGTTAAACGTTGCAACATTAATTGTTCCCTATACTCCTTAGTACTGAACTGCCTCTTCAGTAAGAGACATCTTCCTACGCATCACACCAATCAAAATAACGCCAGGGAAAGATAGCGCAAATGCCCACCAATAAAAACTCACCCAGCCCAGATGCTCTACCATCAAACCAGCGAATGGACCTAGTACCACGCGCCCAATGGCAGCAAGAGCAGATAAACAAGCAAATTGAGTAGCGGTATAGCGTGGATTACAAAGCGACATTAAATACGCTACAAAAGCAGCTGTGCCCATACCACTGCAAAAATTTTCGATAAATATCGATGCAACCATCATGCCATAACTTTTGCCTGCAATCGCAAGAAAAACAAACATTAAATTTGAAAAGGCTTGCGCCAAACCAAATAGAATCAACGCCCGATAAATATTAATGTTAGCCAGTAAAGTGCCGCCCGCTAAAGCACCAAGAATAGTTGCAATCAATCCCATGGTTTTATAGACCACACCAATTTCAGTCCAACTAAATCCTAAACCACGTTTTAAAAACGTACTCATTAACGATAGTGCTAATGCATCGCCAATTTTATAAATCACAATAAAAAGTAAAATATAGCCAATCTTGTCTCGTGACCATAAATCCTTAAAGGGTTCCACTACTGCTGCAATAAAATTTCTCGGTGGTAACACATGAATCTCGGGCTCGGGTGCTTTGTAAGTAGTGATAACTGATAATGCCAATAAGATCGCCATGATTTCATACGTCATACGCCAACCAATATGGTCAGCTAAAACCAAAGCCAAGCCACCTGAAACCAGCATCGCCATGCGATAAGCGAAAATATAAACTGCCGCCCCTAATCCGCGTTCTTCTGCATGCAACACTTCGGTTCGATAAGCATCAATACCGATATCTTGCGAAGCTGAAAGAAAAGCAATGACTAATGCCAGTATCCCAATCGCCACTGGACTAACTTGTGGATTGAGATTCGCCATCAAAAATAAAATCGCACACAACCCTACCTGAGTCACTGCAATCCACCCACGCCGTCTACCCCACCATGGCGGTACAAATCGATCCATCACTGGCGACCAGACAAATTTCCAGACATAAGGCATACCTACCAACGACAAGGCACCAATCGCAACAATATTAATCCCTGCTTGGGTAAACCAAGCTTGCAACGTTGAACCGGTTAAAGCCAATGGCAAACCTGAAGCAAATCCTAACAATAGGACAGTTAAAATACGTGGTTTCTTGAGAATTGTGAGTATATTCATAGCTTATGATTCGCATTGAAAAAGACGCGCGATTATATCATTATTGTACAATCCTTAAAAGAGGCAAAAACCATGACACTTAGTGTATTTAATTTATTCTCCATCGGGATTGGTCCCTCTAGTTCACACACCGTTGGGCCAATGAAAGCATCCAAAGAATTTGTCGATTCATTGCAGCAGCTCGATGCCGTTACAAGAGTCACTATTGAAGTATTTGGATCACTCGCATTTACTGGCAAAGGCCATGGTACAGATTATGCTATGCTGCTTGGCCTTGAAGGCAATCTTCCTGACAGCATTAACCCTGATCATATTCGTCCGCGTGCAAATGAGATTATTCAACACAAAAAAATAAAGTTAGCTAATCAGCATGAAATCTCTTTTGATTACGAAAAAGATTTTATTTTTAATTACAAAGATCTTTTACCCTTTCATACCAACGGTATGCGGTTTAGTGCTTATAACCACCAAGAAAAAACTACTTCACAAATTTATTATTCCATCGGCGGTGGATTTATTGTTAACGAAGCAGAGTCTTTGCATCCAGGCACACAACAAAACAGCGATATACCTTATCCTTTTGCAAACACCAAAGA
>Ga0206817_1193_pt1 | contig 15738 bp, 25 predicted proteins | sample Alteio_BWOrgCont_89_FD_152873 | JGI IMG/M metagenome (GOLD analysis project Ga0206817, IMG submission 152873) | Enriched cells from forest soil in Barre Woods Harvard Forest LTER site, Petersham, Massachusetts, United States -... | ecosystem: Environmental > Terrestrial > Soil > Temperate forest >...
AAGCTTAGCTATCACGCTGTTTGGGATTCTTGGATGATTACGAACGCCGGCAGCTCTTGGCAGGATATTGCACAAGACCTTGAGAGTAAGATTACGAAAAGGGAAAGAGCGGATTGGATCAAAGGTGATCCTTCGTCTTGGGCAAATGAGTCACTTGCTATCTCACTTAGCCCAGCAGCTATGTATGTCAGTCAGGTAAACGGCTTCGATTTAGGCGAAGACTTTGAGAAGGCGCATTTACCAATCGTGTATGATCGTCTGAGTCGGGCCGGCGTGCGATTGGGTAAACTTTTGAACGAAATACTATTGGCGAGATGAACATTTGGTCGGCTAATTGAAGGTGGGGGCGAGACATGCGGAACACTCTTCGGCACCTAATCTTTACATTTATTATTATGGTAACCGATCTCGCCAGTTTCCAAATTGCCCGAGCAGATGGGATGCAAGATGCGCTAGCTGCTTATCAGCGCAAAGAATATGGGAAAGCGCTGAAACTTTGGCAGCCGTACGTTGATCAAGGGAATCCCGGAGCTGAGGCTAGCGTTGGTTTCATGTTCTTAAACGGGTTAGGCACTTCTAAGAACGACGTAGAAGCCTTCAGGCTATATAAATTGGCAGCTGACCAAGGCTTTGATTTGGCGCAGATGCAGCTGGGCTACATGTACATCGCGGGAATCGGAACTACTCAGAACATTGAAGAAGGAATGCGGCTCTATGGGTTAGCGGCGGCGCAAGGCAATGGTCGGGCCAAGGAATCTCTAGAGTTAATTCAAAAGCAAATCGCTGCTGGAACGCCTAGAATCTATATCGTCTGTGATGTGCCGGGCGGTGATGGTCATGACGTCCCCGCGACATTTATTCTGGACGATATTTCTCAAACAGTGAATGGATTCCCCGCAATCAATTATGGGCCGGAAATCGTGCGGTGGAAGCAAGGGGAATTTACATACACAATTGACCGCGTGGCAGGATCGCTCCGCTTTTTGCAACTATCGGGTCCATGCCATCGAGCGTCGGGCCCGAAGTTTTGAAATAGTATGTGCGGTCGCTTCTCTAATCGCTTCATCTGGAAGGAACTGCGCGGTCTATATCGCGCCTTCTTAGACGCTAATTGGGAAAGCAGGTGGCGGGGCCAAGTCAACATCGCGCCAACGACGGATCCCGGTCATTCGCTTCATGAACGGCAAACGTCGCGTGGACCTTATTCACTGGGGTCTCCCGTCCTGGTGCAAGGAAGTCGGCAAGCTCTCTACTCACAATGCGCGCGGTGAGGAGCTTGCTGAGAAAGTCCCACACCCAGGTTTTACTCACGAATGGACCGATACGAAAGCTCCCAAGGTTGAGGGTGGCGCGAAGCGTCATCTAAAAATCCGTCAAAGGACGGAGAATAAGCTGCGACGCTCGTTCACAGCTCAAGTTGCTGAGGAGTGAACTTGATGCTGATCCTTACTGGTGCAGTCACCGCCATTTCACGCCATATATGGGCAATTTCAATGAGCTTTGATCGAAGCGCGTGGTCTGTAATGAGGCCAGCCATTTGCTCACACCTTTGGGCTTCTTGAATGCACTCGGCTGCGCACTTAGTTTTTTTCATGTTTGTCACCGTTCCCAGCACAAACAGTATTTGTGCGGGACGGAAAACAATAGAATCGGAAAATACGAAGCGCATTGTTTTGCGATGCGCGTGATGCGTGCTTCTTGCGTTACCCTTTCAGGGAATCGAGAGGCGGCTACCCATCGCCTTGTAGCTGGCAAACTGCACACCAACAGTCATCCATCCGCGAAAGCTGGCATTAAAGTCGGCTTGGCCGGTAACGCAGGATGTAGGCCAGGTCAAAATTCAGGGCGGCCACCTGGTAGAGCCGCTCAACTCGCTCTGAAGGCCAGTCCAATACGGACAAGGTTGAGTTAGTCACGCCAGTGATGAAAAGTATCCAAGGGACGGAGAAACAAGGGAAAGCCCTCCATTATACTTTTCGAAAAATCCGCCGACCGAGGCGGGGACCAAGGTCGGCGGCATTTAGTTCGCACGGTTGGGGGGACGGCCGGCGAACTACAGACAGCAATCCACTGCGGAGCTGCCATGCCTATGAAGGCAATAATGGAACATAACGCTTTCTTCACGTTGCGGTAGACTCGGATTCTACCTAGTGGCAGCTACTACGGTGCAGCCCATAGCGAAACCCAGGAGTGAAGATCAGCTCAAGTCGATGGCAGGAAACACTATTTCCATCTAACCACCAAGCTCAGTTGGCACCAAAGGCGTCAATCTGGCGGCGGGGTCGGAAAGCCTTACCCTGACATATCAGCCGCACTATCCCAACCTTATCAAGTGATCTACGCCTTTTTCCTGTGCTAATTCCCACCACCGTCAGGAATCATCTCGGACATAATTAGTCTTGGTCACTCCGATAGACATTTACAGATGCGCAGCCCAGCTGATAGCTCAGCACGGGGCCAATGCCAGCATTGAAGGTGCGCAGACTAGTTTTTGACTTTAGGTGTCGAGTCAATCTGGTCGAAGCGCGCGACATTGGCGTCAACGAGTTGCTTAAGCGCCTTAAGGCTCTCGGGCGGGATAACGAAAGACAGCCAACCCAATCCAGGATGTCGAATTGCGAGCGCCATGCCCTCGCTTAGAGGCTCAGGTTGCACGCACCAACGTGGATCGAAGACTGCTTGTTGTTGGCCTTTAGGCGGCGACGGGGAATCGAGCGCCGGCAACATCTTCGCGCGAGAGCCGGCAAGAAAGTTGATCAGGTCTGCGACCTGGTCTGTACCAAGATTCGCGTGAGTCCCAGCGCCACTTGCGACGGGCACCAGCTCAAGCCGTAATGTCTTAAAATCGGATTGAAGAGTCCCGGTGACTTTAACTTCTTCTGTCATCTCTTGTCCTTCTTGCCATCATAAAAGTCGGTAAGCAGATCGGCATCATCCCACGGTGGTTTAGTCCACTATGCTGTCGGCCAGTTGTTCACGTAGGCCGCTTCCTGGTCCGTGGTCATTATTCCGGCGGTAACAAGAATTGCAGCCAAGGCCTGCATATCTGCAAAGTAGATCATCTGAGCATCGTCGAATTGCTGAGCTACAGCACGGACCTCATAATCAAGATCAGCCGTCCCAGTTCGTTCATGTGCGGCTTCAATCAGCTTTTGATGTGTCACCATTCCCACTTGCGCCCAGCCGTATTTGTTGAAATCGGCCTTTGAGAGGGCAATCGGTTGCGGAGTGTCGGCCTCGCCAAACGTGGTGTAAGAGCCGTCAGGATTTTTCTGGACTGTGATTCCCATTTTCTACCCCTGTATGACGATGACGGGACCTGGGGCGCGGATGGATGACCCGATGCCATCCACCAACGTTCCGACAGTCGGCAGCGCGCCATAGGACGCTGCCTGCGTGTACCCGCCGAGAGCGGTCGTTGAGATTGCGCTACTAAAAGCAGTCCCGGGATCAATCAAACCTGACTGCGCCCATAGCGGCGGATATGCGGTGCTAATGAGCGTGGACCATGAGAGCCCGGTCAGGCTGGCATCGGCTATGGCAGCGAGCCAATATAGTTGACCGCTATTTAATGGGATTGAGAGTCCGGTTGCGCTTCTGAATGCCGCAGCTGCAGTCGTAGCAATAGAACCTGTATCAACAATGGGGCTTCCGCTCGGCTTTCCATTGGCGCTTCCATATACACCGAAGCGAACATTCTGGCTGCCTTGCGCAGCGCTGTTGTGATACCAGCCAAGCCCGGTGAATGTGTGCGGATAACGCGGGACGAACGGGACAAAGACGACGACGGAGCTAATGATTGAAACCGTCTGACTCGACATCGTTCCCAATGCTGTGGTGTACCAAGAGCCCGTCGCGTAGTCAGTGTGGGTTAATTCAGCTAACGGCAGTCCGCTGATTTGAGTAATTGCAGGCATTAGATCATTCCTCTCGTTGAATCTTCGTGATGTTAGCCATTGCCGTTTGCTCCGGCGCGCTGATCGGGAATCGGATACAGCTTGAGAGCTGAGGCCAGCATCGTTTCAATCGCGCCGTTAACATGGCTAATCACATCGAGCGCTACTTTGTCCGATGGATTGACCTTTATTTGTCTCTCCGCGCTTTCAACGACCTTGGCAGCGAGAACACTTGCGGCTTCCAGGTGGCCGGCAAGCCAAGCTTTGTTATGGTCGATACTGGTGTCTTTGATCCTTGCAACGTGACCCATCAGAGCCTCCGCAACTGCGACAAAAGAAAAGGGCCGCATCCCAAATCCGGGACGCGGCCCACCGTTCATTTCTAGGAAGCGTAGAGTTGTCAGCTACGGTGTCAACTGTTTTCAGAAAGAACCTCGGCCACCGCCTGCCCATCCGAATGTCCGTGATTTCGCATAAGACAATAATGCGGCAACTTGTCGACATCGTCAGCCGCAAGGAAGAGAGCGGCACGGGCAAGAGCTTCCTGCGCAACGCCCTGCGGTACTTCTATTTTTTCGGGTCCGCCCATCGCAGCGTTCTTTGGATCGCTGGGATTACAATTAATCACGTGGTGAGCCATGCCCACCAGTATGGCAGCTTCCAACGTAGTGCGGGGAGGCAACATCAACAGCGTTGTCTCCAACGCGCGTGCGAGGTCGCTAAGATTGCTGGCAGTAACGTTATCGTGTGTTTCGCACACTTCCTCATAGCGTGCCCAAAGCTGTTTTAGCTGCATGGATATCGACGTAATCGAAACTTGAGCAATATGGGTGCCGGCTGCACTCGATTTTGGCGATTCACCGCTGCGGAACATTTGAGTCTGGCTGGCTGCGGGCCGCAATCCATTCGTGCAAAACGTTTCAAGGAGTTGAGGTAGCGACTGTAGAAATTTATCGAGCGCTGGATAAATGGTTGCCCCATTATTCTCCAACCGGCTCACACCCGCCCAATGTGCAGAAAGCGCGATAAGGCCTTCAGTGGTACTAGGTTTTGCCGTTGCAAAGCGTTCATATGCAGCAATCTGAACTCGCTCTAGGGCCGCATACTTACGCGGCCTGGAAACTTCATTAGCTGCTCCCTGAGTTAACGCAGCCTCGGCGGCGCGCAACTCGTTAATGCGGTCGATGATGGAGTCATGCGCACCGGACGAAAGCGCCGTTGTGTCCTTTAGCGAAGAAGCTGGGCTCATTTCGTTCATAGTCTTCCCCTTATGTTTCTGTTTGCGTTTCGACCGGACCATCCGGCCACGTTTACTTTGGCCCATGATTGCGTCCCTTTCTCTGTGGATAAGTCTGTTTGGCTACTGCCCTAGCCGCGCCTCCACGGTCGCGCAGTCGGAGCAACGTTAATGTTGTGCTTTGGGGCTGCTGCGAGCTGGGTTGAGGTCAATCTGCCGGCATCTACCTCGGCAATGGCCCAACGGCGGGCGCAGTCATGAAACTCAACCCGGCATCGGGAGGAGCAGAAGCGCTGACGCTTTCCGCCTGTCACGCGCGGCAGGAACACTCGGCTGCACCATAGGCAGACCGCACCACTCATTTGCGGCGCCGATAGTCTGAGAGTAGGACCACGTTCTCAGGAGCGGCTTTCACGGGCCCAAGGGTATCCAACAGACAACGGATCACCTCACGTACGGCGTGTTCATGGGCAGGAGAAGGCGGATAGCCAGCCGAGAGGGTTTCTCGTGCGGAAGCGAGATAAGAGACCAAGATTTTGGGTATGCCCATGACTATCCCCTATTGTGCCGGCTGAATTTGGGAGCTTTGGCCCGCATACCAGCGGGTAATGGCGGGATTGCCGAATTTGCGGACGCTATACGGGGCGGCGGCGGAATGACGGCCAGCAGCCCGGTTTGCGCGGTTGAAGGCAATCAACTCATCGACGGCCTTCTGGACGGGATCGACGTTCAACTCAGCCCACGAAAGGCGAAGCGCTTCGGCCAGGTAGGACTTAACCGAGCCGCCATAGATCGTTTGACCTTCGCGGGCTAGTTTCCAGGCCCGGGACATTACGAGAGAGGCTTTGTGGCTGGACATTTGAACCTCAACATATTTCGTTGAGGTGAACACTATTAGCCTATTTGGCTGAGGTCAACACTTTTATTTGACCTAGAAGGAAGGATTTTGCATAGTGTTGGTAAACTGAAAGGACGCCTACATGACGATTACCCCGGATCAATGTCGCGCGGCACGAGCACTGCTAGATATCTCACAAGACGAATTGGCAACTATGGCTAAGGTCGGTAAGAGCACGGTTCGCAGTTTCGAGTCAGGCGAACGTACCCCAATTGCGAATAACCTCGCGGCAATCGCTGCTTCGCTCCATGCGGCTGGCGTCGAGTTTATCCCTGAGAATGGCGGTGGGGCGGGCGTGAGGCTTGCCAAAAGGCAGAAAACTAAGTCCCGGAAGTGACTAACGCCCGACTCGCCAGGGGTCGGCTTGAAATCAGACGGCATATTTTGGATGGAGTTGAAGGGCACCCCACCGCATATTGTGTGATTCGCGAGAATTTTGAGATTACCACAATTTAAAATAGGCTACCCACCGCAAAGTAGGGGGGTAATGCCGTGCTCAAACTTATTCTAATCGGATTTCTGATTACTGGATGGGCTTTCCCGGCGGCAGCTGGCGAAAAAACTTTAGCTGAGCCGGCCCCTTGGATCCCGCCAAGCAATGCGGCGCAGCCTGCGAATTCTATTTTGGGAAACGCAATTAACCTAACTTCCTCTGGAACAGAGAAACCGCAATCCCTCAATGGCGCCAAATACACCGTGCTGTCGCCGATCTTTACTGGAGCGGACGGCAACCTTTCCTATATTCGGTTCCCAAATGTTGGAAGTACCGTCGCAACCACCTACGTAACAGTAGTCGGATCGCCTACAGGTCACGTCTACGGAACTGCGTTCGTAACCGTCGCGCCGCTTGCATCACCGCAATACGCATTTACAGACATCATGAGCGCCATAGGCGTTTCAGGTTTTTTCCCTGGTGATGACTCATACTCATTTTATTTGCAGAGCCCTCAAGGGGGACACGGCGTAGGATTTCAACATGTAATATTCAGCACTGTGTCGGGGTTTTTTGAGAACGCGAGCCTATGTACGTACATCCCAACAATTGACTATTCGATACTTAATCAAGGCCTCGTTAATGTCCATACCTCGCTTTTTAGCGCCAACTACCCAAGCGTGGTCTTTCTCCATAACTATGCCAGCTTCCCAGTTTCGTATCTGGCTAATATTTTTGATTCACAGAACGGCGCTTACTTGGGGTCGTTCTATTTTAACATGCAGGCAAATGCTACAGTGGCAGAGAATTTTTCGGACATCGAACCCGTCATTGGCTTTCATCCAAACTCTAGCCAGTTCCACGTAAACATTATTTTTCAAGCTCAAAACACTGGCAATATTTATTACGGCATTGCGGCGCAGGCCATTAACAATCGCCAGCTAAACTCTTACACAAACATGTCAGTTGCTTGCGCAGTAAACCCATAGCCGCTGCTAGGTCGGCGTGCTCCGGCAAGCGCACCGCTTACGCGTCAACACACTGAGCCTCTGCGAGTGCTAGTATAAGTCATGGGCCTCCATTCGCTCAGACGTCTCGTCGGATTCCTAATGGCTTCTGCCATGGTGTGCGCTGGATTCTGGCTACTGGCGCACCAATTAGCTTTTCCCGTGATGCTCGGTATACGCCTTATGTTGGCGGCGGGCTCCATGATGGTGCTTGGCGGATTCTGGCTTTTCGTTGATTACATCTCGCCGCGTTCGAAAATACGGGAGCGCAAAAATGGATGACGCCACAGCCCGCGTAATTATGGGCACCATTTTTTGGGTTTTTGTAATCCCATTAGTAGTAAAGGGTTTCAAAAAACTCTTCGGCATCGTGGACAAGCCGCTAGGGCCCGGCGATCCGGACCCAGCATTTCCTAGAGATCCGCCGCAAGTTGAGATTCTTCCGCCTCAAAAAGTGATAGAGCCGCCGCGATAACTAAATCGTCATGCTCGCCCTTACCCTCGAAACCTAAGTGCCCGCGTTCTCCGCGCGTGACCTTGAACGCTGCCAGACTCCTCATAAGCTCCGTCGCCCAGTACTGCAAAAAACTCGCGCGAAGTTAGAATGCGAACATTGCTGATGCGAATAGGGTATTGTTGTCACTGGCGTTGCGGCCAAACCCATCGTAGTTGAGGTTTCCCCCGTTGAACTTTGAATAGATGGTGTATTGCAAAGCCAGACGCAGATTCACCCACGGAGATAACCAAGATGAATCTTTGCCGAAGGGCGTATACGTAGCCTCAAAAATATACCCATTGCTGTTCGGCCTTCCGGCAGCACCGCCATCAATTGGATCTGCGGCGTATATGCCAATGTCCTGCGTTCCAGAGATATTAAAGATGCCGGCTGAGATGCCATATGTATTGTCGAGGGTGTAAGTCGCGCGCGCGCGCAGGGTATTCAACTTGTCTGCACTATTATCGGATAGTCCGAGCGATTTGCTCGCCGTCAGATTTTGATTTTCGTGGATATATGTGATTCCTGTGACAAGGGAATTTCTATCGCCGATCTGCATTTGGTAGGTCGCGTCAAAGCCAAGATCACTATAACGGTCTGCACCTGCCGATTTATCTCGACCTGGAAATGTTGATGCGATCATGCCGAACGTGCCGATAGCAACGTAAGCCGGGCCCCAGGTATGCTGCAAGGCCGCACGCCAATACGGCGCTGCACCTTTGATCTGGTTTTCGTCGTCCGGGTCAACACCTAACGCGGATTGAGTTCGACGCGGCAAGGTCGCGTAAACCCCGCCGTCGATGAAAACCAGTCCGTTCCACATCGCATAGGCAGTCATCCCGCCCACCTGCTGGGAAAGACTGCCGTCGATAAGACTTGCCGCTCCCGGTGATGGAGCCAAACCTGATTGCGTAAAGGGAAAGCCCCAAGCCGGCGTTGTGTTCCATAAGTCTTGTGCGGTCGGGTTATTATTTAGGGACAGGCCATAGACGAGAGGTTTGCCGCCCAATGTTCCTTGGTCGGCGAACCGGACATCTACGTTGTCGATGGTGAATACCTTGCCGATACCGTCATAGGTTCCTTGTACGAAAGCTCCAACCTTCGCGAAAATGCGCCCAGCGTAGAACAGTGAAGCTTGATCCAGGGCGAAATTGTTATTATCGCCAAAACCGGGTGCTGCTCCGCCGGGTTGGCCCTTTGAGGTGCTCGTCCACGAAGTTAGTGCCATCGCACTGAGCCCTGGCACTGGAGTCTTGGCATCACCCCAAACGTAACCGTTTAACTTGAACTGTCGTCCGTAGTCATTCAGCTGGGGCCCAAAAGACCCCACATGGCAAAGCGTGCAGGCCCCTCCTGTTTGGCGCGCAAAACTCGGCATTGCGCGCGCAGGCAACGCTCCTGCACTGGCGAAAATGATCAATAGCGCGAAAAAGGCGGGAAACCGAGTGACGCTCGCAAAGCTGTGTTTGAACATAGAAAACATAACTCCAATAATCGCGGCAAAATCGGCTTAATCTTCAAGGGAAGGTTTGTGCGGGTCGGGGTGATAGCGCCATATGCCAACCCCGATTGCTCAAGGAATCGAAAGTTCCCCAGCCTTCATATGCGCCGGTAGGCTGAAATGACAGGATCGGAAAATACCAAGGGTTGCTGATTGCGAAGTGCGTAATGCGTGCTAGGAAACTTAATCGTCGCGACGCACCCCTCCACTTCGGCCTGCAACCTCGGGCCGTAGCAGCACGCGCGTATAACGGTCATAAGCCGAATTTTCAGTTAGCCCTCAGGTTCAGAATCTCCACGATCCGGCGATCATGTCGCGCGTTTCGATTGTGACCTTGCGCAACTCTTCCATGAGTTCCGCATCGGTTTTGTGGCTGTAGTCCTCGGGGCCTTCATACCGAGCAATTGCTGCAGCTTTACGAGGCGAGGGAGGTGTTCTTTTTTCCTTTGCCCAAAACTCAACGTCATGAATAAGCCATTCCGGCACTACTTGACCTTCCGCCTGGAATGCCGCCACCAGAGTTTGATGGGTGTCGTGAACCATCCAAGCCAGCTCGGAGTCAGTAAGCGCCTCGTATGGGCTACCCGGCCTCGTACTTTCAAGCTTCAGTATGCGGGCTTCAAATCTAGACATTATCCGATCCTTGCTCGTCACTTCCTATCCACATGCAGACGAGAAGGCGCTCATTCTCGGGTGGTAGTGAGTTTCCCGGGTTTGTGCGCGTCCAGGCCTGCTCCATGGTCTCGCCATCATTCGCGAAAATTATATGCACGATGTCATTAGCGCCGGTCGCTCGCTCAAGTTTTGAGACTCTACTCTCCAGGTTCATAGGCTAGATTCCACTGTCGAAACTAAGATTGCAGATGACAAGACTATCGGTCGGCAGGATTGGACCGTTTTCACTTTCCCATGCCGCACGCGCTTGGGCCTCCGTAATGCGAGGCGTTGTGGTCAAAATGATCTGCCGCTCTGACTGCGCGTAGGCGGGAGATTTTTCAAGTTGGTCTAGTCTTTGCTTTACGCTCATGGACTCTTTCCTTTTGCTGTTTCTTCCAGTCGCTTCAGTCGCGCGTCGATCTCAATCGTTTCAATAGACCGGCGCTTAATTTCGATGATGCCGGCAAGAGCGGTTCCTTCGTCGACATCGATATCGCCATCAGCTACCGCGCCTACGACCGCTGACAACGCGGCAGCAACATCCTCAGCCCTCTCGATGGCCGGCAACGTCAACCTGATTGGCCTCGATTTCCGGGCGGGTGCAATGCGCTCAAGGCAAAGCCTTAGGGCCGGCCCATCGCCAGCCAAAGCCAGTTCAATGGCCTTTTGCGTCAGCGCCTCGGCCTGGCCCTCCAAGAGGCCGTCGACGGCAACACTCGCTTTATGCCGCGAGCCTTTGGGCCGCCCGGATGGATTACCCGAAACGCCTGGGGGGAAAGTGCCGTCCTGTTGTCTTCCTGTTTTGTCAGGCTGATCCATTGCCGTATCAACTGCCCATTAAACCGCTTTAGAAGGCCACCAATAGCCTTCTTTTATTGAGGCACGAAGCCCCGCAACCTATCAATGTCGCCACGCGTGACAACGTGTGCGAAAGCGAAATTTGGCGCAAATTTTCTCAGGAAGGTTTTCAGGGGGCTTTCCCTAGTCCTTTTCCTTCCTGGAGCGTGTTGTTCACACCTGCGCCGGGTCCGTCGCAACGGAGCGCCACCCTCCCAAGATATAGAAGGGTGTTCACCCATGGTGCACTGTCACAAGGCGCGGTTTTCCGTGAGTGAGTTCACCACGGGTGCACTGATCACGGTTCACCACGGGTGCACTACCTTGGTTCACCACGGGTGCACCGGAAGAAATGATTTTTGGAAAAGGACTTGAGCGCTTTGCATTGCGTTTTGCTCGGAGACCCTTAAGTCGCGCCTTAACTCTCTTCACGTTTTCCGGCGTGACAGTCCGCCATTCATTGGTCGGCTCGACGTAATAGTCGGCGCGCGCACCAACCCGTTTTGATCCAAACATGGTTAAAGTGTAGACGTTCATATGATCTCGGGCCCTAGCGCATCGACCGCCGCGCTCCACGCTAACCAATCCCAACGCCGTAACCTCCTCCAACGCGAGCGCAATGAATCTGCGCCCAATACCAATTGCTACCAGTTGGCCATACGTCGCCTTCAAATGTCCGTTCTCGCGGGAGGCGTGGCTCAAGTGTTCGACCATGAGAAAGTCCAGAAGCCTCCTTCCGTGGATCGAAAGTGCTTGCCAAGCGGGTGACTCTATCAAGTCTCTTTTGATCGCGAGCCAGGGGGTGCCGTCATCGGGCACCCCCATCACCTGTCTGAAGTTACCGACCGGCTTATTGCTCATTGGCAGCCTCTTTTACCGTCGGCCTTTCGGTGTCAAGCACTCGGATCTTAGATTGAAGGATGTACCTGGCATGGGTGCCTGAGTAGGGACCGCCATGTTTCTCATTGATCGTTGCTATGTTCACTCCCATCCGACGTAGCTTGTAGACGTAGTGGCTCCAGCGAGGCGCCGGGTTTTGCAGTGTCGTCAATCCGGTTTCGCCAGCGTTTAGGAGCTGAGAAAGAGCCCAGCCATCACGGCCTACTGCGATGAGATCTACCGGATCATTGTCTTCTAAAAGAAACCGGACCTTATGCCGCTTCATGGTGACCTCCACGAAGGAGTACGCCGATATCGCCCACTGCGCGGAGCAGCTTTTTTTCGCGAGCGTAGGCGTCCGCTCGTTGTTTGTGGCGGGCGTCCTGACCGGCGATATAGGCTCGATTTACGGCTGGGCGGTCTAAGGTCCAATCGTTCACTCTGAACGGACGGCCACTCACAGCCGCATCAAACGCTGATCGCTCGGTGTCGGTGGACCATGCTCGAATAGTCGAAGCTTGAAGTGCGGACTCAAGAGATGTAAAATCTGCGTCTTCACTGATTTCGCAAACGCCTTCGAGGCGGCGGCCCTGGCAGGCCGCCGTTTTGCTTTGCATGTTCATGGTTAGGCTGCCTTTGTCGCATAGTTGACGCGCGGACGGCTAGACAACCAAATATCTATTTCGTCCGAAAACCAGCCTATGGAGTTGCCGCCCAATCTCACTGGTGCGGGGAAACTTCCATCGCGGATGTCTCGCCATACCGATGCACGGCTTCGGCCCGTTTTTCGTTTTACGTCAGGCCACCGAAGTACTTCTCGCTCTAAAGTGATGTCCGTCAATTAAACCTCCGTTGTTTATCTCAACGGTCGCCATACGTTCTCAACAGTATGCACGCCGTCTTGGAGGTAATTTGATTTAAGCGGTGGGCGATGTCGTATGGAGTTATATCAGTTTCGGAAAGCTATTTTCCTCAACGGCCGAGGTATTCGAGATGTCCCAATGCTTCTTGCGTCAAGATGTCTTCAAATCGGTCGTTCTCTAACGCTTTGCGTGCCATATGCGCTGGCTTATTGATTTCATTTGGGAGGGCAGTTTTGAACATAACTTCGCAGAATTTCAAGAAATTCCCCGTAGTGCCGCCGGCATATCCCCCGGCTGTAGCAGGTGTTGTGGGGACGTTTGTCAGGCCAGGCTTTTTCTTGGTCGCAAACTTCCAGATAGCTGCCAAAAAAGCTGCGGCGATAAGTGGGGTATCTTTAGTTGGGCGGCCCTTTGCTTCCGCGCCGATGGGTTTGTCGGGCGCTACACGAGCCGCAACTTGAGCTATCTCTGAGAGCTGTCCAATAGAATGAGTGAGGCGACTAAACTCGTCGAACTTTGCGGCTGCAATGGCAGTCTCATGGACTATGCCCGCTTTTTGGAAGGCGGCTAATCCTGATGCAGAGCATTGATCAGTGAGATAAGACGTAGCGCTATCGCTTAGGTCCCCAAGCAATGTCTCAATTGTTTTCGCGGCAGTGGCTAGCGTTTCAAGCTCGATCTTCGCATGCCGTCTCGATCTTCTGTCTGCGGCATCATTCACAAATTTTTGGGAAAGTTCATGCTCCTGCATGTCCGGCACGACGGAATAAAAGCCATGCAACATAGCTATTACGGACCTTCTATCTATGGCCGGATCAAATGGAATAAACGACAAAGCCGCATCAATGGAGGTCGAGGGAAGTCGTCGGACCGATCCAGGCATATTGCGCCTCCGCAGACGCCCGCATAGTGGTTGCGACGGAAGGCCGATGCGGTATCGGCTTTGTCAGGCTGCAGGCCCTATCCGCCGCAATGCTTTATGCCCGTATCGGAAAAACGTTCGACGCAGGCGGTTTATTTTCAATAATCTCGACGAGCCTTTTGGACCAGGCCTCTAGTGCGGCCTTTTTTTCAGGGTCGTATGAGTGGCGATCATAAACCTGGGTGACGCTACTGTCGCTGTGACTAAGCACTCGGGCGATGTTAAATCGGGTGATCCCAAGGCCGGCCATATGAGTTGCAGCTGTTCGCCGTAGGTCGCGAGGCGTGAATTCCACTCCTGACTTCACGCGCACCTCATTTCCATGTTCCCAGATGGTTTCACCTCCATCAGCATTATTTACACGGAAGACCCATATAGGATTCTGATGGGCCTTTCGCACCTGACGAAGCAGATCCAGCGCCAAGCCGGTGAGGGGAACGCGGTGGCCCTTTCCGTTCTTTGTGAATTCAGGTGGGATAGTCCACCAGCAAATGTCTTCGGCCTTCTCCAGTGCAGGGTCCAAGTCTGACCAGCGCATAGCCCGGATTTCCGCTCCCCGCTGCGCGGTGATAAGGCGCAGCTTTAAATGGGCCGCATGAATAATCTTTAGGCCATCCATTGCCTTCCAAACCGAACGAATCTCGTCGGTGGTCAATACTCTTTCCCTAGCTCTGGCAATTCCCGGCTTCTTAACTCCTATGCACGGGTGAGCTTCCAATATGTCCCGTTCAATGGCGAAGCTGAACATTTTGCGGGTAATTTCCAAGGTCCGATTCGCCATGATGGCTCCGCGTTTTGCAACATCATCTAGCAGCGCGATAACGTCCCTTCGCCGTATGGAGTAAGCTTTTCGCGATCCCCACGCAGGCACTACATCTTTATAAAGGATACGGCGATCATCTTTCCAAGAGCGTTTATTGGGCTTGGCGTGGCGTTCGATATATAAGTCCACGAGCGATTTAACCGTGTCGGCGGTCCTGTTGGCGTCGCGCTCCAAGGCTGGGTCCTTACCCTTCTGGACATTCCGGAGGATGTCGCGTGCTTGGTCGCGCGCATCAGCCAGAGACAACGGTGGATAGGTTCCAATTCTCAGACGACGTTGCAGGCCATCCCTAGTGCGATACATTGCAACCCAGGTCCGCTTGCCAGTGCTTGAAATACGTAGCCCAAATCCGGGCAGGTCTTCATCCCAATAATCTATACGGCCTGCTTCGGGTTTTTTAAGACTGTCAATCTTGCGGACAGTGAAGGGGATTGTGGGCATGTGTGCGGCCATCTACTGAGGGTAACGCCGGGGTAACAGGCCGACCTAAACAGCCTGCAATCGGACGAACAGTGATGAACCTAGAAATGTCAGCTAATGGCGCAAGTTAATTGAGGAGGAGCCGTGCATCGTGGTTCACCGCTTTTCGCGCGGTTTCAGAACCATAATGGTTATGGACGACGATCAAAGCGCTGGCGTTCAGCTCCAGCGCACGCTTGACCACTTCCCGTGGATATACCGGCGTATGATCGACCGTGCCATGCTGCTGGGCCTCGTCGACGATGAGTTTGTTCTTGCGGTCGAGATAGAGCACGCGGAATTGCTCGATGGGCTGATAGGCCATCTGTGCCGTGCAGTAGGCGATCAGATCATTCCAACTGGAGATCACCGGGCCGCCTTTGACTTTGGTCTGAAGAAGGCGCTGGGCGGCAGCTTGCACACACTTCAAAGTCACAGCGGCGTTGTCGCCGATTCCGTCGACTTCTTTCAGTTCGTCGGGGTTTGCCGAAATCACCTCGCCGAAACTGCCGAAACGTTTGAGCAGCGCTTTGGCGATAGGCTTAGTGTCGCGCCGCGGGATCGCCGCGAACAGCAGTAGCTCAAGTAGCTCATAGTCCGGCAGGCTGTCGGCGCCGCTCGCGAGAAAACGCGCGCGCAGGCGGTCGCGATGGCCGAGATAATCAGGCTTGTCTGCGGAAGTCTTTTGTTCCGTCTTGAACAGACCCGCCGAAGCGTCTTGCAAATCCTTCGGTCCCATGGCGCGCGGCTTATTCTAGGGCTCCAGTGAAGCGAGATAAGCCGCCGCGTTTAAAAAGTCGTCGGCGTCCAGCTTGGAAACCACGGGCGCC
>Ga0206817_1122_pt4 | contig 15705 bp, 12 predicted proteins | sample Alteio_BWOrgCont_89_FD_152873 | JGI IMG/M metagenome (GOLD analysis project Ga0206817, IMG submission 152873) | Enriched cells from forest soil in Barre Woods Harvard Forest LTER site, Petersham, Massachusetts, United States -... | ecosystem: Environmental > Terrestrial > Soil > Temperate forest >...
TTAATCAGTTCAAAAACTGATGCCTTGGGCAATCTCACCAATTTTGTTTATGACATTAATGGAAATCTGACCAGCATTACTGATGCTTTAGGCCATATGCATTCTTTTGCTTATGACCAGTACGGTGATGTTTTAACAGTGACGGATACTCGTGGAAACAGCGCTGCTTTTACTTATGACGCTTACGGCCATGTGCTCCAAAAGACCGATGCCTTGGGACACAATATTAATTTCATCTATGAATAAAATTCTTTTAACAGTCACGATTTTTTTAAGCCTTGGATGGCTGGGTATGAATGATGCCTACGCGGTCATTTATATTACGCCCAAGATTACGACCCAACCCGTAAGTGTGACTGTTATAGCTCCGGCTGAAGCTATCGTTAAGGTAGTGGCGAGCAGTTTTATCCCTTTAAAATATCAGTGGATGCAGAGCGTCAATGGCAAAGTATATACCAAGATTAAAGGAGCAACCAACGCTTCATATTCAATAACAGCGACCACAACAGCTGAAAGTGGTATCAAATATAAATGTGTTGTCAGCAATGCTTTAGGTAGTGTTACAAGTAACGCAGCAGTTATCACGGTCAATCCTGCTGTTCAGGCAGCAGGCGGCAATAACAATCCCATTTGTCAGGCACAGTCCTATCAGCCGCTGGCCCCGGATGTCGTTGAAACGCCTATTAATATACCGTCATCACCATCAGGAACTAATTTAAACTATTCTGTTTCATGTGTGGGTAGTTATGAAGGAAACCCAACCGTTACAGCTACCTGTAACGCTGGGACATGGAGTGTCAATTTTGTTGATAAGTGTCAACCAATTCAATGCGTGGGCCCAGCGCCTGCCAATGCCACGTCTTGCAACGGTTTTCCAACTCAAGACGGAGTTTACGATTATGTAACAAATGCTTCTTGCGGTGCAGGGCCGTGCCAGTATGTGTGTAATGTGGGTTATAAATTTTCACAATTAGGCAATGATTTGGGAAACTGTGTAACAGGTGCTTGTACTGGAAATTTAAGCGCCAATGCGGTTGATTGCAATCAAGCACCATCCACAGGCTCAGCTGCATATGTGGTCACAGGCAATGCCGGGCAATGCGATGAGGCAACGCCTTGTCAGGCGGTTTGTGCCAGCGGGTATCAATTGGCGCCCGGTACGGGTATCTGTATTGTTCCAGGGACTTCGAATGTTTCCCCAACAGTCACTATTGTAAGCCCTGCCAATCAAGGAAGCTTTACTACAGGATCTTTGAGTGTTACTGCCATGGCCTCAGAAAATGGTGGGATCATTCAGAATGTTGCCTTTTATAACGGTGGAACTTTATTAGGTGAAGTTACCGGCACATCACAGATGTTCACCTATGCCTGGACCAATATTACGGCCGGGACATATAATTTAACAGCTGTTGCAACGGATGCTAATGGCGCACAGACGGCGTCTGTGCCAGTGATGGTCACGATTAATTCTTCTAATGCCATTATAGATGATAATATTGCCGCCACAACTGATGCTCGGGACAATACAACATCTTATCAATACGACAATTTAAACCGGCTTCTTAAAACTACCTTTGCGGATGGGGCAACTGTTTCGACTGCGTATGATCTTTTTGGGAATCAGATCAGCGTCACGGATCAACGTGGTAATACACTAACGAAAACGTATGATCCCTACGAGCGACTTTCTCAAACGAAAGACCCGCTTGGCGGGATTACTCAATTTAGCTACGATACCAACGGAGATCTTTTAACACTAACAGATGCGAATGGCCATGCAACGACCTATTCCTATGATAGTGATTATAGGATTTTGACCCAAACTAATGCTTTGAATTTGAAGACCACCTTTACTTATGATCCGGTTGGCAATATAGCCACACGTCAAGATGCGAATGGCAAGACAACAAATTATACCTATGATGCCTTAAACCGTTTGACCAACACGGTTTATCCGGACAATACATCAGTGGTTAATGTTTTTGATGCTGATGGCAATAAGACATCCATGACAGATATGACCGGCCAGGCAAGGTATAGTTATGACAATGACAATCGCCTTTTAACCAAGACAGACCCTGCAGGGAATGTTATTGCCTACACTTACGATGGTGAAGGCAATCGCCTGACAACAGTCGATCAAAATAAGCGTGTCATCACCAATAGCTATGACGCTTTAAACCGTTTAGCAACCGTTCAAGATCAAAATGGCACGACAACCTATGGCTATGATGCTAATTCCAATAAACTTTCCGTGGCCATGCCCAATGGCGTTGCTGAAAATTATACGTATGACAATTCGAATAGAGTTTTAACAGCTGTTAACGGCAACGGCTTAGGAGTGATTTCTTCGTATGCAAATACTTATGATGTCGCCGGCATGATCACTAAGAAGATATTTGCCGATGGTTCATGGGCATCATACAGCTACGATGCTTTAAATCGTTTACTTGAGGAGACTAAGCAAAATACAGGCGGGATTATTTACGATTATGTGTATACCTATGATCCAGTAGGCAATCGATTGACATGGAATAATAATGGTACATTGCGAAGTTATAACTATGACGTTGTCAACCGTTTGACTAATTGGAGCTATACATTTAATTCCACAATGCAGACTGACAGCTATACCTATGACAATAACGGAAACCGTTTGACAAAGCAGGTTGTGTTAACAGGGCAGGATAATTCATCTCAACAAACGACATATACCTATGATTTTGAAAATCGTCTGCAAGGCTTGTCAATCCCAGATGCTTCTGCCGGGAGTCCAGACGCAGTTTCTTATATCTATAGCGGAGAAGGCTTGCGAGTTCAATCGTTGCTTAATAATGCTGCTACAGGTTATTTGTATGATGGAAGCAATGTCTTGCTTGAGACCAATGGCACAAGTACTACAAAAACATATACGAGGGGGTTGGATTCAGGAGGCGGCATTGGAAGCTTAATTGCACAGAATTTTACTGTAAATAACACGCCAACAGCGCAATACTACGATTATAATGATCTTGGATCAGCTTCAGACTTAACATCATCAGCAGGGGCATCAGCAAGCAATTATACGTATGATGCTTTTGGCAATCTGCTTGCACCACAAGCAAGTGAAGATACAAATAGATATTTATTCAGTACGAAAGAGTTTGATGCGCGTTCAGGATTATATTATTTTGGCGGTAGGTATTATGACCCAGAGATAGGTAGATGGCTGACGCCTGACCCGCTTGGCTTCGTAAATGGGCCGAACATGTATGCTTACGTGGATAATAATCCGATAAATGAAATAGACCCTTATGGGCTTTTTAGTTGGAATCGGGGTTGGAGGGAGGCGATTAAAGGCGTGGTGAAAGGTGGAACTGCTGGATGGTTATTGGGTCAATTTGGAGGCCCATTAGTCCCTTACACTGGGCCAGAAGGTGCAGGGTTAGGAGCATTATTAGGTGGAGCAGGTGGTTTTATAAATGGGGCATGGGCAGATGAAAATCCAGTTGTAGCTAATGCGCTGGGTACATCTTTACAAGGAGCTGTAGGTGGGCCTGCTGGGGCTGTTATAGGCGGAATTGGAGGAGCAGTTGGAGGATTGACAAGTTGCCCCGAAAGGAATACTCCTGATAATGCTGGATTAAATGGCATAATTTCTGGAGTAGCGGGTGGTCTGGTTTCTGGGCCTGGTGGTGCAATAGAAAGTGGTGGCCAAGGAGTAATTGACGGGTATATAGATGGATTTATAAATTATTTAGAAGGTCGAAATACTAATAAATCAGCTCAATAGTTTTAGAATAGAAAATTAAAAGGATATAAACATGGCACCCGACCTAAAAGAAACCAATAATTCTAAATTCGATAGTAAATCATTCTTTTATCAAATCCTTGGTGGTATTATTATTGCCCCCGTCTTTATTCTCTTGATGTTTTTGGTAAAAGTGGTTGAAAGAAGATGGATGAGAAATTGTAATGATATTATTATTGCTCTGTTTGAAGGCGTAATGATTGGATTATTTGGGATAGTTGTTTTTAGGATATGGGCGAGATTCAAGAAAAAGGATGCTGAATCTAAATAATAGAAGTGGCCAGTTCTAAAATATTTAACCCCTGCTTCATAAAAGTTGCGGGGGTTTTGTTGGGGGGTAGAATTAATCTTATGAAGCTGATATTTCTAAATTTGTTGGTTATATTTATTATCGCGTTGCCACTTATTGTGCTTGAGTTTGGGCGTAAGTATTCAAATTGGATTGATGGGCACCATGATGGATTAAGTTTTGTTGTTTGGTTTTTTACACTATTTGCGGTTTATATGTGGCTCTTACCCCGACTTGGTTTGCAGCCGAATTGGCATTTTTTGTCACCATAATTAGGTCTAAGAGTTATGACAGATGTATAACCAGCCCGTGATTCGTTCATTGGCTGGTTTTTTATTTTGTGGTATTATAATTCAAATTTTATCAAAGAGTCACCAAATGATTATGTCCGTATACGCTAAGAGGTTATATTGACGGAAATCTTAGGAAATTAATAAATGACCAAGTTAGAGTCAGAATTAGAAGATATAAAAAGGTTTGGATTTTCATACATAAAATCATTTCCTGAAATTGAATTGAAGAATTTAGCATTTGAGCTAGGAATCCCAATTTTAAATAAGCGAGATAAATCGATAATAAAAGAAATACGACCTGAGTCTATTGAAGGTGCGAACCCAAACACGCTTTCAAGTAGATATGGAATGTCTGGATTTCCGTACCATACTGAAACGGCATTTCGCAGAATTCCCATACGATATCTTATCCTATATTGTGAGAACCCAGGAAATGGCAACCGCCCCACTCTTTTATTAGACTCTTTGAATTTCAAATTCACAGCTGAAGAAATTACTATTCTCCAATCGGAAGTCTGGAAGGTTACTCAAATTTTAAAACCTTTTTTAACAACTGTATTGACGATTAATGGTCAAAATAAATTCATTAGGTTTGATATGGACTGTATGTTACCAGCCACGGCCAAAAAGAATATGTCAAAGACTATTATTGATAGGCACGTTGAATCCAGCGAATCAATTAATATTTATTGGGAAGCGGTAAATAAATGGTGTCGTTTCTCCTAAGTTAAAACATTTCAATAGTTTATAATTAATTCTAATTTATTATTTTTGAGGCATTTAGAATTATTCTTAAGTAGTTCAAAAATAAATAGTTGTGAGAAACGACACCATTTATTAGATTTTTTATTTTTTTGCTGGCGTTGGGGTTTGCGGCCTATGGCAATGCTTTAGGAAACGGTTTTGTCTTGGATGATCACATGCTATTGGATGCGGGCATCAAGAACCCTTGGTGCATCCTTGACCATTTCCGGCCAGGCGAAGACAGTTTTTGCTATAGGCCCTGGCTTCGGGTGGCTTTGACGATTGGCTATGCAATTTTTGGTGATAACAGTTATGGTTATCACCTGATTAATTTTTTATTATTATGGCTTTGTGCAGTCTTGTTTTATTCTTTGGTATTTGCCATTTCCCGGGATTTTTGGACAGCAGCTTTGGCTGCCTGTTTTTTTCTACTTCATCCTTACAACAGTATTTTCGTCAATTTTATCACCACTGTTAATGTCCTTCTTGAGATGTTATTTTTGCTGGGATCTTTGTTATGCGTGATGGGGGGGAACTGGGTTTGGTCTGCAATTTTTTTCATTTTTGGCTTGGGCTGCCATGAATCAGCCCTTCTATTGCCCTTTTGTGCTTGGGGCCTGACAGGATTTAGAAGGACGGTGGTTTTATGGACCATTGCTCTTTTATATTTTTTCTGGCATATGCACTATGCAAGTTTTAGCTCGAACATCTTTGACCATTATTCCCAGTTTCAGATCAGTATTTTTCAATTCTTCGCAGGACTTTTAAAGCTGACCTATTGGTATTGTTCTAAATTATTATATCCTAGCGGCATCGTATTTACGTGGGGTGTCAAAGCCATCGCTGGGTTGAATGGTCTTTTGATTTTTGGATTTTTCGCGTTACTTGGAGGATCATGGATCACTTGGCGCTATCTTCGGTTGGACAAGGTGCAAAGATGGGGGGCAATATGGTTTGCCGTGGGTTTGATTCCTTTGGTATTAGGGTCTTTGGCTAAACCAAAGTGGTTTTTGATGATCGAGCCTTATTGGTTGTTTTTTTCTTTGATGGGTTTTTGTTTATTGTTGGCAAGAGAGGTAACAAAAGAATTAGTTAAGCCGCGGCGGTTTTTGGCTGGAACCATGGTTGTTGTTATTCTTGTCTCCTGGATCATGGCTGACCGTCTTTACAATAACCTTTGGTCAAACGAGGCAGCCTATTGTCAATATTGGCTTTTAGAATTTCCAGGATATCGAGCGATCCACCAATATTTGGCCCAGGTTTATGAAATTCAGGGCAATTGGGATCTGGCCCAAGAAGAAAACCGTCTGTCTTTGACAGAGCACCCTGCTGATAAATTTCATTATTTTATGTTTAAGGGTCTATTGATGATCAAACAACGGCAATCTGAGAAAAGAGAAGGGACCAGGAGCTTTTTTGGGGACATGACAAAAAAGTAAGAGAAAAAGTATAAATAAGTGGTAAAATGCAGTCCCCATAAGAAATTCATCTAACTTATAATCCCCCCATAAAATCAAAAGGGGGAATTATGTCAAGAGCAAAGCGAAGTCAGCTGTTATATCCGGGCTGTTATGCGCACATCATTTCAAGATCCATCCGCAAAGAAAAAGTATTCAAAGAGCCAGAGGATTTTAAATATTTTGTTGTACAAATATTTTCTTGGGAGGAGTTTGCTAAAGCTCTGAATTATTTGAAGAAGAGGTATGTGTTTTATTACCATGCGAAGTATAGATTAAGCGGTCCGATATGGCGCGAGAGGTATAAGAGCTTGTTGATTGAAGATGAGTTGTATTTACATACATGCGTAAAAAAGTTCCTGGTCCTTTCTAATTTATCGGCAATTTATCGGCATTTTATTGGCAATTTATCGGAAATAAGCTATAATTGAAACAGGTTCTCTTAACTGTTCAAGGAGTTTTTCATGATTTGGAAGCCTGTTTACCAGCTTAATTCTGCTATTGCCCGTGCCTTGATGGATATTGAGGCAACCAAGACGGTCATTGAGAAAACTCCATTATCTCCTGCCGTACAAGCGGAACTTCGTCATAAAGCACGGGTTCGTTCCACCCATTATTCCACTCGTATTGAAGGTAATCGTCTGACGCTTAAGGAAACAGAGCAGGTTATTGCCGAGCAGAAGGCTAATTTTCATGGTCGAGAGCGGGATGTCAGCGAGGTCCGTAATTATTGGGATGCTCTTTTAAAGGTCGAAGATTGGGCTGTAAAGAAGGTGGAGATAAGTGAAGAACTTATTTGTCGACTTCATGCTTTGGTGGAAAAAGGGAAACGGGCTAAGCCAACGTCTTACCGTGATGGTCAAAATGTTATTCGTGATGCGGCCTCTGGGGGCATTGTTTATTTACCCCCCGAAGCAAAGGATGTTGCTTCACTCATGTCGGCCATGGTACGTTGGGTAAAACACGCTCAAAAGGAAGGTGTTCCACCTCCAGTGATTTCAGCCCTGTTACATTATCAGTTTGTGACGATACACCCTTTTTATGATGGGAACGGGCGTACGGCACGATTGCTTGCCACGTTTATTCTTCAGAGGGATGGATATGGTTTGAATGGGTTCTTTTCATTGGAAGAACATCATGCCCGTGACCTCGGAGGGTATTATGAGGCTCTGACTGTTCATCAACATCATAATTATTATGAGGGGCGAGCAGATGTTGACCTGACATCATGGGTCGAGTATTTTATGAAGCTTCTTGCTAAAGTATTCCAACAGGCTCGGGATGAGGCGTTACGAGCAGGAGGCGAAAAAGTAATTATTGAGCCAAAGGAATTAAGACAGCTTGACCGCAGAGCCAGGATTGTTATTGCCCTATTTGCTAAAAAGGACAGCGTATCCGTTAAAGATATTGCAGAGAATCTTGGGCTTTCCGATAGGATGGCAAGAGTTCTTGTGGCTGGTTGGGTCAAGGATGGTTGGCTTGAAGTCCTTAATGAGTCTAACCGTTCCCGTGCGTATGGTCTGGCGAAGAAGTATGAGAAGTTTGTAGGCTTGAAATAGCCAGAGAACAGAACTAGGTTCTTTCTATTTCTATTACCACGCCCCATTCTGAGGAGACAAGATTTTGCATAAAGGGGAAAATAAATCTTTTAAAATGTTGTCATCAAATTTTATGGTTGCATCTAATAGATACATTTCATCGGGGCTGCCATTGGTTAGGCCTTTGGCAAATTCACCGTTAACTACCCAATCATTATTAATTCTATAAGTTAAAGACAGGGCGAGATCTTCTGCCTGCGCGGTCCCCTTAAATGCGGCATTGGAATATTCATATTTAAGCGCAACTGCTGTCTTAGGGGTGAGAATATACTGTAATCCATTATCCAAATAAATTTGATTAAAGGTCTTTTCATCAGGAACTTTGCCAATGAAAACAAATGAGGCGTCAGCGATCCCTCTTAAATTAGATGTTAATTTCTTTGAAAATCCAGCGCCAAACCCTCCGTCTGTTTCCCCGGTCCCGAGTCCTTTTTTCGATGAGGCTGTAGGTGTTTTTAAATAACCGGTTAGTGTCATATTAAGGGGAGCGTTGTTACGTTCTTGAAGCAGATAATAGTTACCGTTGATCGTAACATCTCCTAAACCTGAAATAGTTTGTGTTTTTTTCTTATCAACAACTGCTATCCCGCTAGAGGTGTCTACAACGTTTCCTGTCTGCCAAACGTAGGGGATTGTAACGGCTAAGGAGGCATTTCTAAAATTCCTTTGCAACGTAGAAGATTCTACGTAGGTACTGCTTTCCAGGCTAGTGCCGTATTTGCCATTAGAGATCTGTACTGATTGAGTGTATTGCCAATCGTCGCGATAACGAATTTTATTTATATCGGCCATTAATTTGGCGTTAAGGGTTTTTAAGTTAGATTCAGCTTCGGCAGCATCTAAGGCAAATTTGACGGCTTCGGCAGCATCTAAAGCAGATTGTACGGCTATATTATTAGGTGGATTGTCAGCAAAAATAGGGGGCAGAGGAGAGCAAAATGCCACAATAAAAATTAATAATAAAAGGAGAAGTTTTCCCATTAAGGTTTTGTAACAATAGTACGCAAGGGTTTATAAATTTAGTTCTATTAATTTAGTATAAATATTGCATTTAATATGACAAGAAATAATGAATAAATCTTTATTCCCTGTAGTGTGAGAAAATATAAAAAATCCGCCTTTTTTACGCTCCTAACTTGACAAACCCAAAATCACATGTTATCCTTTAAACATCCCCAGAATTACCCAGAATTATTTTAAAAAAACGGAGAATTTCTATGAAAACAGCACGTTATTTGTTAGGTTCCATTTTGGCTATGGGGGGGATTTTGTTGGGGATGCCTGTGTCATTCGCGCAGACCGTAACTGCAGCAAGTTTATCACCGGATATAAGTACTATTCAGAGTGATATTTCAACGCTTCAGGGGGAAATTAATACTGATATTACGAATTTGTCAAATGATCTAAAGAATGAGGAAACATATCAAGCTGCCATATCTTTAGATAAAGCATCTGGTGACAGTGCAACAACCATTGCATCGGAACAAGCTCTATTAACACAAGCTGAAACTGCTAAACAGGCAGCTACGCAGGCATTAAATTTAGTTGAAACAACTCGGGCTGCGGATGTGAAGCTTCTTGCTGCATTGAATAATACCCAATCAATTATCACTAAAAGGACTACGGTGCTCCAAGCAAAGACTAATTTAAAAGGAATCCAAGCTCAGGTGAAAGTTAATACGGAAATTCTTCGATTTGATGAACAAATTGGCAATACTTCAGCCGCAACAGGCCTGGAATCGACCATTACTTCTGAAGAAACAACTGAATTGCAGGATAGCACTACTTTAAAACAAGATCGATCTGCTCTTAATAAGATGGTTAACAAGCCACAAGCGGATTCAATACCACTTAGAATTATCTTAAGGAATGCTAAAGTTCACGCTTAATTAACTTTAGTCAAAAAATAATTTACCCTTGCATCGTAAAAGTTGCAGGGGTTTTTTATTTTACTATATTATTTTGCCGATTGATATTGAGATAGTGCGCGGCGCATGGCCAGGGGCAGGGGCATTTTCTTGCGGGTTTTTTGATTGATGGTCACATGCACGGTCTTAGCACGGCCAATCAAGGTTTTTCCTCGTTTGAGCTCGTATTCAAAGGAAAAAGAAGTGTTGCCAATATGTCCCACCTTGATGGTCACAATGATCTTATCTCCCACAAAAACAGAGGTTATATAATCAGATTCCGCATGCACGATGGGCAGGAAATAATTGGTCCTTTTAAGCATTTTTTCAAAGCTCCAACCAAATTTTTCTAACAGATCTTCGTAGGCGTCATGGATGATCTTGAACTGATTGGCAAAGAAAATAATTCCAGCCGCGTCTGTATCGTGCAATCGAATTTTAGTTGTGTATGTAAACATGGTTTTGATTATACTACACCATTGACAAATAAAAAGAAGATTGTATTATGTCTTTTACCTTAAATTTATAGGCTGTTTATAGGAGAAATCATGAATAAAAAAGCGTTAATTGCGGAGTTTATCGGGACCTTCTGCTTTGTCTTCATTGGTATTGGTTCTATCGTCGCTGATTATTGGAGCAGCGGCAAATTAGGTATGACCGGAATCGCCCTGGCGCATGGCCTGGCCATTGGTGTTATGGCTTCAGCGACGGCTGCTATCAGCGGTGGTCATTTGAATCCGGCCGTGACCATCAGTTTATGGTCTGCCAAAAAGATCGATACCCTCAATGCCATCGGCTATATCGTTGTCCAGTTTTTGGGCGCCATTTGTGCGGCCTTATTGATCAAGCTGGCGGTACCCACAGATGCTTTGAATTTTGTCAGTCTTGGGATCCCTGCCCTAGGTTATGGGATCACCCCAATGATGGGATTAATTACGGAAGCGGTATTGACCTTCATCTTGGTTTTCGTTATTTATGGGACGGCCGTGGATGCGCGCGCGCCTAAAGTAGGGGGTTTGTTCATTGGTTTGGCCATTACCTTGGATATTTTAATGGGCGGCCCGATTTCTGGTGCGGCCATGAACCCAGCGCGTTATATCGGCCCGGCTGTGGCGAGTTTGAATTTTCAGCATGCCTGGATTTATTTTGTTGGTCCTATCGTGGGCGGTGTTTTGGCCGCGCAAATTTATAAATTAGTATTGGAAAAATGACCCGAAGGGTCATCCCCGAATGTTTTAATCGGGGATCTATTTAGAGAAAGGAACTCTTATGTCTGATCGTATTGGTGCAATCACCATGAAAGGCAATCCGTTGACCTTAACGGGCAATGAAATCAAGGTAGGGGATAATGCCCCTGACGCCACCTTGGTGGCTAATGATCTCTCTGAGGTCAAATTGTCTTCCTTTAAAGGCAAGAAGATTATTTTATCTGTTGTCCCGTCGCTGGATACGCCTGTCTGCGATCTAGAAACTAAGAGATTCAATCAGGAAGCTTCCAAACTTCCCGATGTGATTGTCTTGACCGTCAGCAAGGATTTGCCTTTTGCGCAAAAACGCTGGTGTGCTGCTGCAGGGGCCACGGCTGTTAAGACCTTGTCTGATTATCGTGGTAATTTTGGTGAGACCTACGGTGTTTTGATCAAGGGTTTGAATCTTTTGGCCCGCTGCATTTTTGTCATTGATGAAAAAGGTCAAGTCAAATATGTCCAGTTGGTCAAGGAAGTGGCCAGTGAGCCCAATTATGAAGAAGTGCTTAAAGCTGTCAAAGGTGATGCCTGTGGTTGTGGGCATAGTCATTAATTAATTAGATTCCCGCATTCGCGGGAATGACAAGGATCGGAGAAATATATGGCTTATACTTTACCCCCGTTAGCATATCCGTACAACGCCTTAGAACCGCACATCGACGCACGCACCATGGAAATCCACCACACCAAGCATCATCAAGCCTACATCAATAATGTCAACAAAGCCCTCGAGGGAAAGGCAGATTTAGCCAATAAATCCGTCGAGGATTTGATCGCTAACATGAATGCTATTCCTGAAGATATCCGCAATGTGGTACGCAACAATGGCGGCGGGCATGCGAATCATACATTTTTCTGGACCATCATCGGCCCCAAAGCCGGCGGAGTGCCGCAAGGCAAAATCGCTGCTGCAATCAACGAAGCTTTCGGTTCTTTCGATGCTTTCAAAGAAAAGTTTGGCGTCGCTGCGACGACACGTTTTGGCAGCGGCTGGGCTTGGGCGTCCGTAAAAGATGGTAAGATCGAGATCTCCTCAACAGCCAATCAAGACAGTCCTCTGATGGAAGGCAAAACTCCGCTTTTAGGAATTGATGTTTGGGAGCACGCCTACTACCTCAATTACCAAAATCGTCGTCCAGATTACATCGCGGCATTTTGGAACGTCGTCAACTGGGCGGAAGTTGAAAAGCGTTACAACGCCGCAAAAAAATAATGAAAAAACGTTGACTTCGCATTTTTGACAAACTACCATATGTAGTATTACCCTTAGGTTAAAGACGTATATATAGTGTTTTTAAGTTTCAGGAGGACCCCGCACATGTCTCAAGACACGGCTGCCAATTTCGACATTAAAGTACAAAAACGTAATGGTCAAATCATTGAATTCATCCCCAACCGCATCACCCACGCAATTGCCAATTCCTTTAAAGAACAAATAGGCTTGCCGCGCGAATCTGAACTCAGCGATGAGATCACGAAAAACGCCCAAAAGGTGACGGATTGTGTGGTAGCGGTGCTTAAAGAGAGGGCTATCCAGCGTCCCTTTTTAACGGTCGAAGAAATCCAGGATGAGGTCATCCGTCAGCTCTATGAAAACGGTCACAAGGAAGTGGGCGAGCGTTATGCATCCTATCGCCGTTACCATGCCGAACGCCGTAAATTATTCGAGCTTTATTCTGTTATCAAGCGTGACGGCAAGGTGGTTTCCTTCAAGCAGGAAAAGATCGCCCTCGCTGTTGCCAAAGCCCTGATCGCCCAGAACAAGGGTGTTTATAACGAGATCCTGATTGAAAAAGCTCAAGAATTAACTGAAAAAGTCGTTTCCGAGATCCGCACCCGCTGGCCGGATGGCAAATCCGTTCACATCGAAGAAGTTCAGGACATTGTTGAAAAAGTCATCATGGCAGCTGGTTATCATGAGGTAGCCAAGCGTTATATTATATATAGAGAAGATCGTGCCAAGGTCCGTCGCAACAAAGGCAAGGCAGCGGTTGAAGAATCTGTTGAATGGGTCAAGAATTTAGTCATCAAGAATGAGAAGGGTGTTGAACGGCCCATTGATCTGGACGAAGTGCGTTTCCGGTTTGAAACCTGCTGCAAGGGTTTGGCTGATGTGTCTTCCGACCAGCTTTTTAAAGAGGCCATTAAAAATTATTTTAACGGTATGACCGAGCGCCAAATTTTCCAAGCCAACACCATGGCAGCACGCTCCTTTATCGAGAAAGAGCCGAATTATGGATTTGTGGCTGCACGTTTATTGCTCCTGATGGAATATCAGGAAGCCTTAGGCTCGGAAGTGTCTTTCGAGCGCATGCGCGCCGAGTATCCGGAATATTTAAATACCTTCATTAATAACGGTATCCGTTATGAATTGTTGGACCAAAATCTTAAGCTTTTTGATTTGAAACTCTTGGGCAAGGCCATTGTCCCAGAACGTGATTTTATTTTCCGTTACATGGGCCTGCAGACCTTGTATGACCGTTATTTCATTCACTGGGATGACCGCCGCATTGAATTGCCTCAGATTTTCTGGATGCGTGTTTCCATGGGGCTCGCTGCTAATGAAGGCGCCCAAAAGAACCAAAAGGCCATCGAGTTTTATAATATCCTTTCTACTTTCCGTTTCACCTCTTCAACCCCGACGCTGTTTAATTCCGGCACCCGCCATCCGCAATTGTCGTCTTGCTTTTTAACGACCATTGAGGATGATCTTTTGCACATATTCAAATGCATTCAGGATGATGCCATGCTTTCTAAATGGAGCGGTGGTCTTGGCAATGACTGGACCTCTGTCCGTGCCATGGGCAGCCGCATCAAAGGCACCAACGGCAAAAGCCAAGGTGTTATCCCATTCTTGAAAGTGGCCAATGATACTGCTTTAGCGGTGAATCAAGGCGGAAAACGCCAGGGGGCCATGTGCGCCTATCTGGAAGTGTGGCATTTGGATATTGAAGATTTTTTAGAACTGCGCAAAAACACCGGCGATGAACGCCGCCGCACCCATGATATGCATACCGCGGCTTGGATCCCTGATCTGTTTATGAAAAGGGTCAAGGCCAATGCGGATTGGACCTTGTTGACCCCGTCGGAAGCGCCGGATTTGCATCATATCTACGGCCAGGCTTTTGAAAAACGCTATGAAGAATATGAGCAATTGGCCCGTGATGGCAAGATCAAGAATTTTAGGACGATTTCCGCGGTGCAATTGTGGCGCAAAATGCTCGGCATGGTTTTTAAAACCGGGCATCCATGGCTGACCTGGAAAGATCCTTCCAATGTGCGCTCTCCCCAAGACCACACCGGGGTTGTACATAGCTCCAATTTGTGCACTGAGATTTTGTTGAATACTTCCAAGGATGAGACCGCTGTTTGCAATTTGGGCTCCATCAATCTTGCTGCCCATGTTTCTGAGAAGGGGATTGATAGAGAAAAATTGAAAGACACGGTGAAGACCGCGGTGCGTATGCTGGATAATGTGATTGATATCAATTATTATCCGACCGTCGAGTCTAAAGCTGCTAATCAGCGTCATCGCCCTGTGGGCCTTGGCATCATGGGCTTCCAGGATGCCTTGTATTCGCTTAATTTCAGCTATGCGTCTCAGGAAGCGGTGGATTTTGCCGACGAGAGCATGGAGGCTGTTTCATTTTATGCCTTGCAGGCGTCAATGGAATTGGCCCGTGAAAAGGGAGTTTATTCCAGCTATAAAGGTTCTAAGTGGGACCGCGGCTTTTTGCCTATCGACACCATCGAGCTTTTGGAAAAAGAGCGCGGCGGTTATTTGGCCATGGACCGTGCGGCCCGTATGGATTGGAAACCACTGCGTGCCTCCATTAAAGAATATGGCATGCGTAACAGCTTGGTCATGGCCATCGCACCCACCGCCACCATCGGCAACATCACGGGTGTCACTCAATCCATTGAGCCTATGTATAAGAACGTCTTTGTGAAGAGTAACCTTTCCGGTGAGTTTACGGTGATCAATGAATGCCTGGTGGAAGATTTTAAGAAGCTTGGCATCTGGGACCAGGAAATGATCGATGATTTGAAATATTTCGATGGCAGCGTGCAGGAGATCAACCGCGTGCCGGCCATCCTCAAGGCCAAATATGCCACTGCCTTTGAGATCGATTATGAATGGATCATCGAGGCTGCCAGCCGTCGTCAGAAATGGATCGACATGGGCCAGTCTTTGAATTTGTATCAGGCCAAACCCAGCGGTAAGAAGATCAGCGATATGTATATGTACGCTTGGGAAAAGGGCCTTAAGACCACGTATTATTTGCGTTCCATGGGGGCAACCCGTATTGAAAAAAGCACCTTGGATATCAATAAATATGCCAACGTGGTTGGCTCGCGCCAGCGCGATGAAAAGGGCAA
>Ga0206817_1195_pt1 | contig 15655 bp, 18 predicted proteins | sample Alteio_BWOrgCont_89_FD_152873 | JGI IMG/M metagenome (GOLD analysis project Ga0206817, IMG submission 152873) | Enriched cells from forest soil in Barre Woods Harvard Forest LTER site, Petersham, Massachusetts, United States -... | ecosystem: Environmental > Terrestrial > Soil > Temperate forest >...
CATCGTTTTGTCGGTAGTTCTTGGAATCACCCTGATGGCAGCGATTGCTTATAGCGCCGAGGCACATGGGGGCTGGTCTCTGAAGAGGGGCGTAGTTGTTGGAGGCGTTGCGATATTCGCCGTGTGGGTATCGCAAAATCGCAGAGTTGTCTTAGGGTGTGCTTTCGGCCTGATATCTTTCCGAATGGTGTTAGGCTTGCTCCCTGGCATGCATCCTTTCATCATCGCGGCTTCGATTGTCATCAGTGCCGGTGCTGCATACCTGCTCCTGCAAGACTTGCATTGAGAACAGCATGCGCACTTCTCCCGCGAAGTCGTTGAGACAAATCTACTTTGCAGCAACAAAGCCTTTTTATGTTAACAAGTTCCGCTTTATTATTGAATGTAACACATTCAGATAATGTGTCTTCTGTAAAGTTGATTTGTAAGAGCAAAGCTACGCTCAGATTGAGGTTTGCCGATCTCCAACGCGCTGCCGACGATAACAATCCCTGTGCCCGAACTTGGGTTCTGCGTCCAACCTAGCGGCCGCGAAACCACTCCCTGCCTGTGGGCGTATGGGCTTGTTGGCGGTAACGCCTGCGCCATCGGCGCCTGGCTCCCCGCGGTGGGGAGCCGCTTCATACCTAGCAAATCGCATCGAATGGTAGGCCCGTCCTTGCGGGCTTGAGCGAATGTCCCTCCCATAACCGAGCATTTCGGCAAGGGGCACTACGGCCTTGATCACCTGCGATCCGAAGGCATGCTCCATGCCCTCGAGTCGCCCACGGCGCGAGTTGATGTCGCCGATGATAGCCCCCATGTGCTCTTCCGGAACCGTGACCTCGACGGCCATTAACGGTTCGAGCAGCACCGGCGAAGCCTTTCTGGCCGCTTCTTTGAAGGCGATCGAGCCAGCAATCTTGAAGGCCATTTCATTCGAATCCACCTCGTGGTAGCTGCCGTCGAACAGAGTCACCTTGATGTCCACCAGCGGATGGCCGACCAGGATGCCCAGTTCGAGTGCCCCTTGCACGCCTTGATCGATGGGCTTTATGTACTCCTCGGGAACCACGCCGCCCTTGGTGTCGTTGATGAACTCGTAGCCCTTGCCCGGCTCGTTGGGCTCGACACGCAGCTGGCAGTGCCTGTAGTTGCCGGAGCCTCCCGTCTGCCGTATGTACTTGCCCTCCCCTTCCGCGTGTTTGCGAATGGTCTCCAGATAAATCACCGTGGGCTCACCAACGTCGAGCTGGATTTTGTATTCATGCAAGATGCGGGCGCAGATTACCTCCAGATGCAAATCATTCATCCCGCTAAGAATGGTTTGCCCGTCGGTAGATTCTGTCTTGATTCGGATGGCCGGATCTTCTTGAACGAGAACGCTCAATACCCGTTGAAGCTTCTCGCGGTCACCATCGATCCTCGGACTGACAGCCACAGATATTATGGGACGGTTGTCGGCTTTAGATTCGCTCATGGCGCACCGTTATTGGCGACGGGTGTAGTGTAACTCCCGGAGCTTTCGGATCGCCATTACTTAGGAGACGGTGCCCTTCTCTGGTGATTGATGCTGTGACGTGACATTTGCGGATTATCACCTGTTCCGGGCCGAGTCGCGTATTCTGCCTGGATATATCCCGACACCTTGTCGGAGTGCTTTTATTTTGGCGCATCCCCCAGTTGTGTGAGGTCCTGGTTCATTCTGTGACCAACGCCTTTGACTCCTTTTTTAAAAACGCGTCCTGTCTCTTTGATGCCATGTTCGGTTGCGCTTGAGATCTTTTCCACGGCAGTTGTCGTGCGGTGCGTAGTTTCCTTGGCCACTTCGGCAGGTGCATGGCTCTTTTCCTTCACTCCTTTGCCAGCATCGGACGCGACATCCTGCGCACTTACTTCGGCGTTTATCGAAAGGAGTACCGCCAAGGCGATAAAGAAGTGGATTTTCATTTTTGTTCCTCTCCGTTCTCGGTCAGATGGACTACAACCTCCTGCAACTTCACATTTAGCAAAGTTACAGCGATCAGATGCTCAAGGAGCCACGGCAGAATCGATCCGTTATCGGATATTTCTTCATTACTTGTTCAGCAGATTCACCTGAATGCTTTCTGCCTTCCATGTGACGCCTAAAACATTAAGATCAGCTGATCTCCAAGTCTCAAGTGATTGGGGTACAAAAGGACGTGACTGCCGTATTCGAGCGCGGCCCGGAGGTACCATTCTCGGGTGGGACGGTCCTTGATCCGATCCAAGACTCGGACATTGTGGCTCCAGGGCAATTTTGCAACGAGCTGTTGCAAAATCTCCTCGTCAGGCCAAGCCTCGGCATCGTGCCGTCAAGACAAGAGCGCGGATGCTTGGCGATCTCACCGCCTTCCGGTTCAAGACCCTTCCCACGCTCGCCCAGGCGTTGGCAACCAAACCAAACGGCTACCACTACATACACCCACCCAAGATGCGGTCGATCTGCCGAAGATGGTTCAAGTCGTGTGCCGCTTCCAAGCGGACGAACTCCTCGACCGTTTGCCGTCCGCGTACCTCGTGGACCCCATAGCACTCCACCCACTGTGCGCGCGGGACCGACTCCAACAGTCGCAGGTTGCTCTCGCGCAGAGCCCGAAAGACCCCCGCCGAAAGGCTCGCATCTTGCTGCGCGTAACCCAAGCGCTCCGCCCATACGGCCTGATCCCACCACGTTAAAGCCACGCCCGGATTCGCCAGCATGTTTCGCAATCGCCACCCCATCGCCAGCTCCGCGTCCGCCAAGTGCGCTACGATCTCGGCGATTGACCACTTTTCAGGTGCAGGACGCCGGATCAACTCCTCGGGCACGACATCGCGCAGACGCCGATCGAGCTGCGATGGGGTGGCTTGTTGGACACCGATGGGCTCCTCATCGCCAAGATAGCTTAGGACTCGAGTTCGGTATGCTTCGAAGGTCTCTGCCATTGGTCCTCACGGTAGACTGCGAGACATCCGCTGAACCCGAAAAAGGAAAGAATGAGATTCAGCCCCTCCTCTATTTAGGATGGTCGCAATCATTCAACCTAATGCGGCGATTCCTCAAGTTGCGAGCTTTGCATCCACCCACTCCGAGTACTCCATCCGTTGGGAGTTTGAATCGAACCCGTGACACATGACCAAGACCGTTCGCGGCGATTAACACTCACAACCATGTCGGCAGGAAAATGAATCGGCTTCTCCAGAGAAGCTGAAAAATCCCAAGAAGCACCTTCCTTCACTCGCATCACAACGGCGTGCGTCCGCTCAAACCTACAGAGCGTCTTGGGCAATGGTCGTGCTGAATCGACACCTGTTTCACTATTGCTCTGCAAAGAAGTAGAAACGGCACAGCACAAACCGAAGAAAATGCCTGCCCCGACCTTCATAGAATTTCAACTCCTTAGAGCAATTCTATGCCCGCTGATCCTGCAATGCTGCAAAGACTAGAAGCTCAAATCGACGGGACTCCCCAGACGCTTACAAAGCAAACCATATACCTTCTTTACATGTTTCAGAGTTTACTGGGGTGAGAAGTGCGGATCTGATCCGACTCTGGAGAAATACCAATGAAATCGATTGCTCGTTTGGTCACAGCAGTGGTGGCAGTTATGTTAACGGTCGCCATACTTTCTGGGCAAGGCGCTGCACACGATGGCCCATTGGCCTCCGCACTCGATCACCACCGATAAGCTCGGCTCTTACCCAAAGGCAATCCGTCGGCTGCATCGTGAAGGCAAGCTTTCCAAACATACACGCCATCGAACATCCAAGTATCTCAACAACATCATTGAAGCCGATCATGGTGTTCTCAAACGGGTGATCCGTCCCATGCGAGGCTTCCAGACAAGGAGAACGGCCTATGCCACCATCAAAGGATTCGAGATCATGCGCATGATTCGGCGCCGCCATTGTTTCCTGTGCAAACCTAAAGTCGAGGGCGAAATCCAGTTCGTTAACAAGCTCTTCGACATCGCTGCCTGATCAGTCTGCGCGCATGCAAAGAACTGCGTTCCGCTCAAGTTAATGCAACAGAGCCGTTTCGAGTAGACGCACTATTTGTCGAAGGCCAGAAGCGGTACCATGGTCGCGCACGAAACTGTATCGTCGCCGAAGCGGCGGCTTGTGGTGACACTCCAAGTGGATAAAGTCTGTGCAATGGAGGACACCCATTCTCATTGTGGCCTCCAGAACTGCCTAGCGAAGGGTCGCGAATACTTAGCAATATGTGAGTCGGACGTCATAACGATCGTTGATCAAGCGGATCGGTTCTGAGAGGGTGGCAAAGGTTTACTGAGCGCGCCGGCGGCCAGAATGTTCGGGAAAGGGTCGCGGCACATTTGTTGGCATAAAATTCCGATTCGCCCGCTCCAGTTGCAACTGCTCCAGATGCGGATCAAATTAGCAAATAATTCTTGTCACAAAACCATTTCGCCTGTCGTTGTATAGGTGTAGAAGCAATTGACATGAGAGATTGCTGGATAGAAGCGGAGTTCGAAGCGATCTTTCGGGAGCACTATCAGCGTGTCGTCCGCGTCATCCGGCGCGTGTTGCAGCGCGACTCCGAGGCCGAAGAGGTTTGCGCCGAAGTTTTCTTCCGGCTCTACCGCAGCGGTCCCGGCGTTGCGGCTGGTGGACTCATTGGCGGCTGGCTCTATCGCACCGCCACTCGCGCATCGATCGATGCCCTTCGTGCCAGCCGGCGCCGTAGTGTGGAGGAGCAATTGGATGGCAATGGTCCCGCTGAAGCAGAGGGTTCCACCGAGAGCCCACTTACCGACCTGCTGCGCCAAGAAAGCATCGTCGAAGTGCGCGAGGTGCTGGCAAAGCTGAGAGTCGAGAAAGCGCAGCTATTGCTATTGCGTCACAGTGGTCTGAGTTATCGAGAGATTGCCGAAGCTTTGCAGCTTGGCATCAACTCGGTCGGTCAAAAACTGGCTCGGGCGGAGGTGGAGTTTTCCGCACTCTACGAACGACAGCAACGGCGGAATCGCAAGACACTGCAATTGCGGGCAGCAAAGGAGGGGCAATGAAACACGAAGAAGTGAATCAGGGAGTTCTGCGGGCCTACCTGGATGGAGAACTCGATTCCACGCGACTCTTCGCAGTCGAGCAGCACCTGCAGAATTGCAGCATCTGCTCCGACGAACTCGCTCTTCTACGGAATCATGCTGCGTTTGTGCGTGACGGCCTCGATAGATTGCCAGCGTTGCCAGACTCCGATACATCTGCGAGGGCCTGGGCCGCGTTTCAAAAGAGGCGGGAGGAATGGATGGTCAGTGATCAGACCCGGTGGACCTTGTGGCAGAAATTATCCCTTGCAGGCGGATGCCTTGGCGTCGCCGCAGTCGCTTTGGTGCTGACCGTAGCGCCGGTTCGGGCGTGGGCGGAAAGCCTGTTGGCCATCTTTCGCGTAGAGCGTTTCACCATACTCGAGATAAACCCCGCTACCTTGAAGAATGAGGGGCTGCAAAACAATCAGTTGCTCAATCAGACGATAGGTCGCGTTCTCTCCGATGAAATCACGGTAACTCAGAGTCCTCAAAAACCGCAGCTTATAGCGAATGCGGCAACTGCATCGAAGCTCGCTGGGTTTCCAGTACAGCTCCTTCTTGGCCAAACACCATCCAGTTTCCTCTTAGAGAGCGGGATCGGCATGAACATGAAACTTGATGGTGACCGCATCCAATCGATACTCGATGAGGCGGGACGCAGCGACCTCCGGATTCCGTCATCGGTGGATGGGGCCATCATTGGTGTGCGAGTGCCTGCTGGCGTGATGGCGTTCTATGGGAACTGCGGCGATGTTGCGTCCAGGATGATGGGCCAGACGGGTGCCAGCCCGGGCATGAAGAACCCTTCAGCGAGTGCGGATCATAATGTTGTCGTTCATCTTGGCGGTGCGGATAAGTCCGTCTCAGAGGCTGGTGTCCATGTCAGCGCGAATCAAGCCAGTCACACAAACAGAGTCAGCGATGGCGAGATATCCGGACAGGAGGCCGATGCTACATGTGTTTCGCTATTCGAAATTCCCAGCCCGATAGTGTCTGCTCCTCAGGAAATCGATCCCGCTCAGATTGCACAGATAGCGCTTCAGTTTCTTGGCATGAGCGTCAACGACGCTGCTAACTTTACGCAAACAGTCGACTGGACCTCGACGCTCGTTCTCCCCGTGGTCCGCGGTGAATCGAAGTACAAGCAGGTGCATGTCAACGGCAATGAAGGCGCACTGTTGCGCGCGACAAATCAGAACCAGTCTGGCCACTTCTCTCTCATGTGGGTGGACAATGGAATCGTCTTTGCTCTGAACGGAACTGGAGACGATACTACGGCAATCAACCTGGCCTCGCAGTTACAGTAAAGAGAGCCGGAACGTGCATGGCAACTCTTACCATCGACGCGTCGCAGCTTAGAAAGAGCTATGGAACTCGTACTGCCGTCCGCGATCTGACCCTCCAGGTAGGTCGCGGAGAGGCCTTCGGGTTTCTTGGTCCGAATGGCGCTGGCAAAAGCACTTCGATCAAGATGCTGCTTGGCCTGGTAAAGCCAACCGGTGGCAGCGCTCTACTGCTTGGTCAACCGGTGGGCACACGCGAGGTGCGAACTCGCGTTGGCTTTCTCCCCGAACACTTCCGGTTCTATGATTGGCTCTCAGCTTCAGAGCTGATCGCATTTCACGGGAGGCTATGTGGTCTGGCGGAAGACAAGTTGCGTCGGAAGATCCCGCAATTGCTTGAGCGGGTAGGCCTCGGTACGCAACACAACAAACCCATTCGTAGTTTCTCCAAGGGAATGATGCAGCGCGTCGGCCTGGCGCAGGCAATCGTCAATGACCCAGAAATCCTATTTCTGGATGAGCCCACTTCCGGCCTCGATCCAGCCGGACGTAAGCTTGTGCGTGAGGTTATCGCGGAGCAGTGTAGTCGCGGCGCCACTGTCTTTCTCAACTCGCATTTACTCGGCGAAGTTGAGCAAAGCTGCCACCGAGTAGCCTTCATTCGGGATGGCCGCATCATCGGCATGTATGAGATGGGCGCGTGGCAGTCAGCTCAGACCGAAGTTGAAATCAGAGTCGCGCGTGTTAGCTCCGCCGCCATAGAGCAGATCAAAGGATTCACGCAGGACCTTCGCTTCGTGGGGCAGGTTCTGCAACTGCGCGTGGGAAATGTAGACGATCTTCCAAAGGTCGTTCGCTGCCTGGTCGAGACTGGTGCGGAGGTCTTCTCTGTCGTCCCGCAACGAGTAAGCCTGGAAGACTTGTTTTTGCAGATGATAGGACCTGACCCCGGCCTATGAGAGAGAATGCAATCGACGTGCGCCTGCCCGCAGGCACTCCGGAACCGCCAGCAAACGAGCGACCAATGATCGAGCAAGCCACAGCAGAGCCGTCCTCTTTCGGTCTTTCGCGCGGGCCAGGTGCCTTGCGTACAACTCTGCTAATGGCCAGAGTCACCTTCCGTGAGGCGGCACGGCGCAAGATTCTCTGGATTGCTATGCTCGCAGGCGTCGCATTCCTGGCTTTTTTTTGGACGGCGCTTCATTTCGTTTTGAAACACAAGACGCAGCAGACTTCGGCTGTCGATTTTCGCGAAGGCATGGTCATGATGACCATGATGGTGCTCTATGCCGGAAGTATGATGACTTCTCTGATGGCAGTGCTGACTTCCTGCGACACACTGTCAGGGGAGATCGCGTCAGGCACAATTCACGCCATAGCCACCAAACCGGTGGAGCGCTGGTGCCTTGTGCTTGGCAAGTGGGTGGGCTTCGTCGGAATGCTGACGCTCTATGTATTGCTGATCGAGGGTGGCTCGATTCTGATCAGCTGGCTCGAGAGTGGCTACCGCCCTCCACACGGCCTGGCGGTGCTCAGTCTGATCTGGTTGCAGGCCCTGGTGCTGCTCGGCGTTACTATGGCAGCGAGTACACGTTTCTCATCGCTGACCAGCGGCGCCGTCTCGCTCGGGCTTTACGGCTTGGCTTTTGTCGGCGGATGGATCGAGCAGTTTGGATCATTGCAACACGTGAAAGCTTGCATCAATCTGGGAATTCTCTCAAGTCTCATCATGCCTAGCGATGCTCTGTGGCGGCGCGCTGCCTTCAAGTTCCAGCCGCCGCTGCTTGGAACCGTTGGTGTCACTCCCTTCAGCGGTACATTGGTGCCGAGTAATGCCATGGTGGTGTACGCTGCTTTCTATGCACTTCTAGTGATTTTGTTGGCGCAAATTCTCTTCTCACGCCGCGATCTTTAAGCGCAGCTTTCTGCTGATTTTCGGAAAGTTCAGCAGGCGAAACTGGCCATGGAGCGCCAAGGGGCAGCCTAAATCAACCACAATCCACGGTTTCTCGGTCTGTCATATGCGAGTTCCGCCCAGCTAATATTTGAATAGTGGCAACTATGAAGCTCTGCGCAGCACTCACCCTCGCCAGCCTCTCCGCCGCGCTAGCCCAAAACCCAGCTCAAAATCTAGGTCAGAGTCCGGCCCGATCTACAGTTAGGCAAGACCCCACGTTGACCTCCCACTCAACGCTGGTGCTGGTGCCTGCCTTGGTTCGGGATAAGGGCAACAAACTCGTCTTTTCGCTCAGCGTCAACGATTTCGTCCTCACAGACGATGGAGTTCCCCAAGAGCTTCACCTTGAGCAGGACACGGGTGGCGAGCCGCTCGCGCTGGTGGTCGATATCGAAGTCGGCGGGGATGGCGCGCGTCAGCTCGCGAAGTACGAGTTGCTATCGACGATGATCGACTCGATAGTCGGCGGCGTCCCGCACAAGGTTGCGGTCGTTGGCTACGACAGCTCGCCCGTGCTGGCACAGGACTTCACGGCGGATAGCGATACTGCGGCAAAGGCGATTCAAGCCCTGATCCATGACAACCACGGAGACGATGGCGGTGCCACGCTCGACTCGCTCGCCTTCTCGGTCGATCTGCTGCGCAAACAGCCGATTCAGTATCGCCGGGCGATTCTTCTGATTGCCGAGAGTCGCGATCGCGGCAGCCACGTGCAACTCGACGAGGCGCTGCGCGTGATCAGCGACACCAACACCGTCATTTACAGCATTGGGTTCTCCAGCGCGAAAAGCGACGTCGGGCACGAAGGTCCCAAGACATTCGGCCAGAACACAGGAGGAATTCCGATCCCGGGGTTATCATCAACCGGCCCGCAGCCACCTGGCCCAGCCCATGGCTGTATGAGCCGCGACCCGAACGACCCGCAGGTCAACCTCAATGAAAAGCCGATCGCACAGCTCCCGGACTGTCTCAGCCTTCTTGCGCCACCACTTCGGCTCGCCAAGATAGCCGCAATCGCCGCCACTGACGGCCTCGAGAAGAACATCCCTGAATAGTCGGGCTTCTTGCTTCACGGGTGGGGATACTTCTGGGCCAGGAAGGAGAATAGAAATGACCTCTCTGATCTCAGTCACAAACAGTTCGACCATTCAGAAAAGACTAAGAGTTGGTCTCTTCATTCCCTGCTATATCGACATGATCTTCCCGGAGGTCGGAATTGCTACCCTGCAACTTCTGGAGAGATTTGGCTCGATGTGCATTTCCCGCTCAACCAGACTTGCTGCGGACAGCCTATGTCGAACAGCGGGGATGAGGCCAATGCCGCAGCTGCCGAGAACCTCTTTGTTAAGAACTTTAGAAGCTATGACTACATCGTCGGCCCGGCAGGTAGCTGCGTCAAACAGGTCAGATGCCATTTCGATACCATCGAACAGACAGATGATGTTAGGCACGTTCGGCAACATACGTATGAGTTAGTGGAGTTCCTCCACGATATTTTGCAAGTCGACTCCTTCCCATGGGCGGAGTTTCGACACTCCGTCGCTTTGCACAATAGCTGCAGCTCCATCCGGGCCTCGGAATCGCGAAGCCATCCGAAATCATGGGGGAACCATTCGACAAAACAGCATCGCTGCTTTCTAAAGTCAAGGGCCTAGTCATTGTTCCCGTAGATCGGCCGGATGATTGTTGTGGATTTGGAGGCACGTTCTGCGTAACGGATGAAGCTGTCTCAGCAAGGATGGGCCTGGATAAGGTTCATGATCATCTTCGGCACGGGGCCGAATACGTAGTCTCGCCTGACATGTCATGCCTGATGCACCAGCAAGGAATCGCGCGGCGCGCCGATCTGGATCTCAAATACATTCACGTCGCCCAAGTCTTAAACGGTGGCCCATTTTAAGAGGAGATCCTGCCATGAGTAATGCAAAAAAAGCTGAGCCCGCAGCGGCAGCTGAGCTATTTATCCTTCATGATCAAGTGCATGATCGTTGGCTTCTATCGCGGCAAGGAGCTACGCTTCTCCGCGCGCGTGCGCGCCGGCTTCACCAGGCGACCGAAACGGGAAGTGCTCGCACCGCAAGCTGCCACAAGCGCAACACAAGCAGGCCGAAAAACAGGGCCGTGAACAGGATGAACCTATAGACCGTATCCACGCGGCCCGTAAGTTGCAGCCAGGACAGACACCCGACCGCGGGTGAGGCGACAAAGATCGCTAGGCTCGGGGCGAGACGCTGCGGCAACTTGTCCTCACAGAAGATAAGCCGGTGAAGCAACAACGGCAGAAAGGCGATCCAGGAGACAAGTCCAACGGCTAGCAAAAACCAGGACGTCTCGTGAAACCCAAGTGGTACACCTGCCAAAGTAGCGGTCACATTACCGACGATTGGAACGAGCCAAGCCGGCGTGGCGTGCAGAATTTCAGTAGGCTGAGCAATCCATCGCCCCATGAGGGTCAGGAAGAGCACAAGCTGACCGCCTGTGCCTGATACCCAAAGGAACAGCGACGCAGATGGAGCCCGGGGAAGGATGGCAGCAGCGACAATCACGACCGCGACCGTGATACAGGCGAAGTTGCTGGCCGACGTGGGATCCCGAAATTCCGCGACTACAGTGTTCGGGTCGCGTACTGTCTTGATGCCGTACAAGGCGGAGAGGGCGATGAAGAGCAATACGCCGACCGCGATCAACCACTCGCCAATCACGCGTGGAGCGGCGAGCACCTGACCTGCCGCTCGCCAGGACAGCCCGAGACCGCAGATACCCATAACTGAGCTAAAAGCGATCGCTGGCGGATTGGTGGGGGCGTGCTCACCCGGTCTTGTCAATGTTTCCATGAGACTCCTAATTCACCTCGGTTGGATCCGAGTTCCCACGCCGCTTATACAACCTTGGGCAGCCTCGTACGGTCGAGGCTTGCAACTAGCGAAGAAACCACTCAACCAGTTGTTCCAGAGTCGCTTTGCCCTTCGCCAGACTCACTTCTGATTCCTGACGATCTCGGTTCCACGCGTTGTCAACAATCACACTACGAAGGTCTCGAACACCTACAAGCTGCAACCAAAAGTCCAAATAAGTTGCTTGGTGATCGAATCGCGACGGCGGTATCGGAGTACCCTCCAGGAAACGTGAACCGCGTGTGTAGACGACGATTGCCTTTTCCACGTTCAAGAGAGGGCCGTACTGTTTGCCGTCGTAGGCAAACAGATAATTTCTCTGCGCTACGAGATCAATCAATTGTTTGAGTTTGTAAGGCAGGCCAAAGTTCCACATTGGAGTTCCCAAGACGATTCGATCGGCGTTCTGAAAGCGTTGGATCAACGATCGAATACGCTCCCATACGTTGGCTTCCGTCTCAGTCATCGTTTCGTGCTTCACTGCCTTGTACTTCGCTCCAATTGCCTCGTAGTCGAATTCTGGTAGCCGTTCATGCCAGACGTTCAACGTATCCACAACTATCGAGGTGTTGCCGGATTTGCACGCCTCGATGAATGATTTGGTAAGGGTGATGGAATCGGAAGATTCGCCTCTTGGTGACGACTGAATTTCGAGAAGCTTCACTTAGTCCCTCCAGGTGTGGGGACTCCTTGCGGAGTCCGAGTTATTTCGAAACCGCACGTGCTGCACTCTCAATTACATTTGCAACTTCCTTGGGATGCGAGACGTAGACTGAGTGGCTGGCGCCTGCGACTTCGACCGTGTGGCTCTTGGCTCGCTTGGCATAAAACCGTTCGAGGTCGGGGTTGATCGTTCTATCCGCCCCGGCGACGACCATCCAACTCGGTTTTTCTCTCCACGCAGGGGTAGTGATGGCTGCCTTGAAATTTACAGCCGCGTTGAGTACCTGCGATCGTGCCATGAAGGCGGCCTGCTCTGCAGACAGATCGGCTGCAAAGTACTCATGGAACTGCGCGGGATCGAGGTACGTGAAACCATCTGCCGTCTTCTTTATCGCACCAGACTTGCTGAGGTCACTCGGGAAGCGCTTGCCGTCGTCCGCTTCGTTCTCGCCAGCGTCGGGCATGTGCGCTGCAACGTACACCAATCCGGCAACCGATGGATCCGTGCCCGCTTCTGTAATTACGGCTCCCCCATAGCTGTGGGCGACAAGGATGCTCGGTCCGTCTTGCAGTGCGAGGGTACGCTTCACGGTGGTCACATCATCCTGGAAGGACGTCTCCGGCTCTTGGACGATGCTGACGTTAAAGCCGTCTTTGACAAGGTTGTCGTAAACGGCCCTCCAGCCCGAACCGTCAGCCCAGGCACCGTGGACGAGGACGATATTTTTCACGTCTGACTTCTGAGCTTGTAAGTCTGGTGTGCTCGACAGGACGGCAGCACAAAACATCGTGGTGAACATGGCGAATCGATTGAACATAACTATCTCCAGTTTTTTGTTGCGTTCTACAGCGCGTTTCAAGACCAAGAACCGTTACTGCTGATGAGGCTGTCATCCGGTGGATGTGTTTCTGTCCTCACGCAACGTTGGACTCTCCGGGCGCGATTCGCGACGCTGATTTGTTCTTATGACCGTGATATGTGCCGCTAATCAAGGCTGTGGCGGCCTGCGGGCATTGGAATCGAAGATATTCGCCGTGTCTTGCAAGATGCGCAAGACACCCCCGATCTCGAAAGAGAACGGAATTACGTTCGAACGATGTCAATCGCGAGTATCTGACGGAAGAGTGAGGCAGCGAAGACACTATGATTATTGTCGCCACCCGTTGGTCTGAACACTAATGCTCCAGCGACGTCCGAGCGAATTCACAAAATCGACGTACTACCGCCGCATTGTTCTGCCGTGCGCAGGCCAACCCAATCTCGGACTCCGGCAGTCGATCCGCAATCGAGCACACGGCCACCTTGGAGACGATTCTTTTTGCGACAGATGCTGGGACAATCGAGACGCCCACGCCGGCATCGACGAGAGAGATGAGTGTAGGCATCTCTCCTGCCGTTTGGACCACTTTAGGGACGACTCCAGCGCTGCTCAAAATTCCAGTCAAAAGATCATGGAATCCAGGAGCATACTCCCGCGCATACATGACAAATGGATTCCCTTTGAGTTCGCGCAAACGGATCTCTTTCTTGGCGGATAGAGGGTGCCATGAAGGCAAGATCGCGATAAATGGTTCCCTGTGGACCGTTGTCACCTCGATCCCTTTGCGATTTTCAATGGGAAGACGAAGAAAGCCTACGTCTAACAAACCATCGTCAATCATTTCCAGTTGTGCGCCCGTCAAGATGTTTCTTATGGAAAATTCAACATCCGGATAGCTCTTCCGAAAGCGTCGCATCAAGTTCGGGACGATCTCAAAACCGGCAGTTGATATAAAACCGATGCGAATATGGCCGAGTTTGCCTGCTGACGCCCACTGAGCTTTCCTCTTGGCAAATTCAAGTTTTTCCAGAGCGACCGCCGCGTCTTCCCGAAATGCCTGTCCAGCCTCCGTAAGCACCGTGCCCTGTCGGTTTCGACTTAGGAGTTGGATACCCAATTCGTCCTCAAGCGCTTTGACTTGAAGGCTAAGCGCAGGCTGGCTCAAGTTGAGGAGCCGAGCGCTTCGACCGAAATGAAGAGTTTCAGCGATGGACAAGAATGAACGGATGTGACGGAATTCCATGCGGCCTCCTGATTGGCTGACGCTATCACGATTATAAAAACGCTTCATCGTCGTAAATGACGCATCAGTATCAAATCATTCGCCCTGCTCCAAACTGGCGCACCTAACGCCGCCAGCAGTGAAGAACATTGGGGGTTAGCCTCGCAGGCACGAGGCACCTCGGCCAACGATTACCCCTTGAACTCACGCGTGAACTTCCGTCCCAACTGTCCCATGACACAAGTCTTCATTCACTGAAAATTGTGTTTCTTATTTGCTGTCTCAACTTCTGGGAAAAGTCCACACAGCGGTTGAAGGGATTGAGTTGTCGTATTTGTGTGGCCTGTCTGATTGGTAATATTTATCACGTTGATACAAACGTACAACAATCATAATCACGCCATCTGGACTCCAATGGTTGTGTGCTGGAAAGGAGAAGTTGAATGAGTGACCAGAAACTGACACAGCAGAGGACTTCATGGACAACCAGACGCGACGAAAAGCGACGTCGACTAGAGAGCGTAAAGCCGTGGATGAAGGGTCCGGTTTTGGAGCAAGACAGAGTGGTCGAAACTCTCGAAACCGTGATTCAGAGCGCCGACCGGATCGTCATGGAAGGAGACAATCAAAAACAGGCGGATTTTCTTTCACGTTCTCTCGTTAAGGTAGATCCGAAGAAGATTCACGATCTTCATCTGATCATTTCAAGCATCAGCCGCCCCGAACATCTGACACTCTTTGAGTTGGGCATAGCGAAAAAAGTAGATTTCGCATTTGCCGGGCCACAAAGCCTGCGCGTCGCGCAACTTCTCGAAGATGGTGTTCTTGAAATCGGCGCCATTCATACATATATCGAACTGTATGCTCGCTTACTCGTAGACCTTATTCCGAACGTGGTATTGGTTTGCGCAGAGCAGGCGGATCGGGAAGGCAATCTGTTCACAGGCCCCAACACTGAGGATACCCCGGTGATTGTTGAGGCCGCCGCTTTCCACGACGCGATTGTGGTCGTGCAAGTCAACAAGATCGTCGACACATTGCCACGGGTCGACATCCCCGGTTCCTGGGTTGATATCGTCCTAGAGGCCGACCAGCCATACGCGGTGGAACCCCTTTTCACCCGTGATCCCCGCCACCTCACCGAACTTCAGATTCTGACCGCGATGATGGTCATCCGTGGCGTCTATGAGAGACATCAGGTCCAGTCACTCAATCACGGAATTGGTTTCGACACGGCTGCCATTGAACTTCTTCTCCCGACCTTTGGAGAGTCTCTCGGGCTTCGCGGAAAAATCTGCAAACACTTTGCGCTGAATCCGCACCCCACACTGATTCCGGCTATCGAGAGCGGATGGGTTCAGAGCATTCACTCGTTCGGAAGCGAAGTCGGAATGGATGAATACATCCGTGCTCGCCCCGACATCTTCTTCACTGGCCGGGATGGTAGCCTGCGGTCTAACCGTGTTCTCTGTCAGCTTGCTGGTCAGTACGCCGTGGATGCTTTCATTGGAGCAACGCTTCAGATGGACGGGGATGCCAATTCCTCTACGGTGACGACGGGGCGGCTTGCAGGCTTCGGAGGCGCGCCGAATATGGGGCATGACCCGCATGGACGCCGCCATTCATCGCCGGCTTGGCTCGATCTCAAGACCAATGCAGATCCAACCCTCCCGGGACGCAAGCTGGTGGTTCAGACGATTGAAACCTTCGCCAAAGGTGGTGAGCCGGCCTTCGTTGAAGCTCTGGATGCGGTTGAAGTCGGCAAGAAGGCTGGCATGCCGA